>Ga0208940_1001972_pt1 | contig 20011 bp, 19 predicted proteins | sample AD_JPNNA6_MetaG_FD_184445 | JGI IMG/M metagenome (GOLD analysis project Ga0208940, IMG submission 184445) | Active sludge microbial communities of municipal wastewater-treating anaerobic digesters from Japan - AD_JPNNA6_MetaG (SPAdes) (version 2) | ecosystem: Engineered > Bioreactor > Anaerobic... | reverse complement strand
CGGATTCTTGTCCACGCCGTAGATGCAGTGCGCCACCACATCGCGGACGGCGGCGCGCATCTGCTCCGGGGCGGGTTCGTCCTCGCCGGTGCGGACGCGGGCGAGTTCCTTCCCCAAGCGGCGGGCGGCCGCCAGCAGGAAATGGCCGGAGCCGCAGGCCGGGTCGCAGACTTTGATGGAAAGCAGGGCGGATTCCTTCTCGTCTTTTATCGCTTCGCGTACTTGCGCAAGCCGTTCCTCGATGACGGGTTCGAGCGCCGAGCGCACCAGTTCGTTCACCAGTTGCGGCGGCGTGTAGTACGAGCCAGTGGATTTGCGTTCTGAGCCGGGAGCGAGTTCAAAATGCGCCCTGCCGGCCGCGTCGAAGGTCACGGCGGGGTGATAATCCAGCAAACTTTCGTACACCGAGCCGAGTTCCTCGGTATCCAGGGCAGCGTAGTTGACGCGGCGTGGCGGGGAATCGTAGAAAGCGAGGTAGCTGAAGGCCGTCAGCAGGTCGCGGTTGGTGATGCAAGCCTCGTCCAGCGCTTGATGGGTAAAGAGTTCGCCGTTGAGCGGCGGGATGCCGAGGAAAGCGGCCAGTTGCTCATCGGCGAGGGTAGCCCACAGCGCGCGCAGGCCCAGCCAGAGGTCCACGTCCTCGGTGCAGGCAGCGCGGTTCTCGGTTAGCCGGCGCAGGCGGGTGATGCCGTAGCTTTCCAGATAGAGCGGGTTCTGCCCCATCAGGCCGCGCTCTTCGGAGACGAGCAGGAAAAGGAAGCGGTAGACCAGATGCAGGAGTTGTCTGTAGAGGGCGAGAGCGGGAGAGGAGGAGGCTGCTTCGCGTTCCCGCAGTGCATTCCGCAGGCCGGTACTATCCGGATGACGCAAGAACCCATTGGCGAGACGCGTGAGGCATTGCTCAACCCCCTCGCGCAGATGCTCGCGCACCCGTCCGCCTTGCTCCAGGGCCTGCTGGTAATACTGCTCCAGCAGGCAGTCTTCGGGGCGACCGTCGCCGGGCAGGCGCGTGCGGTGCAGCAGGCGGTAGAGGAGGACGAAATCGGCGAAGCGCTCCTCCTCAAACAGCCCCTCCAGGTCAAACTCCACGTAAGCCTGACGGCGGACGAAGGTGGAATTGCGCAACAGGCGCAACGTGCGGCCGTTGGTGACCAATCCCCACAGGGCCTCGGAGCGGTTCAGGTACTCCTGGACGAGGGCGTGCGGCGAGAGGCGCGGGCGGCCCGAGGGGGCCAGGCGGCCCAATTCCTGGCGATAGCCGACGATGTGAACGGGGAAAGCAGAGGGGAGAGGGGAGAGAGAAGAGGGGAGGGGGGAGGAAAGGAGGTGGGAGATGGCGAAGGTGAGGCCGTCGAGGTCGAGGGCGCGGGGCTGAAAGTGCAGGTCATAGCCCAGCAGGCGCAGGAAGGGGATGACCCAGGAATCGCGCGTCTCGGAGGTGGCCGGATCGCCTTCGTGGAGGCGTTCCAGACGGTGCTGGAAGACCTGCCACAGGGCGCGGGCGTCGTGATAGACGGCGGCGATTTCCTCGGTCAGGGCGCGACGCGGCGGCAGACCGAAATCCTGCGGCTTCTGACCGGGCAGGTCGGCGCGGGCCAGGGCTTCGAGCAGGTCGGGGCTGAACAGCCCGCCCTCGAGGCGCAGGGAGGGGCAGGCATTCATGCCGCGCCTCCAACAGGCACCAGAATCAACAGCCCCACCAGGTCCACCGGCCATTGCGCTTCGACGGTCAACTCCTGGACCCGCAGGCGCATGGCCTTGCGGATGCGTTTGTGGGCGTCGGTCAGATCGCGGGCGCGAGCTTCGATGGGGGAGCGCAGGCGCGTTTCCAGTGTGGGGTAAGCCTGGAGCGCCGCGGCCAGGAGGGCCTTTTTCGTGTCGAGCGGCAGATTAGCGTCGGGCTGGGCCTCGGCCAGCAGGCGCAGGGCCTCGGCCTCGGGCAGCCAGGCCGGGGTGTTTTGTTCGCCCTGGGTGTATCCCAGGACGCGCACTTCTTCGGAGAAGAGCGGCGTCTGATTCGGCAGATGGATGAGATAGCGCACGCGCAGCAACAGGAGCACCGTGGGACGGGTCACGGCGCGGGTGGCAATGACCCCGCCGCGGACGGCGTGCGCCGCTCCGCCGCGGGTGAGCGCCTCTTCCAGCAAAAAGCGCGCCAGGGCGGCTACAAAGGGATGGTTGCGCCCCAGGTACTCGGCGCCCTCCGGCGTGGGTGAGGTGAAAGCGATACGCCAGGAGCCGTCCTGGCGCTGCGGCAGGGCAAAGCGTATCGCCCCCGGCAAATTCGGCGGCAGGGGCGAGGTGACCAGGCGGAAGACCGCGCCGCTTTTCTCGGGGGTGAGCGTCAGGCCGAGGCGCTGCGCGGCGTTCAGGACAAAGGCGCGTACGGCTTGCGGGTCGCCCAGCACGGCGTCGGCGGCCTCCAGTTCCCGCTGCACCTCGGCGGGCTTGAGGGCGCGCTGGGCGAAGCGCGTGCGAGTCAGTTTCTCGCGTTCGGCGTCGTGCTCCCACTGCCGGTGCAGGCTGGTCACGCTGTCAGCCATGAAATTGAAGGCCAGCTGGCGGGCGTCGGTCCGCCCATAGCCGCGCAGGAACAGGGCGTTCAGCACGGCCTCGGTCACACTTTCACTCTCCTCCGGGACAGGCACGTGCGTGCCGAGGGCTTTGTGAATTTCGCGGGCCTTGTTGAGCAGCACATCCAGCACCACGCCATCCACCGGATTATCCGCACCGTAGTAGCGGATGACCTTAACCTGCCGGGCTGGCTGGCCGTAGCGGTCCACGCGGCCCTCGCGCTGTTCCAGGCGGTTGGGATTCCAGGGCAGGTCGTAGTGGATGGCGGCGGTGAACTTCTCTTGCAGATTGATGCCCTCCGAAAGACAATCGGTAGCCACCAGCACGCGCGGACGGTCGGCGTCTATCTCGGCGATGCGGGCGCGGCGTTCCTCATCCCCCTGCCGGCCGGTGATGCAAATCACCTGGGTGGTGGGGTGCTTTTCGGCCAACCGCTGGCGCAGAGCTTCAGCAATGTACTCAGCGGTCGCCACATAGCGACACCAGACGATAGGATGGTAGCCCTCCTGGAGCAAGCCGCTGACGAATTGATGCAGCCCCTCCAGTTTGGTATCCTGGCCCGGCTCAAGCAGGGCAGCGGCCAGTTGGCCCAGGTCGCGCAGTTTGCGGCGCTCCGAGTCGGGCAAACTGGCTGCGGCTTCCTCAATGGGTGGGGTGGGCTGTTCGTCGTCAGTGCGGTCGTGGTCCGATTCAAAGACGAAACCGCGGAAGTCCACTTCATCCACGCCGGCAGCTTCCTTTAACCGCTCGTGGCGGGTTTCCAGGGCCGCCAGTGCCGCCGCCGGGCTGGACATCACACATCGCAGCAAGGCCAGCGCGCCCCAGTAGCGCACGCGACGCTGACGTTCCTCCAGGTGTTGGCCCGTGCGGACGATTTCGGCGCAGAAGGCGTAAGTCTTCTCGAACAGCGTGCGGTAAGCGGCGGAAAGGTAGTAGGGCTGGTCCTCAGACAGGCGCTCGGGGAAGCAAGGCTCGTTCTCCCAATCGTGCTCAATATCGCGGCGGGTGCGCTGGACAAAGTGGTGTGCCAGTTCGCCCAGGTGGTTCTCGCTTAGCCCTTCCATTTCCCAGGCCTCGAAGCGCGGGTCGAGCAGTCCCAGCAGCGAGCGGAAGGCCGACTCAATGCCGCTATGCGGCGTGGCGGTGAGCAAAATCAGGTGGCGGTCGGGCCTGGCAGCCACCTCACGCAGGAACTCGTGGCGCTGCTGCTGATTCTGGTTTCTCGCCATCGCTGCGCCGTGCGCCTCGTCCACGATGACGAGTTCGGGAGCGTGGAGCAGGAAAGCATAGCGGTTGCGCTCGCTCTTCACCCAGTCAATGCTGATGACCTGCACCGGGTAATGCTCATAGATGGTGCGCGTCGGCGGCTTGTCGCGCTCCAATTGCCTCACCGTGCCGGAACGGATAATGACCGCCTCATGGAAATTGAATTTCTCGTCCAATTCCTGCTGCCACTGATCGCACAGATAGGGGGGACAAAGCACCGCCAGGCGTCTGATTTCACCGCGTTCCCACAATTCGCGGGCGATGAGCAGCGCTTCAATCGTCTTGCCCACGCCCACGTCATCAGCAATCAGCAGGCGCACGGGATCAAGGCGCAGGGCCATCAGGAGCGGCACGAATTGATAGGTGCGCGGGCGGATGGAGATGCGGCCCAGCGCGCGCAGCGGTGCCGCGCCCTCGCGCAGGGTCAACCGCGCCGCCTGCCAGAGCAGGTGCGCTCCGATCGCGTCTCCAACATCCTCTGGCGCCGGGGGAGGGAACTTCGCCGGCTGCGGGCGTTCTTCGGGCAGAGTGTAACCGAGGCGGTCGGTCAAGCCCTTGTGGAGGGCCACCGTCTCATCCGTAGCGCCGGTCAGCGGACGCAGGAGATACAAGTTGGGGTCTTCATGGGGCAATAGCACCCAATAACGATTGCGGACTTGAACGATAGAGCCGACATTCATGCGGGTTGCGCCGTCCTTGAGCAAAGTTTTGACCTTCGCCAGGTCGCAGCCTCATTGTATGCCGCTCCAACGGAAACGCAACCATTTCCTGCCCCGCTGCAGGTTTACGGAAAACTCGCGAAGGAATTCAAGAGGCGTTGCGAGCCCGACCTGGCACACTCGGCGCCGGGCGTTCAATCCGGCGGCTCTGCCGCCTCCCAGCCCGGCGGCAAAGGCTGTCTCAACCCCAACAACAGTCGGCGCGCCAGGCGGACGCGCCAGTGCTTCAGGCCCACCAGCCGATAGCCCGCCAGATTCACCGGCGCGCTCAGCCAGAAATACACCCCCATGGCCCCTAACGTCCCCATCAGCGGCCCCAGGAAAGCGAAAACGGGGCTGGTAGGGAACTGCGCCAGCCACTGCGGCCATGCTGCCGCAACACTCCGCCACCAGAGGGGGGGATGCAGCTCCGGCACCAGCCAGATGCCCGCGTAAAACACGCTGAACAGCGTCACCAACACCAGCAGCGGCGCGAGTATCGCCACACTGCACCAGTTTGGAGCAACACATACTCCAGCGGCAAGCGCCATCCCTCGCGGCGCTCCTGTTCAGCCAGGGTCAGCAACCAGAAGGTCTGCAGGCTCCGGGGTGAGACGAGGAGGCCAAAAGGGCTTGACAATCTATCATGTCAATAGTAAAATAAAATTGATTGATCCGCACTTTAGCAAGCGGATGTGTGCAGACCCGATCATGCAAAAGAGCCACCCCAAATGGTTGGCACCGGGGTGGCTCTCGGAAATCTGGTAATTCACACCCTTCATTCTGTCACTACGGAATTACCATCCGACGGGAGCGACGGGCAGCGCCCTGGGAGATACAAATATCCCATTTTGCCGCCCAAACTCCGCGATAGTGACAAGCTGTAGCAAGATTACGAATAGATAGGCTGCTTCGTCATGCCATGCTGCATCTAGTATAGCATGATTTTCGAAGGCCGCAAACTGTAGATGAAATTCTACAATTTGCGGCCTTTTTTGTTATTCCAGACTAATGCGCTAAGGAGGACAAATGGAGACGGAGACTCATACCAAAAACGTACGATTTTACGGTGAACGCGTGCGCGCGTTGCGTCATACGCGTGGTATTTCTGCTGATCGGCTGGCACGAGCGACCGAGCTCAGTGTCCGGCATGTGTATCGGCTAGAAAACAACGAGCGCCCGAACATTTGGGGGACTACGATCGCGCGTATCGCCCAAGCGTTGCAGACAAGTTGTGACTACCTCATGGGGCTGACTGATAACGCAGATGCCGTCTGTTGAGATGGTGTTGTCGCGCCTTTTCAAGGAGCCCTATCATGCACGGCAAAACCATCCTGGTCGTGTTGCTGATAATTGCTGCTGGCAGGCTGCGCGTCTAACGAGCCTTTCAACCACGACGACTACTGTTGGGTGGACGGCACCGAGGCTCTCAAACGAGGACGAACGCCCTGGGTATACAGCATCATTACCACCTGCGGCACTTACGAAGTCCCGCGCTGGGTCTATCGCAGCCTGGGCCTGGGTGAGCCGGTCGGCATCATTGAGGGTGCGTGGTTTACGGTCGTGGTTCCGGGCGTGCTGTGGAGGAAACCATGAAAACATTATTGGCAAGTATGGCTGTTCTGTTGGTGATCGCGCTGCTAACCTGGGCGTTGGGCGAGCAAGCCAGCGCCACGCGCCAGATCGCCGCTGCCGCTACCGTGAGCGCTGCCGGTCAGACGGCGGGGAGCGTCACGTCCACCGTGCTTGCCGTTTTGCTCGCCCTGGTGCTGCTTGTCGCTGTTGGTGCAGTGTTGTACCTGTGGCTGCGCATGAAGGCACTGGAACGCCAGCTACCCGGGCCAGCGCCGCGTACAGGGCGGTGGGCACCCGGTCCCAACGCGCGTTGGGAGCCAGCCGAACCCGAAGGCCGTGCTGTGGCTGCCGACCCCCTGGCGCAACTGGTGCAGCTGGAAGTCCTGCGCACCTTGCGTGAGTTACGCGGTACACGGCAGCAACCGGCGCTCACCGTCGAGGAGGAAGCTGATGCGGACATCTTCTGGCCGTGGTAAGCGCGCAGGCGTGTGGGCGGCTTGCGGCGCATTGCTGCTGCTGGCTGTTGCCTGCGGAGATAGCGCTTATGACTACGGCGCTTACGCACCGCCGGTGATTACGTCATCGGCCCTGCAACCCACTATTGAGCAGGCGCAAGTAGACCGCTACCTGGCGGCCATCGAAGCGGAGGAGACGCTGCGGCGGTACTACGCTGATCAGACCGCCACGGTGGAGGCGCGCAAGGCAGCGGAATGGCAGGCAACCATGACAGCCGACGTGCAAGCCTGGAACATGACCGCAACGGCGCAGGCGCGGGAATGGGAAACGACCGCGACCGCCATCGCCTGGCAGACCACGACCACCGCCGAGGCGCAGGCGCGGGCGATTGTCTGGGAGAACGCCACCGCCACGGCGCAAGCCATCCGCACGGAAAATGACATGCGGATGACGGCAGTTGCCTGGCAGGTGACGCAGACCGCGGTGGCCGCGGAACAGGCCGCCAACGACGCGCTCCGCGCCGAACAACTGGCGCGCGAGCAACTTACAACCCGGCGCGAGCGCCTGGTCTACCCGGTCAAGGCCTACGGCCCTTGGGCCATGCTCATTGCCGCAGTCGGCGTCATCATCTGGGGTGCGTGGCGGATCATCCGCGCGAGCGAGCATCGCCTCGCAGCCGTGCCGCGCGACGCGAGGGGTGACGCCCCGCTGATCCCGGTGCGCCTGCCTGGTGGCGGCATCGCCTGGTACGACCCGGACCGGAACTTCGGCCCGGCGCTGGTCGTGGATCAGCAAGGCCAGGTCAGTCAGCCTCCTCTGGCAAGTGCCGAGGCCCAGGAGCGGGTGACGGCGCGCGATCAAGCCATTGACCTGGTGCATCGGGGTTTGCCTGGTGCTGCCGCGGCGCCCAAACGCGTGACGCCGCGGCAAGCGGTGGCGCTGGCACAAAGCACGGCCTCGCCCAGTTTGGAAGTGCAAGTGGTGGATCCCGCCCAGGTACGCACCTGGCTGCGAGACGTCGAGCCGCAGGCGCTGCAACAGGCGCTGACGCTTGAAGAGGAGGTGCGCGATGCCGAATAATGAGGAGCTGCAAATCTCTCGTAGCCGACTGCGTGAAGCCGAAGCCATTGCCCGGCGGCTGCCCGACGTGCTACAGCGTCGGGGGCTGCGCCCGGCCTTCTCCGACTGGCTGGTGACCGCGGATCATGGCCTGACCTGGTTGTTCGGGGCGCTGGACCTCCGCCGCATTGAACGCCTGGAACAGTACACACAGCCAGATCTCTTACACCACATCTCGACCGCAATCGGCGGACGGCCGGTATATATCTCAAACTCGAGTGGGCTGCGTTATGCCGTGCTGCTCTCCGCTCCGCCACGCTTGCCCCGGCGCGTGGATTTCCCCGGCGTGCAGCGGGGGCAACTTCTGCTTGGGCAGCGCTACACCGGCGAGGTGTTGCGGGTGCCGTGGGAGCGCCTGGGGCACCTGCTGGTGGCAGGCAAGACCGGCGCGGGCAAGTCCTCCTTCGACCGGCTGGTGGTGTACCAGGCGTTGGCGGAAGGCTGTCAACTGCTATTGGCCGACCTGGATGGGGCTACTTTCCCGATGCTGGCAGAACACCCGGCGCTGCTGGCGCCCCTGGCGCGCACCTCGGAAGCCATGCTCACCGTTGTCGAACGCGCCCTAGGCGAATGCGATCACCGCGCCAGCGTGTACGGGCAGGTGGGAGGCTTCCCGGAAACCCTCGCGGAATACAACGCGGCAGCAGTGCGCGAAGGCGCCGCACCCTTACCGCGGGTTTTGGTGGTGTTGGACGAATACAACGCCGCCGTCTTGAGCAGCGGTGGGGCCAATGGCTCACTGGCGATAGCGGTGGCAGCCCTCGGGTGGCGCGGGCGGAAGTTCGGCATCAACCTCATCTTCAGCGCGCAGGACTTCACCAAGGCGGTGGTGGGGCGGGTACGGGACCAGATCAGCGCTGCAATTTGCTTCCGCGTACGGGGTGGCGAGGTCGCGCGCGCGGTGGGCTGCCCGGAGGCTGTGCGCATTCCGGAGTCACGTCCGGGGTTGGCGGTTACCGACCGCTGGGGCCCGATGCAAGCCTGCTATCTGGACAAGGCATTGCTGGTGCAGGCAGGGCAACCGGGTGGCACAGACGCGCTGACCGCCGAGGAGCGGGAACTGGTAAAGACGGCGCTGGAAAATAATGCAGGGCGTCTTTCTATCCCAATGCTCCAGGCAAGCGGGCTTTCGGAATGGCAGGCGCGGAAGACCCTAACCGAGTGGGAACAGCGAGGCTGGGTGCGGCGCGATCCCCAACACGACAACGCGCGCTACATCACGGCCAAATTGCACAGTTTACTGCTCTCAAGCCCTCAAGCCGCTCAAACCCCCTCAAACCCCCTCAAGCCGCCTCAAGCCATCTCAAACCGCGAAGAAGAAGAAGGTCCAGCATGGAAGAATTTGTGGTCTATCACGTGAGTGTGGCGCAGGCGCTGGCAGATTATCGGGAGCGTTATGGCTGCGAGCCACGCACGATCATTACTCACCCGACGGTGAAAATCACTGCCCCAGAAGCAGAAGGCATCCCCCTTGAGCACAATGGCGGTTGCCTGGCTAACGAGGTCTGGCTGCCGGCGCCGGAGCTGCAACCAGCGCCATTACGGGGAGGTGATCATGCTGGATGAACGCACGCGCAGAATTTTGCAGTCCCTGCATGACCAGCATGGTGACGCCTGGCTGGAGGGGCTCTTGACGACCCTGGAGGCCTGGCGAATGGAATTGCGGCTGGCTACGAATGAGTGTGAGACGCTGGCAGGCGACGATCCAGCAGCGCGCGATGCGCTGCTGGATCAGACCTGGGAAGGTGAACTGAAAGAGACCGCCGCGGACTACAACGCCCTGCGGAGTTACACCCTGGCGTTACTAAAGGCAGGCGTCAGGTACAGTATGGCGATGGCGCAGATAGCGGAGCGACTCTCATTCTCCCAGGGGGATGCGTATGTCTCTGCTTGACTTGGTGCTGCTTTATCACGAGAAGGTTCCGCCACGCGAATGGCTCCGGGATTTTGTCCGGCTCGTGCTGCTGCTGGTGTTGCTGGTAAGTTGGGTCGTGGTGTCGGGGTATTGGACAGGTGCGTTGCTCTGAAGCAATCTGTTGAAGTCTTCTATTGAAGGAAAGGCAGGCAGAGATGGAGGAAAAAGAGTTGGAAGACCAAATATCTCGGATCAAAATAGTCCTGAGATTTATACTCTTGAATATGGAAGGACAGGCAATACTTAAAGGTGAACACGAGTTTGCGGGTGAAGTAAGAGATTTGTTTGAACTTGTTGGGGTAAAAATGGAAGAAAATTGAGATGGCCGACGACATGCGGCAGGGGTTGAATACAATCTGCTGGGCTTGTCGCGCCTGAAGCATGACATCCAGAAGCGACAACAACGCATACTTTCAGAGGCAAAAAACATGGCGAAGATTATCACGGTAGCATCGCAAAAGGGCGGGGTGGGTAAGACCACCACCGTCGTGAACTTGGCGCACGGCCTGGCGCTGAAAGGCAAAGCCGTGATGGTGGTGGACCTGGACTCGCAAGGCCAGGCGGCGGTGGCGTTGGGGGTAGATCAAGACAGCGGCATCTTCAACGCACTGGTAGGGGGCGGCAGCGTCAACCAGGTCATTCGGGGGACGGGGCGCCGCAATCTGTGGCTGGTGCCGGGGGACAAACGCACCGCCACGGCGCAGCTTGTGATTCAGGCGGAAGGGCGGGACATCTTCAGCGCCCTGCGCGAGGCGTTTGTGGCGCCGTGGAACGGTAAGCCGGACTACATCATCTTTGACACGGCGCCGAGCGTGGGAGGCCTGCAGGAAGCGGCGTTGGCGCTGGCAGACCTGGCGCTCATTCCGGCGGCGCTGGATCACCTGGCGCTGTTCGGGGTGACAGGGGTATTGGAAACGCTGGTGACCCTGACCCGCACGCGGCAGTGGGCGGGGGGCATTTTGATTCAGCCCACATTCTTCGACGAGACCACGCGGGAGAGTCGGCGCAATCTGGAGGAGTTACAGCACAACCTGGCGCAATTGCTGTCGCAAGGCGCAGAGCTGCCGCTGTTGGCGCCCATTCATCGGGCGACGCGCCTGCGGGAGGCGGCGGCCGAGGCGCAGACGATCTTCGAGTTTGAACCGGAGGGGCGCTCAGCCCAGGAATATGCCGCGCTGGTATGGCGCGTACTGGAGGAGGTGAAAGCATGAGTCGGACGAATCCCTTTGCCAGTATCGTGACCGCCACCGCGGAGGTGCCGGAAGAACCCAGCGAGGCAGTCCCGAAGTTGTTGGCGCACAAGCCCAGCCGCGCCAAGCGGAATCGGGAGTGGGAAAAGCAGCACCACAAAGTCACGTATTGGGGCATCCCGCCGGAACTCAACAGTCAGGTGCAGCAGTTGGCGGAAACCCTGGGCGTGCCCGCCGGCGAGCTCGTGCGGGCGTTCATTGAGCGTGGGCTGCAAGCCTATGAACAGGGTGATTTGATCCTCCAACCGCGTTTGCGGATCGGGAAAATGACCCTCTATCCTGAGGAGCGGCGCCGGTGAAAATAGTGACCGAGGCTCACGGGGACCGGCGCGGCTCTGCCGCCAGCGGCAACGCAGCGTCACCGCAGCGTCACCGCAGCGGCACCGCAGCGGCACCGCCAGCGGCGACGCCAGCGGCCAAACTCGCCAGTGGCCCCAGGAATCGCGCAATTTTGGGGGCCTGGTAATTTGTATGGGTAAGGCGCAAACGCCCCGTAGCGGGGTGTACAGAAAATAGTAGCGACGTATCTTTCAAATTAGCCAAGAGCGCAGATGCAGCGTTAACCACAGTGTACCCGCATCACGGAGTCGAGCCCTGGCTGCTGTTCAGGTGTCTCCCGGGGTGTGGAGCTTCTGTGCACGGTGGGAAGGCGGCGATCAGGCGCCCTGACAAATCACAGAACTGGCAAGGAGGTGGCAGCGTGGAAGTGTTTTCGGTGGCGGATACGGAGATTCAGTTGGGGCCAGACCCCACGACGGGTGCGCCGGTGTTGCGGATCCAGGCGACGCCGTGGGGGGCGCACCTGGCGCAAGTGCTGGCGGACCAGGCGCCGTTGCCGGAGGCGGGGTACTACATTGTGCCGCACGTGGCGCTGGTAGATAGCCGGTTGTACGCCCTGGTAGACGTGTTCATTGCAGCGCGGTACGCGCATCCGGGGCTGTTACAGCTGCGGCTCTTCGACGCGGAGGTGCCGTGATGGACGCGGGGGAGGTGTTAGGGCTGCTGCCGCGGCGGTACACGAACGTGGCGGCAGAGGCGACCTACAACGATGACCTGCCGGACGCGCTCTTTCGGACCTATGCGCGGCTGTGTGGGCTGGCGTGGCAGGACACCTTGCATCACCACACGCATCTGCCGCAGCTCAGCCTGGAGGATCTGGCGATCCTGTGTCACCGGCAGGCGCACGCCATGAGCCTGCACCTGCGGCAGTTGCGGAATCTGGGGCTGATCACCTACGTGGGGAACAAGAACGGCTACCTGATCCGCATTCTGGACCCCAGTCGGGCTGAGGTAAGCCCTGCTGAAGCAGAGCAAAGTTCTGCCTCGACAGAGCAAAGGTTTGCCTCGCCTATGATGTATGATGATGTTGATGATACAGCTACAGGATCTAGAACCCAGCAACAACAGCAACAACATCAAGCAGAGCAAAGTTTTGCCTCGACAGAGCAAAGGTTTGCCTCAACAGAGCAAAGTTTTGCCTCAACAGAACAGACGGAGGCGCGGATCAGGGCGAATCTGGCGGCCCTGAGTGCCTGGGGCGTTAATCCGGCGACCGCGCCGGCGCGGGCGGTTGCGGCGTTTCCGCATCTCACACCGGAGTTGATTCATGCCTGGGGCGCCGACTTGCAACAGCGGGCCCAGGTGCGGAATCTGCCGGGCTTGCTGCTCTACACCCTGCGCACCACCACCCAATGGCCGCGGGCGGAGACGCGCGGCGGCACGCGGGGCGCACTCAGCGCAGCAGAACTGCCCCCGAGCGCGCAAGCGCCTCTGCCGGTCGCTGCGGCGCCCGGTTTGCCGGAGGACGTGCTGGCGGACCTGGCCGAGTTGGGCTGGACTGGCGCGGTGGACGAGGTGCTGACGTATTACGCGGCTGACCCCGACCGGGTCCTGGACTGGTTGGCGTATTGGCTGGATCAGAACGGGACCAGCGTGCGTTCCCGCGCGGCGTTGTTTCGCCAGAGCCTGCGTTCCGGCGCTTCCGCCCCGTCGCCAGTGGAACCGCTGCATGACTCCGGGGAGCGCTATATCGGCGGCGAATACGCGAACTTCATCCAACATTGATGCCCAGGTATTGGAGATTAACTATGCCTTTACTACAGATTGGTTGCAGCGCCCAAGCGCTGAGTGAGGCACAATGGCAATTGATACAAACCTTCATTGAGCAACTGCAAGCCTGTTCTGAGCCACAGGCGGGAGACGAGTGGTTGAGTGAGCTGGTTGCTGCGCTGCCCACTTGTGTCACTCCTGGCGCTTGGTTGGATGCCTTCCGCACTCAACTGGCTGTTAATCTGGACACGTTGTTGGGAGAACAGACCACAATTATGACCAAACTCAGATCGGCGGAGGCCCATTGCGCATGGTACAAGACGCGTTGTGTGCACTGTCCTGAGCGGCACCAGGCGGCTGAGGTGGAACAGTGGCAAGTAGCTTATGCTGCGTTGGCGCAGGATCTTAAACAGGCTCAAACGAGTCTGGAGCAGATCACCACAGTTCTCGCTCACGAGCGCCAGGCTCACGCGGCAACCCGCGCGCGGCTGGAGGCACAGGTGGCTGCGCAGAATGCACTCATCGTCAAACTACGCGAGGAACTGAAGGCGCGTGCATAATTCGCGTGCCAAAGGTGGACAGTAAAACCTGCTTTATGCAGGTTTTTGGATCCAGCAGAATAATGCACAAAGGAGAGGTGATAGATGAGCCATTCCCGAACCAGCAAATTCAAGCCCACGGACATCCAGTTGGCGTTGGACAAAGGGTTTCCCGACCACCGGTGGCGCTCCGTGCTGGAGGTCCTGGCGTATACCGGTGTGGCCGACCGCCAACAGATCCTGACGGCGACCGGTCTATCACGCAACGCCCTCACCACGTTGGAGGAACAATTCCGTGTTTTTGGGGGACAGGAGATTCTGCGTGAGGCCGCGGGGGCTTTTCCCTGGCCTGGCGTGCGAGGAAAGCCGCCGCGTGTGTATCTGTTGGGAACGGTGGGAGCTGCCCTGCTGCGCGACAACGGCTACCGTGGCGTCCAGCCCTGTGGTTTGACCAGTGATCTCGCTATCGCCCACGCGCGTGCCGTGACCGAAATCGCATTGCTGGCGCGGCGTGCTGAACTGCCCGTCCGGGTGGAGACCACACTGGCCTATGGCGACAACCGGGTGCTGCGGCCCGATGTGCAGGTCACTGTGGCGGAGGGGGTAACTGTCCTGTTTGAGGTGGAGCAGCAGGCGGATTTGAGCCTGTTGCCGCGGATCGTGGAGAGTCTGCGGCACAAGGCGGCTTACTACGGCAGTAAGCTCACTGTCAGTCATTGCGTGCGCGTGATTTTCGCGTTGCAACGCGACGCGACGTGGGACAAAACCGTGGCGGTATGGCAAAAAGCCAGCGCCATTGTGGCGACCGAGAGTGGGGGGAGGCTGCCGTTCGAGATTCTAGGACTGCCCCTATCCGAATTCGTCACGCAGCCCGATTGGGCCGAGCCGCCTGCCGCTGCCGGGTGGGAGTCGCTTTTCGATCCGGCGCACGTGGAAAACTTCGCCCTCGAACCGGTGATGCCGAAGCCCTCTCAGACCGCCATCACGCCGGTGAAAAAACCGGCGCCGCTCCCTGCCTCAGTGACGCGATATACCCCGCGCGAACAACATCTGCTCATGCAGGCATATCTGGCGCATGTGCGCGAACATGGTGCGCGAGTGACCACAACAGATCTGGCAACCCCACTGGTCTTCGAAACCTTCGGGGTGATTTTTGTGGCGTCGCATAATGCGGCGCTCTCCGACTGGCAACTGGCTCAGCACCCCAGCGCCTCGTTGTATCTGTTCCATGAATATCTGGATCTCAACCCCGATCTGCGCGCGGCGCTGAATGCGGCCATCGTACGGGGGTCGGGCGCCATGCGCTGGAGTTCACCTACGATTCAGCACCGGATGCTGAGCGTGGCGGAGACGTTTCTGCGGTATCATGGTCTGCGGAATGGGGGTAGCCTGTGCGTGCGAATGCTGGCGCCGTGGGCTGAGGACAGCTCGGGCCACTTCGATTTCGCGGTGGTGTTGGAGCCTCATGTGCTCATGGGCGATGCCAGCGGCATCGTGCCCACGCAGGAGGAGGCTATGGCTGCCGGTATAGCGCTGGCGTGGGTGCTGCAGGCGTTGTTCCTGTACCCTGAGGACCTGGATCTCAGGCCCGCGCCATTCTGGTGAGTGCGGAGGTGTTGGGATGACTGGCAAGTTCGAGCTACAGCGTTTACAGGTGTTGGCGCAGGTGCAGCGGACAGATCTGGAATGGAAAGGTCCTTTGCGTGCCGAAACCCCAGAGTTAGCAGTCTACGCGCCGGGCCTGCCCTGCGCCGACCCTGGTGGTCATCGCGACACTGCTGCGACGCTTAATTATGGCTACCTCATCCATATCCACGGATGCGAGGGCTTTGTGGGCCGCACCTGTTATGAAGCATATCGCCCCCAGGTTGATCTCGCCCCCTGGGAGACCGCGCTCACTAACCGTCACTATGTGGTCGGGACGGGCTTGCGCCCTGACTGGCGCAGCACCACGCTACGACGCTACTGGGCCTGGGTTCCAGCCCTGGCGCTGCTATGGCAGGTGGAACCGCACAAGGCATTCTTGTTGGGCTATCTACAACGGCTGACAACCGGCAAGCAGGCGCTCACACCCAACCAGGAGGCAACGGTGCGCGCGATGCTGCGTGAGCGGGGTGGGATAGTGCGGTATCCCGATGCGAGATGGGCGGAGGAACTGGCGGTGCATGTCATGGTGCTCCGGGCGCGACGCGACCTGGCTTTTCGCCTGGGACAACTGTTAGCATTGGATCTTTTCACCGAGGATCTGGAAACCGTAGAAAACTTGCGGATGCGCAACATGGCTTGGGAACGCGGACACATGCAGAGCCTTTCCTCAAGGCAGGTGAGCATTATTCGCGCGCTGGAGGCGCAATATCTGGAAGAACGATTGGTGCGAAATCGGAATCTGGCCGCGGAGTTATCCGAAGAGGCAGAAGGCTAATCTGCGATTGGCGCTGTTCACTGCTATCTGGCAAACCGCTGCAGCCACCGGGGATTGCTGGGAATTCCAGGTCACACTGGAGGAGCTCCGTTCCGAGCCGGAGGGACTGATGGCGCCTTGCGTTCTCGCAACGCAAGGTCAGGCGCCGAAGCAATACGGTTGGTGAGGAGAGCCGCTACAGGAGCGCCAAAACCTGCTCCCACAAGTTGGTGATGTGCAACTGCTGGGCTGACTTGTGTAGTGTGACGACTGCACGCCTGAGCAAGCACCTCTCGCCAGCAAACCTATCCCGCAGTTGCGCCCCTCATGCGACTCGCATATGTCATCGCGCGCCAACATCGATTGTGCTCATAATGTCGGGCAATACACGAGCAGACATTACGAATTACGTAGTACGAGCCTTCGCTCGCGCCAGCTTCTAAACAACAAAACTCCTCTGCCAGCACACACTTTCTATAGCCCCCGTAACAATCAGGGATTTCGTAGCAGGTCGCTGACCGAAATTACGCTATGCCGCGCACAATGCCCCTGAAGCGAGAGCAAGGCATTCGTTCGGGGTTGATGGCGCAATCATGTCTCACAGCGAACCTTACGGAGGGAGCGGAAGCCCGCCGAACTGCTACAAATGCCCAACAATCCCCTCTCCATCGGGACAGGGAATCTCCGCAGAGGTGCGGGTGTTGTTTAGCCTGCCGTCGGGGAAGGAATATGAAAAGATCCTCAAAGTCTGGCGGCAGGCGACGCGGGTGGTGGCGCAGCGCCACGGCGGGCGCCTGTCTTTTCGCCTGTTGGCGATGCCGTTGGCGGCTTTCAGCGCCGCGTCTGATTGGGGCAGTGTACCCCAAACGCAGCGCTGGCATGAGCTGACGGCGGCGCCGGAGCCTGAACCAGCGCATGACGCCAACACGCCGGTGCCCAACTCTCCCCCGCCTAAGCCGGGCGCGTCGCTGGCGGAGAAGACCCCGCAAGCCTTGCGCCGTTACACAGGGCACGAGAGCGTATTAATCCTTAACGCATTGTGGGACGTCTTTCGGGAGGAGGTGAGCGCTCATCCTGGCGGGCCTCAGCGCGCGGACCCGGTGCTCTTCGAGATTGTGGGCATCATCTATGCGGCTTCGCATGACCCTAGCCTCACCCCGCTGGAGCGCGCGGGTTATCCCCATGCATCGCTGTATCTGCTCAAACAGTATCTACGGTTACACTCGGCGCTGTTGAAGGCGCTGCAATAGGAAATTCAGCGCGGCGCGCAGGCGGTACGGTGGAACACCATCACCATCACCCACCGCATGCAGGTAGTCTGCCAGAGTTTTTTGCGTTATCACGGCTTTGGCCCCAATGGACTGGTGCTGGTGCGGGCACTGAGTGCGGATTGGAACGCGGCTGAGCCACAGCACTTTCAGGTGCGGGTGGATATCTTCGATACAGCCGTGGTGTGCGCGGGTGTGGACGCTGCCACGGCGCGGGGACTGACCCGCGCGGCCGAAGAGACGTTAAGCTGGGTGCTTACCGCCCTCTTTGCCTACGCCGAGGACCTCGGCTTGCCCCGCGCACCGTTTTGGTGAAGGAGGGAACGGAAAAGTGCAATCAAAGGGCAACCTCGAGTTTCTCACCGTGCCAACCGGGCAATTTATGAGCCGGCTTATGAAAGCTCTCAGCCCTCGCATAGAGGGCTGAGAGCAATCAAATTGCTATTATAGTGGCTGGGATTACGTGTCCGAACTTCTCATTGGCGCATGACCATGGGCAGGTATACAGCGTGCGATGCAGTGCTTGCCTGCGTGATCATCACTGGGGTGAAATACCGCCCTTTGTTATCTGCCAATTCAGAGTTACCGACCGCATCTACTGCCTGCACAAAATACCGCGAACCAAGGTCGCCCACAAAACTGCCGTGCCACTTGTACGTGTTTGCGTCAAATACTAGCTCCAGACTGCGCCATTCGCCAGCCCCGGCAGTATAGTTGAGAACTACTCGCGATACCCCAGTTTCATCCACTGCCCCAACCTTCAAGGAGATCTGGTTGGTTTCGACATTGTACAGAGCGGTAACTACAGTTACGGTTGGGGGGCGTCGATCGGAGCTTAGGCTATAGTATAAGTCAAAATCCAATGCGCTGTATAATCGCAAGTGCCCAGTTGTTGCGTCGTATTGACCCAGCTGCACTACCAGATTACCATATGTATCTGTTTGTTGTATACCAACCGGCAAAGCAGGGGTCCATCCTTCTCGATCTATAGTGCTTTCCACAGTTTGAGTCATGTAATCATTGACTGGCACAGCAATAACCGGATCAAAATCGGTCATTGTCTCATAGCGACCCTCTTTGAACACTACTGAACGCACAGGCCATTGTGGAACGCTAATGTCAGTGAAGAATAATGGTTGAATTGGTTGTCCTGGGGCAGTCATAGTGTGTCCATCCAGGCTATAATACGCCCCATCTTCAGTTGACACCAACTCCAATATATCGCCAGGGCCAAGAGCACCAATCAGATTCAAACTGACTGTACCAGAAACTACTGCATTGTCACCGAAATATGGTTCCGGCAATCCAGAGACAAGATTGACACTAGGGAAGAGATCACCTGTGGAGAAGGCAGCAGTAGTGACAAGGTGGTACATGGGCAAACCATAGAAAATGGACTCCTGAAGGATCTTTTCATCATAGCCATTGAGGTCCTGTCCTTGCTGGTAGTAACGCTGTTTGGCTGTAGCCAACGCTTTCCCCATACTAACTTCCATATCCCGCCGCAACTCTTCGGTATACAAGCGCATCAACTTCTCAGAAAGACCAATCGCGCCACGTAAACCCCAGCCAAAGCCAGTGTTTCCCACATAATTGGCTTGTTTTTGAGCGAAAGCCTGGGCTAAGTCTAGTGGACCCTGTGAGTTGGAAGGTGGAACATTTAACCCAGAGTGACACCCCAATGTGTATATCAGACCGCGACTTAGATCAACTGTGGCTCCAGCAATTTCCTGAGCACTGATGGATTGCCCAAAACCTGGGGCGCCTTCCTGGTAATGGTTGGCATGACCGTTGATGGATTGGAGTTTGAACGGCGGATTTGCCTGTAATTGCTTGATTCTGTAATCGCTAAGCAACCAAGAATCACCGATAAGCGTGCAGTCTACATTTGCGTTGCCATATTCGGCTTGCCAATCAATGCAATTGATCTGCGCCATGTCCTGTACGAAATCGTAACCGGTAACCAACACTTTCCCCGGCGTAAGCGTATCGCCGACCAGAAACGCGTCAATGAAAGCACTGATCTCGGCAGGGGTCTCAATTAGCCTGCCTACAGCCAGATCCGGTAGATAAAGCTCGCGTCCCCGGAAAGACGTCGGCTCGCGATCAACATAGTAATCATCGGTGAGATAGTGATTACTGCGCAATGCTGCACCAGTAGGATGTGTTTCATCTATACGCAAATAGTGCCGTTCTAGATAATCGGTTCGTGGAGTATTGTCTACAATGCGACGGAAAGGTATCACGCGGTCATCGCCCACCAGAACGACATATTCAATTCCATCATTCTGCTGCCAATAAGTCATAATCACGCCGCGAATAGCCGTAGTCACTGCATTGGCTTTGTTCACATTCGTCAAATCGCTCATCCAGGCCGCATACGCAGTGCTGATGCTTTGATTGAGATCAAGCCGAATGATCTCTCCGTCAACGCTGGTATGGGCTGCAAGCGCCTCCAGCTTAGTCATCAACTGGGCGGCTGCTGGTTCACCATATAGTGTTGTCAACTGTGCCTGATTGACCAGAATGAGAGTGCGTATCTCTGACTGAGGTGGCGGCGGCGTAGGCGTAATTGTGGGCGGCGGGGTAGGCGTGGGTGTAGGTGTTGGAGGATCTCCAGGAATGATACGCACAGAATACTCTGTGCCCGTACCATACTGAACTGGATTAAACTGCCTCACTTTAAGATAATAAACTCCGGTGCTGCCAAAAACATAATGAATGCGTGAAGCCTCCCCTGGACCGTAATCATCATTGAACGCAAGCCGTGCACCGGCAGCATTGTACAACTCAATGAATGTATCGGCTTCCGGTCCTAAAGCAATTGTCTCAATGACATAGGGTCCAGCATTCACATTGAATGCAAACCAATCTACATCTTGAGCTGGGCAGGTATTGCGT
>Ga0208940_1001970_pt1 | contig 20020 bp, 14 predicted proteins | sample AD_JPNNA6_MetaG_FD_184445 | JGI IMG/M metagenome (GOLD analysis project Ga0208940, IMG submission 184445) | Active sludge microbial communities of municipal wastewater-treating anaerobic digesters from Japan - AD_JPNNA6_MetaG (SPAdes) (version 2) | ecosystem: Engineered > Bioreactor > Anaerobic... | reverse complement strand
GCAGTTGTCGCAAGAACAAGCCACTCGTTTGGTGGTCAAACATCTGCTCAAACGCTCCCGCTCTACTCGTTGTCGCATGAAAGCCCAACGCACTCAGCGATCTCAAACCTAATCTAACATTGTCGAGATAGTTACGTTCCTTTAACGACCGTTACGACTCTAAGCGATTCGGGCATAGAACAAAGGCAGCGGTTCAACCGGATCAGGCGTGAAAGTCAGGGCGCGCAAGGTGCGGCGCACCGCTTCATCACGTCTGCCGGCATCGTTAGCGTGGACGGTAAAGAGCGGTTCGCCGACCTCGACTTTGTCACCGACTTTACAATGCAAAACGATACCGACCTGATAATCAAGAGGAGCGCCTTTTTCCTCACGGCCTCCTCCCAACCCCAACACCGCCATCCCGATTTCGTCGGCGCGCACCATGGCCAGATAGCCACTCTTGGGGGAAGGAACAGATTCGATCAGCGCCGCTGTGGGGAAACGGGCGGGATCATCGACATAACGCACATCCCCCCCTTGAGCGCTGATCAACTGCCGAAACTTCTCCCACGCCCGGCCTGTGGCGATGGCCTCGGTCGCCAGTTGAACGCCCGCCGCGACCGTGTCGGCCTTTCTGCCCAGACATAGCATCTCACCGGCAACCTCCAGACAATGCGCACGGAAATCCGCCGGACCTTGACCGTGCAATGTGTCAATAGCTTCGCACACTTCCAGGCTATTGCCCACCGCGTACCCCAAAGGTTGGTTCATATCGGAAATCAACGCCGTGACCTGGCGGCCTACGGTGCGGCCGATGCGTACCATGCCCTCGGCCAATGCCCGCGCCTCTTCCAGGGATTTCATAAACGCCCCACTGCCGACTTTGACGTCTAGAACAATAGCATCGGTGCCGGCAGCGATTTTTTTGCTCATGATCGAACTGGTGATCAACGGAATACTGGGAACCGTGCCGGTGACGTCGCGCAGAGCATAAATCTTGCCATCGGCAGGCGCCAGATCGGCCGATTGTCCGGTAAGCACAATGCCGATCTGCTTGAGTTGCGCCTTGAACTCCGCCACACTCAGATCCGCACGATACCCCGGTACAGACTCCAACTTGTCCAATGTGCCGCCGGAAAATCCCAAGGCACGTCCGGACATTTTCCCCACCGGCAGACCGCAGGCTGCGACGGCCGGCGCAACCACCAGGCTGACTTTGTCGCCGACGCCGCCCGTCGAGTGCTTGTCCACCACCAGGGGCGCCACGTCCTTCAAGTCCAACACCGCGCCAGAATAGGCCATGGCCAGCGTCAGAGCGGCGGTTTCGCGGTTGTCCATCCCCCGCAACATGATCGCCATCAGCAACGCCGCGGCCTGGTAATCAGGGATCGTTCCGGCGGTATAACCCTCCACGAAAAACTGAATCTCTTCTGTTGTCAGCGCCTCGCCATCGCGCTTCTTCTCAATCAATTCGATCATGCGCATGGGCTTGTCTCCCTCACTTGAAAATGCCTTGTCATCCCGGACCCCGCTCTCAAAACCGCTTCAGCTACTCTTCCGCATAGAAAACCACCGCCAGCGCTCCCGGCCCGGCATGGGTGCCGACGACGGGCGTCAGCAACGCTGTGTACAGCGCATCAGGGTTAAAACGCTCCATGAGCCACCCTTTCACGAGGGCAACATCATCCTCCGCCTGCGCATAAACGATAGCCATTTCCCTCGCCCGACGCCCCTGGAGACGCTCGGCGATAATCTCGACCACCCGCTGTAAGGACTTGCGCCGCATACGCACTTTCTCCAACGGCATCACTTGCCCATCCTGGATATGAAGTACAGGCTTGAGATTGAGCGTCGTGCCCAAAAAGCACGCCGCCCCGCCGATACGCCCGCCGCGGCGCAGATATTCCAGGGTGTCCACCGCAAATATAACCTGCACCTCGTCGCGCATGTGCAACGCATGTTCCACAGCGGCTTCCAACGACTGCCCCGCGTGTGCGGCCCGTGCCGCGATCAACACCTGCATCCCCAGTCCCATCGACACCGAACGTGAATCCACCAACTCGATGTGCAGGTCGGGAAGTTCGGCCTTCGCCTGCGTCGCCGAAGCCAACGTTCCGCTCATCTCGGTGGAGATAAAAATCCCCAAGATGTTCGGGGTGGCATATTTCTCTGCAACCTGTTGGAAAAACTCGATAAACGCCCCAGGGGATGGCTGTGACGTCGTCGGTAAGGTCTCGCGCTCCTGAAGCCATTGGTAGAACGTCGGCCCGTCCAACGTGACGCCTTCTAGATATGTCTCTTCTCCCCAGTGCACCGTTAACGGGATGACCGACACATCATACTCCGCGACTAACTCCGGCGGCAAATTCGCCGTACTATCCGTCACCACGACAAAGCGTTCCATAGTTTTTACTCCTTGATAAGAACTGAAAATGAATAGAAAAAAGCACTACCATCGTATTTCCTGATCCGGTTCCAGGATGACAAGGCGCACAAAGCATAAGTCAATGTCTATTATACTAAATATGTAACTATTCAGCCACCCTTGCCAGGTGGCGAACGGGACTTTGGGGAGAGCACATAATAGATTACCCCTGCGGCAGGTGATGACCCTCTCATCCCCCAACTCCCTTCTCCCCCGCCAGCGGGGAAGAAGGGGGGCAGGGGGAATGGGCTGATAGACACACGAATATCTTGTCATACAGAAGCACCTGGCATACCAAAGTCTACGCCAAACCTGGCATAGGGAATAAGTGGCTTCGTCAGGGTTACTAGCCTGAATAGATACAATATATCAATCTGTGGTACAATGCTCTGCAAGGAAAGGCAGGACCGGCGCAGACGGAACGAATGGCTCGTGACCAACCGCCCCCTGGTCCAGTGACTCATGGTGACATAGGAGTTGAATATGTCAAGAATACTCGTTGCTGACGATGATAAAGTTATGCTCGGATTGCTTAAAACCTTGATGGAGTTAGAAGGCAATGAAGTCGTGACCGCCAGCCGCCCCAAAGATATCGTCCCGGCAGCACGGGAGCATCCATTGGCGTTGATTCTCATGGATTACCATCTGGCCGGTGGCAATTCCATGGGCGCCCTGCGGGAGTTAAAAAGCGATGCGCTCTTGAAACAGATTCCGGTCATTGTCACCTCCGGAATGGATCACGCGGACGAATGTAAACAGAACGGAGCGGCAGATTTCATTCTCAAGCCGTTCCATCCCGCCGAATTGCTCGAGCGTATACGCACGCTGAGCGAACCACCGGCGCAAGAGCTTTCACCCGAGCGCCCACTTATTCCCTAAAGTAGAGAAAATAAAACCTATGACCCGAAAAAAACACAAGCAAAAGACCCAACCCACCGCACAATGGTACAAGATGGATTTGCACATTCACACCCCGGCATCCGCAGACCACCAACAGAAGAGTATCACCTACCTGGACATTTTACAAGAAGCCGAACGACGCGGAGTGGACATTATTGCGTTCACCGATCATAACACCGTCGCCGGTTACAAACAGATGCTCGGTGAAATCGACGATCTTGAGTTGCTGAAACGTCTGAATCGTCTGAAGCCTGAAGAAGAAAAAAGGCTTCAGGAATATCGTCGCCTGCAAGAAAAACTCCTGCTACTGACCGGTTTTGAGTTCACCGCTACATTCGGATTTCACATCCTGGGCATCTTCTCGGACGAAACACCCGTCCGTGACCTGGAATTCTTGCTGCGGCAAATGAACGTTCCTCCCGACAAACTGGACAATGGGGCAACCGAAGTGGGCGCCACCGTCGATGTGCTGACCGCCTACCAGATGATCAACGAGGCCGGCGGCCTGGTGATCGCCGCCCACGCGAACTCTGCCCACGGCGTCGCCTTGCAGGGGATCCGCTTTGGCGGACAAACGCGCATCGCCTTCACCCAAGACCCCCATCTGCATGCCCTCGAAGTCACCGACCTGGAAAAAACCGACAAGAAAACGACGGCGCGCTTTTTCGACGGCTCCAAGCCCGAATATCCCCGCCGCATGCGTTGCATCCAGGGTTCGGACACCCATCGTTTGACGCGCGACCCGAACAATGCGCGCAATATCGGCATTGGCGACCGCATCACCGAAATTCTGTTGGACGAATTATCCTTTGCCGCACTGCACGTCGTCTTTGCCGGCGACGACTTTGCCCGCACCCGTCCTTATCGCGCGGAAGCGCATCCCTTCGACTACATCCAGGCCGCACGCAAAGAAGGCCCCAACATCGTCCAGGATTTCCATGACCGGTTCAGCCGGCGCGGCGGGTTCCTGGATGCCATCGTCGCCGACGTCTGCGCTTTCGCCAACACCAACGGGGGCACGCTCTACATCGGCGTCTCCACCGACGCGCAGGTTCCACCGTCGGGCTTGGGAAATTCGCCCACGCGGGTGATCCATGCCCTCAAAACGGAAATCGAAACGCGCCTCACCCCCACCCTGCCGGTCAACATCGATATTCAGGAAACGCAAAACGTCAAAGTCGTGCGTCTGGTGGTGCCACGAGGCGACAATCCACCTTATACCCTGGACGAGAGTGAAATCTACATCCGCAGTGAAGCCGAAACGACCCCGGCCGTGCGAGACGAGATTGTGGAACTGGTGAAACGCAGCCTGGGCGAGAGTCCGGCAACGCCGACTCCACCCGCGTCTGGCCCCGGCATGGAAACGGCCAACGTGCTGCTCGAACCGGGGCAGGCGCTCATCGAGCCGCCGCGCACCGGCGTCGAAATTGCCGCCGTCGAAACGCGAAATAACGTCCGCTATTACACCATGCGCGACCTGCGCAACGGCAGCGTTGTCAACAACGTCACCCGCAACTCGGCGCGGCGCCTCTGGCGTTATGCCATCGACGAAGCGGAAAACAATCCGGTGAAGCCGCATCAGGTCCGCTGGATGGGCAACATCGGCATCTGGAAGCAGCGCGAGTACAACGCCCAGATGCGCTACGACCTGGTCCAAAAGACCGACGCCGAGCAGCGCGTCTATTACGGCGTGACCGAAGAAGGGATTCACGGGGCGTGGGCGGCGCTCATAGAAGATTGAGCGACCCAGCGGGAGGAACCATGCGCATCCTATCCTTATCTGAAATGCGGGCGCTGGAGTCGACGGCCGATATGGCCGGGCAGAGCTACGCCCGTATGATGGAACTGGCCGGTAGAGGTGTCGCGTTGGCGGTTTTACATCAAATGGCGGTGAAGGAACGCCGTATCCTGGTTCTGGTGGGGCCGGGCAACAACGGCGGAGACGGTTTAGTCGCGGCGCGCATCCTGCAAGAGGCCGGGGCCAACGTCACCGCCTACCTCACAAGTCCACGCGATCCCGAACAAGACGCCGTCTTGCGACAGGCGCAGACCAGCGGCGTCGCCAGCGTCACGGCGCAGGAAGATGCCCCATACGACACCCTGCGTCGTCTGACAGCCCAGGCGTGTGTCATCATTGACAGCTTGCTCGGCATCGGCGCCGCACCCCCGTTGCGCGGCGTGGTCGCTTCCGTGCTGCAAAATGTGAAAGCCGCCCTGGCGCAGACCGCCGTCGAACCGTTGCTCTCTCTCAATCGCGCCCCCAAATCCACATCGCCGCACCCGCTGATCGTCGCCGTGGATGGACCGTCGGGGCTGGATTTTGAAACCGGCGCCATCGATCCCCTGGCCCTCAAAGCCCATGTAACGGTTACCTTCGGCGCGCCCAAATGGGGACACTTTCGCTTTCCCGGTGCCGCTTATGTGGGCGAATTGCTGGTCGCCGACATCGGGATTCCCAAAGGCATTGAATTTCCCGGCGCCGGGCCGGAGGTGGCGACCCCTCTCCAAATGCAACAGTGGCTGCCCGCGCGTCCTCTGGATGCACACAAGGGCACTTTCGGGAAAGCCTTGATCGCCGCCGGTTCGGTGAATTACACGGGGGCCGCCGTTCTCGCCGCGGCGGCGGCGGTGCGGGCCGGCGTCGGCCTGGTCACGCTCGCGGTACCGAATGTTCTGCATCCGGCCATTGTCCCGGCTGTGCCCGAAGCGACATACCTTTTACTGCCGCACACGCTCGGTGTGGTGGATATGCACGCGGCAGCCATCCTGATGGAAAAAATGTCCTCTTACTCGGCCCTCCTCATCGGGCCGGGGTTGAGCCACACGCCGGAAACCACGGCCTTCGTGCGGAAACTCCTGGGATTGGACGCAGGAAAACGCAAAACAGGTTTTGCGCCCAGCGTGACACAACCTGATGAGGAACGGGCACCATCCCTCCCCCCGCTGATCGTGGACGCGGATGGGTTGAACATCCTCAGCGAAATTCCGGACTGGCCACGCCTTCTGCCGCCGAACACGATTCTCACGCCCCATCCCGGCGAGATGGCGCGTCTGACGCAAAAAACGACGGCGGAGGTTCAATCCGACCGTCTGCGCGTGGCCCAAGAATCCGCCGCCGCGTGGGGCCACATCGTGGTGCTCAAGGGGGCATTTACCATCATCGCCGCGCCGGAGGGAAAGGCTATGCTGTTGCCGTTTGCCAATCCGGCACTAGGCTCCGCCGGCACCGGCGACGTCTTGGCGGGAACGGTGACAGCACTGCGCGCCCAGGGTCTTGATGCTTTCCAGGCCGCCGTCGTGGGCGCTTATCTGCACGGACTGGCGGGGGAAATCGTCAGGGAACGCCTCGGCGCAGCGGGATTAGCCGCCAGTGATGTAGTCCATGCGCTCCCTGAGGCTATACGCCGGATTGCGTAGCGGGCGTTTTTTTCCACTTCCAGGTTGGGGTTCTCTGGAACTTTGCGTGGAAAAATAGGGGGTGTGGCGACACTCCCTATAAAAATCCCCCTTCCTGGGGGGAAGGGGAGATAGGCTTTTTGACCGATTACGTGAGCGATTGGGCGAAATGGTAACCCAGCTCCTCACCCTTGAGTAACTCCTGACGCGTCGCGCCGCCGGGATATTCCCAGGCTTCGGTCAATTCCCACTTGAGCTTTTCCGCCCACTCGGTGATCTCGCGGCGCGCTCCTCCACTCCAGCCGAAGCTGCCGAAGTAGGCCAGTTGGCGGTTGTGAATGCGCTTGCGATACAACATATCCAGTGCGTGCGCCATGGGCGGGAAAAGTGCCCCTTCATACGTCGGCGCACCGATCAGCACCCCACTGCGGGTGTAGATAGAAGGTAAAATGTAGCTGATGTGCATGTGGCGCACGTCGAAAATATCCACCGGCACGCCCGCGCGGGCGACGCCCGACGCCACCGCCTCCACCATTTTCTCCGTGTTGCCGTACATCGTTCCGTAAAGGAGCGTCACCCCGACGTCGGGGCCTTCCAGCGCATAGGAGGCCCACTTTTGGTACAGTTCGATAATCCGCTGCGGATTCTTGCGCCAGAGCAAACCGTGCGACGGCGCAACCACGTCAATGGGAACGTCCGCCAGCTTCTCGATAGCTTTCATCACCGGTTTGGGGAACAGCGCGACGATGTTGGCGTAATAGCGCAGCGCCTCGCGCTCGTAGAATTCAAGCGCCGCGTATTGATCGTCGAAAATCGCTCCTTGCAGCGCGCCGTAACCACCAAAAGCGTCGCAAGAGAACAGCACTTTCTGCGTCGTCTCGTAAGTGACCATCGTCTCCGGCCAATGCACCATCGGCGTTAGATAGAACTGCAATTGGTGCGTGCCAAGGTCCAGCGTCTCGCCATCCTCGACCGCGCGAATGTTGTCGGTCAGGTGGTAATAGCTTTCCAACATCTTCACCGCGCGGGTGGTGCAAAGGAAGGTAACGTTCGGCGCCAGGCGATGCAACGTGCGGAGCACACCCGTGTGGTCCGGTTCCATGTGATTGACCACGATGTAATCCAGCAGCGCCGGATCGAAGACCGCGGCGATTTGATCGAGCAGCGCGTCCCCCTTGATGTCTTTCGACGCATCCACCAGGACTTTTTTCTCGTCGTCAATCACGTAGGCGTTGTAAGAAACGCCTTCGTCGGTGATCGGCCAAAGACCCTCAAAAAGGTCGGTCATCCGATCGTTGACACCAATCCAGTAAATGCCGGGTTTCACCTGAATGGCAGGCATAGTTTTTCTCCTGATGTCATCTATTCATTGGACAAAGTCCAGGTCGTATCGCTGGTCAGATCGACTTCGTATTGCTCGGCCAGCGATTCGTTGTCGCAATTTTGGGCCATCATATCGTAAGTACCCGGCTCGACATAGAAGACACGTCTCCTACCGGCGGCGATGCTTTCCTTGCCGCCCATCCAATCGTCGCCCCAATCGTCACCGGAAGAAGGGGAAATGAAAATGTAGCACAGTTCCGTATCCGAGGTGTTGTCCACCCACAAACGTACCGCCGCCTCACGAGACCCTACCGTGATGGTAGTCGCGCCGTCAATCTGCCAGCTCGTTCCCATCACCGCCTCGTCACACGTCTCGAGTTGCACATCGTATTGTCCGGGCGTCATCTCGAATACTTTGCTGTCACCCGCAGCGATGGTTTCATCGCCGCCAAGCTGGTCATCCCCCCATTCCTCGCTCTCGCTGGCGGAGATGAACACGTAACAAATCTCATCCGGGGATTGGTTGTCTACCTTGATTTGAAAGTTGCCCGAACTCGTTGTAGACCCGCCGCCCGAAATGGCCTTACATGCCAGCGAGAACATCAATACCATCACCACGAGCCATCCTATCATCCAACGTTTCATTGCCTCATCTCCTTGTTTTTTGAGAAACCTATCCCTATTATAGCAGTAAGTGGGAGACTTTTGTAGTCTGGGTTGTGTTGTAAAATCAGGTTCTTATGAAGCACAAACTGCAGAACATCCTGAGCGCTCCAACGGCCTGGGCTATCCTGCTGACCGTCTTGTACCTGGCGATCCTCGCCTTACGCCCGGCAGAAGCCTTCTTCGGCGTACCCGGCGAGTGGACATGGGCAGGTCGTCCACCGTCGCCGAGCACCCTGCCCCGCTGGTGGCCGGCTATCGTCGCGCTGACACTGACGGCGGTGATCAGCATCGTACTGGACAAACGCTGGGAGGGCATGAGCCGGCGACAGCACATGGCGGCGCTGGGATTTCTGGTCGTCGGCATCCCCTTGACGCAAATCTTGCTCAAGTACATTCACTATCGCTATCCCATCGAATTTTATCTCTATCGGACCATCGGCCCGCACAACGGCTTCTGGCAGGTCGCCATTTCCATCGATGCACTCAGTGATTATCTGCGCACCTATCCCGCCCAGATGCTGGCGATGGATGATGTTTTCGAGCACCTGACGACGCATCCGCCGGGCAACATCCTCTATCTATGGCTCTGGCGCAAGGGATTCGAGGCGTTCCCCGGTTTAGCCCACGCGGTGGCCCATTGGCTGCGCGGGTACAACTGTGCCGATCTCGCTTTCGTCTCGAAGCCCGACGCCCATATCGCTGCCGCTCTGGGACAGATGTGCATTCCGCTCTTCAGCGGCCTGACCGTCCTTCCACTCTACGCCTGGGCCAAGCGCCTCGGCGGGACACGAGCCGGCTGGCGCGCTGCAACTCTGTTCGCCCTCATACCGGCTCTTTCACTGTTCACGCTACGGTGGGACAGTCTCTATCCACTTTTCGCCGCGACGGCCTTCGCGGCGCTGCACCGCGGACTCAGCGAAAATAAGCCTTTGGCGTGGTTTCTATCAGGTCTCAGCGTGTCTCTGGCTTCCTTTTGCAGTTTCGGCAATGCGCCGTTAGCGCCGGGCGTCGCCCTTTATGCCGCCGCCTATCTCTGGCAGCACGGACCACGCGCCATTGTGCGAGCATGGCGCGGCTGGCTGGCGTTGCTCCTCGGCGGGTACAGTGTGTGGGGCGTGTTTCGTCTGACCACGGGCGTGGCGTTGGGGGACCTGCTGACCATCACCGGCGCTATCCAGGCGGCGCTGCGTGACCATTACAGTTACGGGCAATGGCTTTTCTACAACGTTTACGACATCCTGGCATTCGTCGGCGTCCCGGTAGGGGTATGGTTTGTCGCCGAAAGCCTGCACGCCTGGAAGCTGTGGCTACGGCGGCAAGCGACGGGGGTGATCCTGCCGGCACTCGTCGTCTCAAGTGTGCTCCTCGCCGTGAATTTGGCCGGTGTCTCCCCCGGTGAGGTGGGACGGCTATGGATGTTCTGGATGACCGGTATGGTCGTGGCAGCCGTGTTGGGGTTGCAGCGCCGACCAGACAAGGCTCGTCATCACTACGCGAAGATCGTCGCCCTGATGGCGCTACAAAACTTGTGGATGACGCTCTTCCTGCGCGTCACCCCCACCGGTATGCCAGCCTACACACCACGTCAGCCGGGAAGTCCAACCATAGCTGCGCCCCTGGAGGTAACAGAAGTCACCTTCGAGCACAATATCCGCCTTGTAGGCTATACGGTGACGCCGCTGTCGACGACGCCAGGTGCGACGGTCAACGTCACGCTGTACTGGCAGGCGCATGAACGTCCCGATCTGCCCTACACCGTCTTCGTGCATCTCGTGGATGGCTATGGCACCATGCAGGCCCAAAACGACAGTATGCCGGTCGGCAACTCCCTGCCAACCTCCTGCTGGCTTCCAGAAGAGGTCGTCGCCGACGTTCATCCTGTCGTTATCCCCGCCCAGACGCCGCCGGGCGCATACACGGTACACGCAGGGCTTTATGATCTGCCGACGATGACACGGCTGGCCCTCACCGCCGGGGGGGAAGGTGACTTTTTTGAATTACCGGTTACAATAGCAGTTCAATAACCATGGTTCTTCAGGATTTCGTGGAGTCAAAATAAAAAATCGGCCACGGATTGGCACGTAAAGTATAAGTAACTATTCAGCCACCCTTGCCAGGTGGCAAACGGGACTTGGGGGATGGTGCATAGCGCTGACGACCCTCTCATCCCCCAACCCCCTTCTCCCCCGCCAGCGGGGGAGAAGGGGGCAAAAAAGAGGGGGTGTGGCGGGCAGCTTCGCTGCCCGCCACACCCCTTACAAAAATCCCCCTTCCTGGGGAGCAGGGGGGATGGGCTTATAGAAACATGAGTATCTCGTCATCCAAGAGCACCTGGTATACCAAAATCTGTGCAGGACCTGCTATAGGGAACAAGTGGCTTCGCCAGGTTTACAAACCTGAATAGATACAAGTATAAAAAATCAGTGCCATCCGTGTCATCCAAGAATGCCTGGGCATACCAAAATCCGCGCCAACCCTGGTAGAGGGAATAAGTTGCTTCGCCAGCTTCACAGGCCTGAATAGACAGGACTTACGCCAGCCTGGCTCGAATCAAACGGCGGAGGATTTGTAGTGACGCCTTCGGGCGTCTCTTAGAAGCTAAGAACGGCTAAAGCCGTCACTACAAACGGAAATTTGCGTAAGTCCTATAGATACGAAATTTGTTTGAGGAGAAATGAGCATGCGTATAGGTCTTATTACTGGAGAATATCCCCCGCTGGAAGGCGGCGTGGGCGACTTTACCCGCGAGCTAGGGATAGCGTTGACGACGGCAGGACACGAGGTTCACATCTTGACCACCCGGATCAACACCCAGCCGTCAGGACCCGCCCAGGAAGATGGGGTAACAATCTACCGGGATATTCGTATTTGGAACCGCAGCGCCTATCCCCGCATCACCGACTGGATCAACACGTTGGCGCTTGATGTCGTCAACATTCAATATCAGGCAACGGCGTATCAGATGCGCGGTTGGATCAACCTCTATCCGCGGCGGCAAAAACGGTATCTGACCGCGCCGATAGTGGTAACCTTCCACGATTTACTGCCGCCGTACCTGTTCCCGAAAGCCGGGCGACTGCGCCAGTGGACGGTGTGGCAGTTGGCGCAGTATGCGGACGGCATCATCATCACCAACAGCAATGATTACAATGCGATCACTGCCGACAAACAGCGCGTCCTGCCGCCAATGCGTCTGATTCCTATCGGTAGCAACATCGCGCCCCATCCCCCCGCCGGATACAACCGTGAGGTATGGCGCCGTGAGCATGGATTCGGTCCCACCGATTTGCTCATCGGCTTTTTCGGCTTTATGAACCGCAGCAAAGGCATCGAGACCCTGCTTGAAGCCCTGAAACAACTGTTGGATCGCGGACTGCCGGCGCACTTGCTGTTCATCGGTGGACGCACCGGTTCCAGCGACAGCACAAACACCCGTTATGCCGACGAGATTGACGCGCTGATCGAGCAGAAGGGGTTGAATAACCATGTGCATCGTACCGGATTCACCATGCCCGCCGAGGTCTCGGCGGCGCTTCTGGCAGTGGATATGTGCGCCTTGCCGTATCGTGATGGCGCAAGTATGCGTCATGGGACGCTTCACGCCGCCCTGACGCACGGCAGGGCCGTTATCACGACGACGCCCCAGGTGGAAACACCGCAGCTCCAAAATGGGGTTAACATTCTCCTTGTCCCGCCCGGCAATGCAGGATTCCTTGCCAGCGTGATCCAGGCGTTGTGGGATAATCCACAGGCGCGTGCGGAAATCGAACAAAAGGCCGCCCAGTTGTCCCAGGATTTCCTGTGGGAACGGATCGCGGCCCATACCGTAGAGTTTTTCAACACGGCCATCAAGCGTCGTAGCGGTGAATCGGCATAGTCATAGGAAGCGCATGGAGACGCACCTCCCACGAGTAGACGAAAAAAAGCGTGCCCTGTACGTTATCCTCCTCAGCTTCACTCTGCTCGGAGTGATTTACAGCGCCATCGTCCCCATCTTCGAAGCCTCCGACGAGGTATGGCACTATCCGCTGGTGCAGCACATCGCGGAACACTGGACGTTGCCGGTACAGCCGCTTGAAGCGGGGGTATCCAGTGGGCCGTGGCGACAGGAAGCCAGCCAGCCGCCGCTCTATTACGCGATAGCCGCCATACTCACCGCCTGGATTGACACTGGAGACCTCGAACAGGTCCGTCATCTCAACCCCCATGTCGCCGCCGGTGTCGCCACCCCCGATGGCAACAATGTCAACCTGGTCGTTCACAATCCCACCGTGGAACGCTTCCCCTGGCGTGGAACGGTGTTGGCAGTGCACATCGTGCGCCTCTTCTCCGTGTTTTTGGGGACATGGGCCGTCTACCTCACATGGGCGCTTGTCCGCGAACTCTTCCCCGAACACCCCCGGCTTGCGTTGACCACCGCTGCAATCCATGCCTTCACGCCGATGTACCTCTTCATCAGCGCTGCGGTGAACAACGACAATCTGGTTGTGCCGCTGTGTTCGCTGGCGTTGCTGATGATGGTGCGGTTAGTCAAAAGTCAAGAGTCCACAGTCGCAAGTCCACAGTCGAACGTCAAAAGCTATCTGGCATTGGGCGTCGTCATCGGCCTGGGACTTTTGACGAAGTCAAGCGCGATTGCCCTGCTGCCGTTCGCTGTGGCAACGATAGCGTGGCAAGCGTGGCAGAATTGGAAATTCGGTCATGGAAAATGGGAGATAGGAAATCAACACGCCGGTAAATTTTCAATCTCTGATCTCCAATCGCCTATCGCCAATCTCGCCCTCGTCCTCATCCCTGCCTTCGCCATCTCCGGGTGGTGGTTCTACCGGAATTTTCGGCTCTACGGCGACTGGCTCGGACTGAACGCCTTCTACGCCGTCCTGGGCACACGCGATATCGCCGCGGATTTCGCGCAACTGTGGGCGGAACGGTTTGCTTTCGCCGCCGGCTATTGGGGCAACTTCGGCGGCCTCAACGTCCCCATGCCGACGTGGATTTATACCGTCCTCAACGCCTTTGCGATTCTCGCAGGACTCAATCTGGTTGTACGCTTTGGAGTATGGGCGGTCAGCTCGCAGTCCAAAGTCCAAAGTCCAAAATCGAAAGCCAATTCCCCCATCTCCCATCAACAAATCTTCAATCTCTCCCCTCTGTGGCCTTTTGCCTGGGATGCCCAGACCGCGGCGCGGGCATTGGCCTGGATGTGGCCTGTGGCCGTCTTTGTCTCGTGGATCCGCTGGGCGACGATCACCTGGTCGTCACAAGGCCGTCTCATTTTCTCCGCCATGCCGATGTGGTCGCTGGCGTTAGCTCTACCCATGAGTCCAAAGTCAGAAGTCGCAAATCACGCATCAAGCATCAAGCCTTACGCATTACGCTGTGCGCATTTTCTCCCCCAGATGCTCGCAGCTTTCTTGTTCATTTTGTGTGGAGTCGCCTTGCCGCTGTGGATTGCACCGGCGTATACTCCCCCCCGCGAAACCCACGCCGCGCTGACCACCCCACCCTGGCGCGTGGACTTCGGCAACGTCCTGCGTTTGACCGGGTTCAAAATCGACCGGCGCCATACTACTCCCGGCGATACTGTCGATCTGACCCTGCAATGGACGGCGCTCGCGCCCACGGCTACCGACCATAGCCTCTTCATCCACGTTCTCGGCGCCGGCGAACGCATCATCGCGCAACGTGATACGTTCCCCGGCCGCGGGTTGATCTCAACGACATGGCTAGAGCCGGGGTACACCTGGATTGAACGCTACGACATCCCCATCTCCGCCCTGGCCTACGCGCCGGATAACCTCACGTTTGCCGTGGGGATGTACGAGACCGCCACCGGCGTCCGGGTACCGGTGCAAGCCGCAACGCCCTGCGCCGTCACTCCCGCGGGCGACGCCGTGACCTGCGGCGACGTCCGGCTCGATGAGACCGGACAGCCGCTGAACGTACAGTTTGGCAAGGGCATTGTACTCACCAGCTACGACTTGAGCGACGTGATTGTGGCATGCGGGGAAACACTACAGGCGACGTTGCATTGGCACTGCACAGCCCCTATCGACGGCGACTACACCGTCTCCGTACAACTCATCGACGACCAATGGCACAAAGCCGCCCAATCCGATGCCTGGCCCCTGGACGGCGCAGCGCCGACGTCAGCGTGGCAAGTAGGGCAGCGCATCGACGAGCCGCGCGCGCTCCCCATCGCCGCCGACGCCGCGCCGGGCGTCTACAACCTGCAACTCGCCCTGTACCGCATCAACGCGACAGGCGAACTCGAGCATCTGCCCATCGTGTGGGAGAAAGGGCAAATGCCCGTCAAAACCGTCGTCTTGACGCGGGTGAGGGTGGACTCAGGCGCTGCCGTTTGTGCTGCACCGGTTCAGTGACGGCAGTGCACCTGTTAAATCCGTGACTGGTTTTTTATTTCGACCATGCAAAATCTTGAAAAACCCAAATGAGGATGGTGTTTAACGTATGAAAGCCATGGTCTTATCCAAGCTCTGCGATCTCAGCGAAAACCAGACTCCGCTGACGTTAATGGAGTTACCGGATCCCACCCCGGCGGCAGGAGAGATTCTGGTGCAGGTGGCGGCCTGTGGAGTATGCCACACCGAGTTGGATGAAATCGAAGGGCGCACGCCGCCGCCACACTTACCCGTCGTGCTCGGACATCAGGTGGTGGGGCGCGTGGTAGCGTGCGGCCCGGGCGCCACTGCTTTCGAGATCGGCGCGCAGGTTGGCGTCGCCTGGATTTACTCGGCATGTGGGACATGCACATTCTGCTTGTCCGACCATGAGAACCTGTGCGCGGACTTCAAAGCCACCGGGCGAGACGTCAACGGCGGGTATGCGCAATACATAACCGTGCCGGAAGGATTTGCCTATCGCATTCCCCCCTTCTTCAGCGCTGCCGAGGCCGCGCCGCTGCTGTGCGCCGGGGCCATTGGCTACCGCTCGCTGCGCTTGACGAACATTCAAGATGGACAGCATCTCGGCCTGGTGGGATTCGGAGCTTCCGCGCATCTCGTCCTGAAGATGGTGCGCCACCGCTATCCGCACGTCCAAATCTTTGTCTTCGCCAGAAATGCGGAAGAACGCGCCTTTGCCAGAGAACTCGGCGCCGTGTGGACCGGGGATACCACAGAAGCGCCGCCGGAAAAGCTGGATTGCGCCATCGACACAACGCCCGCCTGGAGGCCGATGGTGGAAGCCTTGAAGCACCTGACGCCCGGCGGGAGATTGGTCATCAATGCGATTCGCAAAGAGGCCACAGACAAGGAAGCGCTCCTGCAACTGGATTATCCCGTTCACCTGTGGATGGAAAAGGAGATCAAAAGCGTCGCCAACGTCAGCCGCAGAGACGTGTCTGAGTTTTTGGCCCTGGCGGCGGCCATGCACATTCGACCGGAGATTCAGGAATTCGCCCTGGAGGAAGCAAACACGGCCCTGGTCGAACTCAAGCGGCGCCAGATTCGCGGGGCAAAAGTCTTACGCATCGAGTAGGCTACTAAATCAGGGCCGAACAGACTGGATTCACCGCAAGACAAAACCTGAGCTATGTCCGGGCTAACGCAAAATCCCGTTGATGGTCGCCTCCCAGCACTCACAGGCCGTGCGAGTTTGCCCGCCGGCGGATAACGTTCCATCGTAGGCCTCACCCGTAGAAGCCGGCATCCATCCCGATAGGACCATCGGCCAGCGCGGGTCATCAGCAGCCATCCAGACGCCGTTATAGCGCCGGGCTAGGTGCAGATGGGCGGCGTTAGACACGCCGCCTTCACAGGAAGGATGCCCGATCTGGTCGCCTGTTTTCAGCATGGCGCCGGTTTGCACCCGTCCGTCGGAAGCCAGATGCAGATAGAGCAAGACCCATCCCGTGCCGGCAAAACCGTCGCCGTCGAGGTCTTGCAATACCAGCCCTTCTCGACTATGAATAACCAGCCCATCCGCCGCCGCCGTCGCCCATTGGCTGCTGACAGCGCAGCCGATGTTGCGCTCGCCGGTGGTAAAGTCCAGCGCCGAAAATGCGCCTTGCGTCCCATAGCCCGGATGCGGCCCTCCTGTGTAATACCAAACCTGCCCCGCGGACCACGGCAAGGCCAGTTCTGGAGTCTCCATTGGGTCCGGCAGCAATGGCTCAACCGCCAACGCGAAGGGATCACCAAAGAGCTGGCGGTAGACCGACGTAAAACGGCTTAAATCGGCAAGCCAGCCCTCATAATCCACGGCGCTGGGGGCAAGCGCGCGCTGTACGCCGGCCGTCCCGGCGTTCAAGTGGGTAGAAAACTGGATATAGGTGCCATCGCGCGTGCGGACCAGCCAAAGGGTATCCATCCACCAGCCGTAGAATCCAGTGTTGAGAGCATCGGCAGCCAGGCTCAGTTGAGAGAAAAGACCATCCTGGTAGGAAATATCCTCATAACCAAGCGGATAAGTCAGTTGCTCTGCAGACTGGTCGACGCCGGTCAGCCAACCGCTACGTAGTTCCAAGAGCGTCAGTAGGACCCGCGGGCCAACGCTATAGCGTTCGGCCACCAACTGAACAATCTCAGGCGCCGTCATCGTCACGCCCTCGACGTCCTCGCTGTAGTCCTTGAACCGCCCCGCAAAGGCTGCCGTCGCCTGGGCGATGTCGAAATCCTTGTAAGCCGGGCCGTACACCAGTTCGCTATCGGGAATCAACAGCGTCCCCGGTCCGGTGTACTGTGCTTCCAGGGAAATTTGCAAGACTTGTCCGGCGGATAGTCGATCGGCGTCTACCACAGCGTTGATGTGCATCAACGCTTCCACCGTCGTTCCAAAAGCAGCCGCGATAGCCGATAGCGTGTCCCCCGAACGTACCGTGTAATAGACCACCGTGGAATCCGGTGCCACGCGAGTAGGCGTGGGAGTGGAGGTGTTCACCCTAACGGTCGGCGTCGCTGTCCCGACGGCCCTGGCAGTAGCGGTCAACAGCGCCGGTTGCGGCGTGGATGTGGAACGCAGGAGCCTGGCATCCTCCCCCAAACTCACTTCGTGGCGGCAGGCCGACAAAGCAGCAACCCACAGCAGAAAGAGACTACCGAGCAAGATGATTCTTAACGTTGATTTCTTCAAACTGTATTCCTCATCCCCTAAAGTCATCCACTCATCCCATCATCAAAACAGCCATGAGGCCCGCCGCCACCATCAAAGCCATCCCCGGCCACAGGGTACGACGGAGCATGAGAGATCCACTTGCCAGCGCAAAAACGCCTTTGAAGAGCGTATTGGAAAGCGCTGCAATCATCACAGCGTGCGCGGCAACAGTCAAATCGAGGCCCGCGGAAGCCGCCAAATCGGCCAGCGAAAGCGCGATGGCATCCACCCCCACCAACCCGGCGACAAAACTCGAAACATAAATGCCGGTATCGCCAAAGTAGACCCGCGCCGCCGTGGAAACGAGCAGAATCACCGTGTAAACGATTCCAAATCTGAGTGCCGGTTTCAATTCGAAAGGATTGGTGAAAGTCATGTCCTCTTTTCCGGCCGAGGGTTGAATAAAGAACAAATATGCACAATAGACCAGTCCGGCCAATAAGGTTATGCTCATGGGCCATACCAACCGGAGCGCCAGCGACCGGTTAAGCGCGAAAATCACCAGCGGCAACCGGACAAACATCACCGTCCATGCGGCGACGATAGCCAGCGCAAAGGGACGCGCCAACTCCGGGTTGCCCCGGCTGCGCTGCGAAAAATTCATCGTGACGGCGGTGCTCGAAGCCAGTCCACCGAGCAGTCCCGTCAGTCCAATCCCATGCTGCGCCCCGGCAACTTTGACCATCACATAACCCAGAAAACTGACACCAGAGATAAAGACCACCATCAGCCAGATTTTGTAGGGGTTGAACACATCGAACGGCGGCAAGCCGAAGTTACGGTTCGGCAAAATCGGCAGAACGATGATGCTGACGACGGCAAACTTGAGTGTGGCGTAGATGTCGTCGTGGGTGATGGTGTGCGCCAGGGTGCGAAATTGCGGTTTGAGCGACAAAATGACCGTCACCGTCACTCCCAGTGCCGCCGCCAGCAGGATCGAATTCCAATAGCAGACGGCGCCGATGACAAACGTGACGACCGCCGCCATCTCGGTCGTCATCCCCGGCTTGCCGGCAAGCACGTCTTGGTGATACGAAAGTGCCAGCAGGACGCCAAACACCAGCAGCACGCCCACAAACGGCAGCGCCGAAGCCAGTTGCTCCGCCGTCAACGCCGCGCCGTAGCCGGCCAGGCTGATCAACGAGAAGGTGCGCACGCCGGCGAACAACTTGCCCTCCGGCTCATCATACGCTGACTCGCGCTGGATACCGATGAGAATGCCGATCCCCAACGCGACTACAAAGCGGTAGAAATAATCAGCCATGACCACCCCTTAAGTTTCAGTGCAGGTCCAAAAATCGCTACATCAAGTGGGACACAAAGCCGCAGGCAGCCGCACCTCGACATCCCACAGCCACCGCACCGTTCGGCAGTTGGCAATTCATAGCCAGTTCCATAGCGTCAGCACTTCCCAGTCCACCCCGTACCTCCGTCCGGGTCGTGTGGCTATTATACACAAATCATACAATCAAAAAAGGAACGCCTTCAGCCGAGGCGAAAGCCGTCGGCTGAACCCACCAGGCCCGGCGGGCCGGCCGCTCAGCCCCCCTGGCCGAGGCTAAAGCCGTCGGCTGAGCCCACCAGGCCCTGCGGGCTGGCTGCTCAGCCCCCCTGGCCGCGGCTAAAGCCGTCGGCTGAACCTACCAGGCCCGGCGGGCCGGCCGCTCAGCCCCCCTGGCCGCGGCTAAAGCCGTCGGCTGAACCCACCAGGCCCTACGGGCCGGCCGCTCAGCCCCCCTGGCCGAGGCTAAAGCCGTCGGCTGAGCCCACCAGGCCCTGCGGGCTGGCTGCTCAGCCCCCCTGGCCGCGGCTAAAGCCGTCGGCTGAACCTACCAGGCCCGGCGGGCCGGCCGCTCAGCCCCCCTGGGGGGCTTCGTACGTTGAGCCGCAGGGCTTCAGCCCGCGGCTCGCTTTCAGCCGCGGCTCCCCTCGCGGCCCCTTGCATTTTTTGATAAATCTTGTATACTTAGTCCATTGCCTTATTCTTAAAGTGTTGCACCATTACAAACTAAAATCTAACCTGTAACCTTCCTCCGTTCCCTTTTAAAATATAGGAGGTCAGTGTTATGTCCCGTTTCCCTGGGGATCGATAGGGCTTATCAACGCTCTGACTAAAGTAGCGCAAAGTGGTGTAAAATGGTAAGAAACAGCCATAGGAGGTGTGTGATGGAAGTTTCAACTGTTACCACGATCAATCTGTTAGCCAAGTTGCAGGAA
>Ga0208940_1001967_pt1 | contig 20052 bp, 17 predicted proteins | sample AD_JPNNA6_MetaG_FD_184445 | JGI IMG/M metagenome (GOLD analysis project Ga0208940, IMG submission 184445) | Active sludge microbial communities of municipal wastewater-treating anaerobic digesters from Japan - AD_JPNNA6_MetaG (SPAdes) (version 2) | ecosystem: Engineered > Bioreactor > Anaerobic... | reverse complement strand
AGAACCTTCCTGAGCCTGAATTTTTGGAAAGAAAGGGAGGTCTGGGAGAATTTACCGTCGTATTTCATAAAGACATTTTTAATGAGGAAGAGTTAAGAAAAAGAGGATTAAACGAAAGACAGATCAAGGCAGTAATGTACGTGAAAGAGAATGGCAAGATTACCAATAAAGAATATCAACAACTTTCAAATATATCCAGACAAATGGCAACGATTGATCTATCTCATCTTGTAGAAAAAGGAATTTTGACTATGAAAGGAAAATCAGGGAAAGGAATTACCTATCAATTGACTAATTTGACTAATAATTGACTAAGAATTGACTAAATTGTCAAATAGTTGGCATTTAATAAGGAAGAAATAGGATAATGAATGATCAGCAGGGCATAGAATTCAAATCCCAACTAATAAAATTCCAGAAAGAAAGAATAATCAAGTGCCAAGGTTCTGCCAAAAGTCGAGACCAGGAGGGGCAAAAATTAAAGGGGAAATATTCATTAATTGAAAGGTCTATAAAAGATAAAGGAATAATAAAATAATGAATTCATCAATATGCTCCATTTTTGCAAAAAGGTTATGTTCATTAAAGAATACTTGCTCATTAAACATTCAGATTTGTCTATACTGAAAAAAGAAATACCAAGAGGTTGATTATGCGTATTAGGAAGCTAAGAATTCATAACTACCGTAGCATCAGTGAATTGGATATGGAATGCTTATCAATGGTCACATTGTTGCCTAATTTTCCGCTGAATTATAACCAGGAATAGAATAATTCTGGAAAAGATATGAAAATAGTTATTGACAGTGTCCTCAATCATGGTTATAATTATAACTATGGAAGGAAGGATACTGCCATGAGTTATCGCGTCAATCATCTCGATAAGAAGACGGGCGTGACCTATGTCTATGAGTCAAGCTCCTTCTGGGATAAAGAGCTTAAGCAATCAAGAAATAGGCAAGTGTGTATCGGAAAACTCGATCCTGAGAGTGGAGAACTTATCCCTTCAAAACGCCTCTCGCAAGAGCGAGCACAAAGCTTGCCCACGACTGCCCAAGCGACCATTGTAGGGCCTTCGATTATCCTCGATGCAATCTCTGAGCGTCTTGGGCTTAGAAAGCTCTTAAAAGCAGCATGTCCTCCCTATTATGCAGAGATTCTGAGCATGGCCTATTACCTTGCCTGTGAGGGAGGACCATTAAGCCATTCTGAGTACTGGATGAAGAGCCATGCACATCCTGCTAAGAAGCCGCTCACGAGCCAGAGGATCAGTGAGATACTGGGCAAAATTTCTACAAATGAGAAACAAGCCTTCCTTTCATCATGGATGAAGAGTATCCTCGAGAATGACTATCTCTGCTATGATATTACGAGCATCTCTTCCTATAGCGAGCTGAACGAATATATTCGCTTTGGCTATAACCGAGACCATGAACCACTCCCACAGCTCAACCTTGCGATGCTCTTTTTAGAGAAGAGTGGCCTTCCTGCCTACTATGAAAGGATCCCTGGCAACATTTCCGATGTCCAGAGTCTTCACAATCTTTTAGAGACTTTCAAGAAGCTCGAGGTGAAGAGTCTGCACTATGTCCTTGATAAGGGATTCTATAGTAAGAAGAACATTGATGAACTCTTAGAACGAAGAGATCAGTTTACCATCTCCGTACCCTTACATAGCAACTGGATACAGCATGCAATCGACGAAGTTGGTGAAGATATCCATGGTCCCGAGGGCTATAGGGTGGTGGGCGATGAGGTACTTTATGTCCATAGTCAGCTCTATCCTTGGGGAGAGCAGCATCGTCGATGTTATCTGCACCTTTACTATAATGACCTCTTACGTTCAGAAGCGGTGGATCGTTTCAATCGCTTGCTCATTGCCTGTAAAAGAGAGCTTGAGACAGGTACGACGACTCTTGAGCACGAGGAACTCTATGAGAGCTATTTCATCCAGCATACGACAGCTGTACGAGGCCTCAAAGTCTCCTACAATATGGATGCAGTGCACATGTACATCAAGAAATATGCTGGCTTTCAAGCGATCCTCAGCACGAGCTTCAAAGACCCAATAGAAGCACTCTGGGTCTACCGCAATAAGGATATTGTGGAGAAATGCTTTGATGACCTCAAGAACAGCATTGATATGAAGCGTCTACGGATGCATACGAGAGAGACCGTTGACGGAAGACTCTTTGTGCAATTCATTGCACTTATCCTCATGAGTGCATTAAGAAGCCAGATGCGTACTTCATCTTTGATTGAGAAGTACACAGTGCGCGAATTACTCCTTGAGATGGAGCCGCTCACTCAGATTCGCTATACAGGGAAATATGGCTCGATCATTACTGAAGTCACAAAGCCTCAACGCGAGATTCTTTCATCACTAGGTATTGAAATCCCCTCGTCGACCTAGTTACAAAAAGCGGGAAATCAGGTTATTCTGCCATTTGCCACACTGTGTCGATTATGCTGCCATCGCGCCATTCAACAAGGGCAACCGGCAGCTCGGTAAATCGAGGTTTTTCTGGTTTGCCCGTGATCCGATATACGTCGTTCATCTGCTGAGCAATATCAACGCATGGCAAATCAAACTTTTTTGCGCGCCAGATGAGGTCTTCGCGGTTGGGGTTTATGGAAATTCCGCGCTCGGTTATCAATACATCGACCGCTTCCCCAGGACAGGTTATTGTCGTGACTTGCTCTTTAATGATTGGAATTCTCTTGCGAAAAGATGGCGCCGTGATAATGGTGCATCCCGCGGAACTGCATACGTCGCTATGACCGCCAATACCATGCAAGAGCATGCCGTCAGAGTGCGTAACGACATTGACGTTGAAATCAAGATCGATTTCAGTTGCGCCTAGAACAGCGACATCTAACATATTGGCCACACAGCCGCGCGCATAGGGACCATACGAGCTGTATGGGTCGGACTCAATGTGTCTTGCGTTTTCTGCGCAGGATCGAACTGCATCAAGATCGAAGCTTTGAAGATCGACGATCGAACCCAACAATCCCTCTTTAAGAAGATCGACAAGAACCTTTGTTGCCCCACCATGTGCAAATGATGCTTTAACGCCGGCCTTTCGCATTCTTTCGGCAAGAAAGACGATCGTCGCAAGTGATATGCTTCCCGCTCCCGCTTGGAACGAAAAACCCTCTTGCATAATACCTGCGGCCTCGATAAATCGCGCGGCAAGCCGAGCGATAACGAGCTGTGTGGGACTTTTTGTCAGCAGTGTTGTCCCCGACACGATTTGCGAACTGTCGCCGATACTCTCAACTTGGAGGACATAATCGACATTGCCGCCGAAAATCGACCATGAGCTGCATGGATACGGTACCAAGTTGTCGGTGATAACCACGACCTGATGAGCATATTCAGAGTCGGGTTTTGCATAGCCAAGCGGTCCACAAGCCGAAGGACCATAAAGCCCATTTGCATTGCCGAACGAATCGGCACAAGGCGCTGCTATAAACGCAACGTCGATAGGAAGGTCCCCCTCTTGGATAGCCCTTTGACGCCCGCCATGAGAGCGCAAAACGCAGGTTTTGGGTATTTCGCCGCGCGAGCAAGCGGCCCCGATGGTACCATTCATAGAGCCTTCGATTTTGGTAATGACGCCAGATCTTATGTACGGCAAAAGGGCGTTGTGTACAGGAAAAAGCGCCGATGGCGCCAGTGTTAGGTCACAGACACCCTTTGCAGCGAGCCGACCAACTACTTCGTTGACTATTCTGTCGCCATTTCTTAGGTGATGATGAAAAGAAATGGTGGCGCCGTCTTGAATATTGAGACGTTCGAAGAGTTCATCCCACGAAGCAACGAGCTTGTTGGGTTTTTGACGTTGAGTCATTCCGCTTGATCGTCGCAACTGTCCATTTTTCGTCTTTTCATGTTTGGCTTGGGTACTGTCGATGAACGCACCCAGAAAGGACCTACACGGTTTGCCAGCTATGCGAGATGGTACCTTTCTGCCGAGCGCGTTATCCGTCCATGTTGTATCATTCCCCATAGTCAAACTCCTCTATGATGCGTCTTGCTTTTTCCACGACAGGAATGTCGACCATTTGCCCATCGACGACGATCGCTCCCTTGCCGGTCGAGAACGACTCCTCGTATGCCGCCACGATAGCCTGTGCCTGATGTAACTCTTCGGCGGTGGGCATAAAAGCCTTTCTTACATAAGGAATTTGCGAAGGATGGATGACCGATTTTCCGGCAAAACCAAGTGCTCGCGCCTCGTAGCAAGACATAAGAAGCCCTTCGGTGTTGTCTATGTCACCGTAAGAGGAATCGTAGGGCTCTATACCTGCTGCCCGTGCAGCGAGCACGATTGTTTCCCGCGCGAGAAGCGAATCTATTTGATGCATAGAACCGGAGTGCATCAATAAGGCCTTCCCTAGTATGTCGCTACTGGATTGGATGTCGCGCGAAAAATCTTCATAACCAAAACAAAGCCCACTAGTTCGTTTTGATGCACAGGCAATTCCCCTGGCTGCAAGCACCCCTTTTGCGGTCTCGATGATCGGCATAATCTGAATGCCGCCAGGCATTGTTCCGCACCGATTCTCGTGCTCAGAAAGGAGCGCATCTAGGCGCTTTATATCATCGGCCGTTTCGCACTTTGGCAACAGAACAATATCAGGCTTTGCAGGGACAATCTCCGCGAGATCGAGCATCGATTCTTCGGTTGATAGTGGATTTATCCTTACAGCCCGTGCGCTCTTCCTAAAGAGAAAAGAATTCTCCAGGAATCGCCGTACAAGTATGCGGGCTTCGCACTTCCTAGATTGCGCCACCGAATCCTCGAGATCGAATATCAAGATGTCCGCACCATAGAAATCGGCATTTACCGCAAAATGCGGTTGATCTCCAGGCATGTACAACCGCACGCGCCTACTCGATTGAGTAAAACCGGCACCATTCGAGGAGACAAGAGAAACGCCATATTTTCCCTTCTCAGGTGACATTGTTTTCATTTGCGACAGGTACCCGGCTTGTCGAAGCACCGCCTCAACTCTTGCGCTTATGACAAGGTCGAGAGCACCATCGTCTTCTATCGCAATTCTTCCTTTTGTTACGTCGAATTCTTGGAATATTCTTAAGACGCACTGTCTGATTTGCGTCTCAAAAAGTGCCCGAACACTCGAACGAACTTCAATCGACAAAGGTTCTTGGGAAGGTTCGTACCGAACGATACAATCCGATTTTGAAAGAAAGCCCGCTTCGGACTGTTCTGAATTACTCATATTGTCCTGAATTACTCATAGTTCTTCAATCGCAAACGGACCCCAGAGGGTTCGCGATCCCCTCAGACTACCGCACCCGACCATTCCGCTTCGCAATTCATTATCGCGCACTTCTAGCAGTTTTTCGTCGTCGATACGAACGGAGATTCTGTCGCCTATCGCCGACAGCGTCATTTGGATGTCCGTATCGTGATCCCATGCAAAATCAGTCTCGGCCAGCTTCTCAAATCCAAAGTTTTGCCGATAAACTGCAAGTTTCCCTTTATCGTCGATGCCGCCCCAATACGCCTGTTGTGCGCCCTTTGCCCTTACCAATAGCATGTGAGAATCCCCTGCAAGAGGAGTGACCGTTGCTTCAACCTTTTGGTTTGCCACTCTGTAACCGCCTGTATACGCGGCTGCTCTTGTAGGCGTCATAAGATGGAGCCTATTGTTCTCAATTGACCATGTCCCGCCTTCATGAGAAAACGGCGTCACAGAACCAAACTCTATCGTCTGCTTCGAAAAATCGATGTCGTAGCTTGCTTTTCCACTCAAGGTAAATTGGAGAACGAATAACCTCCCACTGTCACGCTTACCCTTGCCCGAAAAACTCGTGACCTTAAGACCAACTTCGTCAGGGAAGGACCCTTGCATCGACGGAATATCGAAAGAAACTCTATATTCCTCTTTCGGTTGGCCAGTCATATCTTTTCCCATATCGAAAAAGAGAGTAGGCGTCGTGATGATTTCTTTGCGAGACCAGGTGTCGCGCACATAGCCCTCTATTCCAATACGTTGACCTTCCCATTGTTCGAGGCAAAAACTTATATCTACGTGCTGACCTGGCCTTGCCAGCGGAGAAAAAACAGGGCTGTAACGTTCGTCATCAAAATCGGATCGTCTATAATACGGCTTGAAATAACAAGTTCCACTTTCTTCGCGTGTAAGCCGTTCAAAGCGAAATTCCAAGGCCCCTCGGTTTATACCATTGTGTTCTATCTCTCGATGCCCAGTTGCAAACCGAATTGCATCGGAGGCTCGCATGCCATGAGTCGAACCAGGAAGCTGGAAATCAAAGCAAAGCGCTTGCTCGCCATCGCCCTTCCACAACGACTCCACAAGGTAATTCGGGATGCTCTCTCCGGACATGGCATAGCCAACCCTTGCGAGCCGATCTGCAAATGTAGGAATATCGAGAACATTCAAAACACCAGGCAGCCCAGACAGCACGATGCTATCGTTTATTGGCTTACGATAATGTTCAGGCAACGAATCGAGGCCGTAAAGCACTCCTGCAATAGTACCCACATTACCTGCATTACAGTCCGTATCCCAACCGCACATCGTCGCGATTTCAACGGTGCGCGCAAAACTACCCTCGCCATAAAGAAGTGCAAGAGCACAAACTCCTGCGTTGGGAATTATGTGACAGAGCCCCGGCCATCGATCGTATCCCCATTCGGAGATGAGATATTCTTGACATTGTCGCCAATCTGCCGGGTACAAGGAATGGAATTGTTTTACGGCTTGAACAACCGAAGCATAGGCCGAGTCTTGCGGTATAAGGCCAAGGCCAGTGTCCACAATAGAGAGCACATCAGCTGCATCAAAAGCGGCGGCAATACTCGCTGCAATAAAACGGGCACCATTCAGGCCTTCTCCGTCGTGAGAGACCGAGGCTGCGCGCGCGGCAAATTCCGAGGCCTTCTTTGGATTACCAGGCCAGATCAAACCCCAGGTGTCTACAAAAATTTGGCCACCGATTTGTTCGGCAACGACCTTTCCGTTCCTGCGTACCGATCCAGATTCAGGGGCAGGGATTCCGTTCTTGAGATTTAGATAGGCGGTGTGTTCGGTACTGCGCCCATATCCTCCCCACCAAAACATTCCAACGCCTTCGCGGGCATAATTGAGCCACGCTCTTCCTTCTTCTTGCGCTTCGAGCTGCATGTCGCCTAGTCGAGCTTCCTGCGGTTCATGCTTTAGCATCTCTTCTACCTTTTCCAGGAAGGGGCGAACAAAATATACCGGCCCATTTGCATCGTCATCGGCGGCAAAATTCCGATAAGCCTTCAGGTACGATGTAATGTCGCCATAAATTTCACCGATACGCTGGTATGTCCAAATTGCCGGTTCAACAGGCGCACCAAGACGAATCCCGATATTCTTACCAAGCAAACCTGCGTAAACGCGCTCAACATAATCATCTGGGATAAACGAGGCCATAAATGTAGATACCTGCCTTATTTAATAGCGGCACAGAGCATCTTCGTGCTTTTTGGCTCTTGCTACTCAATCGCGGCGATGCCTGTGCCCCAAAACTCATACTCTCAATTCTGTTAAACGATTCTTCATTATATCGGACATGACGATGTGCTATTTCAGCACAGTCTGGGCATACTTCGTCAATTCAGTACCGCCAGCTCGATTCCATTTTTGAGCAAACTCATCGAATGCTGAGATTGGCTTTTTGCCAGTAATGATATCCGCTTCATATTCCTTGTAGAGATTGCTCATCGCATCCCAATTTGTAATATATTGTTCTGGAATAAGGAATGTTTTGTCAGGCATCATATACATGACCGCGAGCTTTCCTGCTTCTACTGCAGCATCGGTCATAATAGGACGGGAAAGAGGTTTATCAGGATTAAAACCATTGAATGAATCGCCAAACCAGCCATTCACCCATTCAGGATATCTGTCTGTCAATACATACCGATTTGGCTCCTCAATATAATGGACACCTGGAATACCAAGCTTAGCAATCTTAAGACCAGCGGGACCCCACATAAAGTCCAAAACTTCAAACGCTACATCTTTTACCTTTGAAGTAACTGGTATTGCAAAACCACGGGATTCCTTAATCACATCCACAAATGGCCCAAGACCTTGCGACTTACCGGTCGGGGGAGGGAGAGGAACTATCGTTGTATTTTGGGTTTTCATCATCTTATTTGCATAGACATCAACGCTTGATGGCGCGACACCAGCGACCATTCCTGCCTTCCCTTCATAAAACGCTTGCTCCTTTGTGTCCCATTTCTTGGTCAGATATTCCGGATCAAGTAGACCTTCCTTATAAAGCTTTGCATAAAATGTAAGCTTTTCTTTTTCATTGGGTGTTACTCTACAATAAACCCACTGACCATCGCTCCCCTTCATCCAAGTAGAAGTGATACCAAAGGCTGCATCAAAAATGGAATCGAGTTCTTCTGCACCATTGGTTGCGCCTGTTATAGAAATGCCATACTGTGCACCCTTCTTTTGTACGAGATCTTTGAAAAGCGCATAATAGGCATCTATAGTAGGTTTTGCAACGAGCGCTTTTGCAGAAGGCAGCGAGTCGTACCAATCTTTTCTTATCACTGGTACGCGTACGCGTGGAGGAGCAACCCATACAAGGTAAGGATAATTTTCAAGCCTTGTTTTACTATGAGGATCGAGTACATTCTTTATGTACTTCGACTTGTTCACGTATGGTCTTAAATCTTCAAGCAAGCCCTGCATGGCAATTTTCTCATCGCTGCCTTGGAAATAAATGAGGTCTGGAATATCTCCCGACGTGATCATTAGGCTCACCTTCTCCGCATAGCTACCAGATGGTACCTTGACTACTTCGATCTTCACAGGCGTGCCCGCTGCAGCCATGCCCTTTTCGATAAGTTGAATGAACTGTGGTGTATTTGGATCTGTATCGAGGTCTTTAAGGACCAAACGAACCTTTGGTTGTGCTCCCGCAACTGCACATCCGAGAATTGCTATTGCAACAGCAAACATTAACATAGATTTGTTCTTTTTCATAAGAACCTCCTATTCTTTTACTCCCCCCTCCATTACTCCTCGTGTGTAATATTTGAGGACTAGAGGGTAGATAATGAGAACCGGTAGAATTGCTACAATGATGGTACTCGCTTGTAGTGCATTGTAGCTAAGCCTTGCAGCTTCGTTGTAACTATATAGTGCTCCCGAACCGATTAACGACGCAGTATCATCAAGTACTACAAATTGCCGTAGAATAAGCTGAAGAGGATATTTCATTGGATCGGTGAGATATATGCTTGCGCGAAAATATTCGTTCCAATGGAAAACTCCGTAGAAAAGTCCTATTGTTGCAAATGCAGATTTTGATAATGGAAATACAATATTTCTTAGGATTGTCATATTGGTTGCACCATCGACTTCTGCAGCTTCTATAAGAGAAGAAGGAATTTCCTCAAAGTATCGCATCATAATAATGAGATAATACACATTGACAGTTTTATAGAGGATAACTGCCCATAAGCTGCCCATTAGCCCAATTTTTTTGATAACAAGATATTCTGCAACAAGAGGAGGTTCGAGAATCATAATGACAATAGTAAGCACCATGAAAAAGCGCTTAAATGGCAGTTTAGGTCTTGTCAATGCAAAAGCTGCCATGGAAGTCACAATAAGATTCAGCGCTGTTCCTACAATGGTGATAAAGACTGAATTTAAAATACTGCGCATAAAAAGTGGGTTTGCGTAGAGTACCTTATAGTTGATAAGCGAAAAGCCCTTAGGCACTATTGTAAGTCCTCTAACTTCTGAGACTCTTGAAGGATCAGAAAGAGAAAGCGCAAGCAAATTGAGCAACGGAACAAGCACCAAGATAGATGCCAATAGCAATAGGATTGTAAAGCACCATCTCGAAAAGAGCTCTGCTCGAGGTATTCGCACTTTTTTAGGGGGATATTTATCTTTTACCATAAACCTTTCCCAGTTATTTTTTTTGATCCACAATGTGCAGACACAATTAACATAAGGCCGATAACGCCCTTAAAAAGACTCGCTGCTGTTGAAAATGAATATTGCATATTGACAAGGCCAATTCTGTACACATAGGTATCAAGGATATCTATCACACTGATTACAGAATCATTCATCATATTGAAAACCTGATCGAACCCTGCATTCAAAAAAAAGCCCATATTGAGAATAAAGACAGTCACCATTGTTGGAAGGAGCTCAGGAAGTGTAATAAAACGCATTTTCTGCAAAGTACTTGCACCATCTAGATCAGCAGACTCATAGAGACTTGGGCTGATCGCAATCAATGCAGCTAGGTATATGATCGAGTCCCATCCCATGCTGCGCCATGCCTCAGAAGCAAACAGCACCCATCGGATAGCAGACTTGTCTGTCATGTAATCGTGTGGCGGAAGCCCAAAAAATCCTCTAAGTTGATTGAACCCACCATTTGTAGGTGAAAGAAAAGCTATCCATATACCAGCAATAACAACCCAAGAGAGAAAGTGGGGTAAATAGGTCGTGGACTGAATAAATTTGCGAATAAATCCTGAACGGACCTCATTCAGCATAAGTGCAAATATTATAGGTAAGGGGAAATACAATATAATTTTCATAAAGCTGATGATGAGGGTGTTGCGAAGGACCTGGAAGAATGCCGGTGACGAAAAAAGTATGCGAAAATGCTTAAGTCCAACAAAAGGGCTTTTGCCAATAATACGATAATCCTGAAAAGCCATTGACATCCCCAAAATGGGAATAATGTGGTATACAAGGAAATAAATCAGTGCGGGAGCAAGCAAAAGTACAAGGCCCCAATCTTTTTTCTTTGATAGCGAATGCATACTCTTATTCCTCTAGACTGCAAGATAAAGCAACTAAATCCTTTGCGAGCTGCACAATATCTTCTTCCATGGCAAATTCGAGACAGGTTCCAGACGGTTTTCTCAATCTTTCAATCCATTCATTTGGGAAAGCGGTATCGCCATGCATCGCGCCTGAGAATGAGCAAACCAGACCAGAAATTGTATCTGCATCCCTTCCAAAATTTGCGCTCCAAAGAAGACTATGGTGGGGCTCACCATTGCAAAGCTTGAAAATTGCAAACACTTGAGGAATTGCTTCAGCAGCGGTTGCATGCTCCGGAGTCCAAAGCTTTATATGCAAGTCCTCATATGCATCTTCTATATTTTGAGCGCGCTCGCAGATGCTCATGGCAATGTCCATTGCATGCGCAATCCAGCTCCCAAGTGGCAACATCGATCGCGCAGTATGTACAATTTCTTCTGTGGTTCCATCTGCAATGGCTACCGCTATCGCTGCAGCAACAGCTTGCGCTGCCCAAATACCATCGGCATCGTGACTAACACATGCATCAGCTACTGCGGAAGCAGCAGCGCGCGAAGGATTTCCTGCAAAGAGAATGCCATGTGGTATTGCTCGCATCGCTGCACCATCATCGATATTCATTACATTGAATCTGCCAGATAGAGGCGGTTCCATACCGCGACTGAGATTCTCTATTGCACCATAAAGCGGTCGCCCTGCTCTCTTCTTTGCTCCACCTCTTTCAAGAATGTAGTGGCGCCATGCATTTGCAGTTTTCTGGGGTGTGAGATTTGCTTTGGCATCGAGTAGCATACGTGCAGTAAGTACACCGAATTCGGTATCATCGGTGCTTTTTCCATCTTCAAACAGACGAGTAATAAGACCATATCGATTACGATATTCCTGATTTCTCCCAAGATCGCCAACCGCGTCTCCGACTGCCAGCCCAATAAAAGCTCCAATAGCTCTTGATTCAAATATCTCTCGTTGTGCAAGAATGTCTGCTCGTGATTTCATTTTCCTTTCCTTCTATTTATTACGCTATCTCTGATCACAAGTTCACCAGGGAAAAGATGTTTTTCTGTTGAGTCCTGCGGATTCGCGATCCGTTTTAACAATAAATGTGCAGCAGCAACACCAATGAGTTGGCGAGGCTTGCGTACGGTTGTCAGCGGAGGATATGTCTGGGAAGATGCAGGGATATCATCCATACCTATGATCGAAATATCCACTCCCGCAATAATGCCAAACTTCCTGAGCTCATTCATTGCAGAAATTGCAACAATGTCATTGCCACAGAACAAGCTGTCGATTTGATTTTTCCAGTTATTGATGGTGAGCAATTTTCTTGCTAGCTCCTTACCACCTTCTTCATTCAAATTCACAGAGAATAGAAGAGAGGGATCAAAAATAAGAGCTTTTTCGTGAAGAAAATCTTTATATGCTCGTGCTCTAAGAGAAAGATAGCGCTCGCTACCATGATCACTAGTTGCAAGGGCTATTTTTCTATGACCTGTTTCATAGAGGTATTCCATGCCAATCTTGGTTGCTTGAAGGGTATCGGTCCCTACCGTATCAATATGCTGTGCAGCAGTTCGCTCACCAATTAGGACTGAGGGTATACCCAGATTCTTGATAAGATCGATATTATCAGTAACGCTATTAAGAATGACCCCATCAAATCGAGACATTCGAGCGAGCTCATAGTAACGTGCTTCTCGCTCTTCACTAAAATCAGTGCTACCGATAACCACCGAATAACCTTCTGGTTCGAGCGAATCTTGGACCGCTCTCGCAATCTCTGACCAGAATGGATTTGCTACATCTGGAATCATGAGCAGGACCATATATGTTGTCTTTGTCCTTAAGCCTGCTGCTACGATATTCTTGCGATACCCAAGTTGATCGATTGCCGTATGTACACGCTTGGCTGTCTCTTGGCTGACAGATCCGCCCTTCTCCGAAATCACTCTAGAGACTGTGCTTTTCGAGACCCCTGCTAGACGCGCCACTTCATGAATACTAATCTTTTGCTTATTCATATTGGTATCGTTCCCATTAGTATTATAACACACCTTTCTGAAGATGCAAGTCATAATTGGGAACGTTCCCTATATTTATAGTACTAAGCTAATTATAAGAAAGAAATGAGGCATTCAATATTTTTTGAATTTTTGGATATATTAGAATCAAAATAAAAAGCTCAAGTTTAATGAATGTTTTAAGATAACAAACAATCTGAGCTCTTTTAAAGCTCTTTAAGTGAGACTACTTTAAATCTGAGGTTGAAAAGGGAGATTAAAGAAAACTTTTCTCGATATTATCTCCTCTCAGTCACCGAAGCTATTCTTCAAATTTACAATTTGAGCACATTCATCAATAAAGCACCGATTGTATATAACCACTCGTTTATATTTGTCTGACTGGCGTTTTCGATGTTCATTATTCCCCTGATGGAAGAGTGCTCGTTGAGAATCCTTTACTAAACCTTATGCATTAACTCTATATTCGCTCGTTTTATACTGAAGGTTGGTTTTAGTCGACGCTGTTGTGCTGTAGTGTATGCATGATGGGCGAAATGGTAGCCCTCTTTCTGGTTCCTTACGATCTCTCTGTAGCTATAAAAGACATGTTCCTCAAGTGTCCTAGCCATACCTCACTTTTATGGTTTGCCCGAGATCAGAACCTGAAACTGATCTTGCTCATGACTTGCAAAAACTGACATGTCATTTGTGACTTCCGGTATGGATGTCTGTGTGATATTCACATCCTACCAAATTCTCTAATGCCATTTTTCTACATTTATCCTTTTTGTACTTCAGACTTGAATTGGCAATTCTATAAAATTGTCATCAAACTGACTAAATTTGGCATAATTTGGTCAGTTTATCTACAGTTTTATGATAGTGTGCGATATTTACTCTATGCAATGGAATCTTCGGATGTACGAATTGGATCGTGACTTGCTTCGATTCTTGGCTCGCGAAAAGTAGAAGCATCTATCGATGCCTTCCCCTATATCGCTTTTAGAGCTGAGACAGGAACGAGCATGGGTGGATATTTATCGCGAGATCGAATCGTACCTCGTTTTTGGGCTCTATCCTGAGGTGCTGGGCTTGGGTAGCGCTGCAGAAAAGACTGAATACCTCGTAAATCTGCGCAACAGCTATCTTTTTAAGGACATTTTGGCGCTGGAACAGCTTCGAAATTCACAAAAATTGCAAGACATTGTGCGGCTGCTTGCATTCCAAGTCGGGAACGAAGTGTCCCTCAACGAGCTCGCAACGCAAACGGGTTTGAGCAAAAACACGGTGCAGCGCTATCTCGATCTACTTGAAAAGGCATTTATCATCAAAAAGCTCGGGGCTTTTTCGCGCAATCTCAGGAGCGAAATTAGCAAGAGTGCGAAATACTATTTCTGGGACGTTGGCGTGAGAAATGCAGTGATCAACGACTTTAGGCCTGTCGAGCTGCGCAACGATGTTGGCGCCTTGTGGGAAAATTTCGTCGTGATGGAACTCTTAAAGAAATATGAGTACGAGCACCACTACGCCAATTTCTATTTTTGGCGAACCTACGACCAGAAGGAGCTCGATCTCGTCATCGAGGAAAACGGTGTGCTCTCTGGCTACGAAATCAAATGGCGCGAGAGTACAGCCAAAATTCCGAAGCTCTGGCTCGACACGTACAAGAGTGAGGTGAGCGTGATTACGAAGGGAACCCTGCCGCCGTTGCTGAAGTCCAAAAACAATCAGAACCTGGAAGCCGACGAAAGAACAAAATGACAAAATAATAAGATAACTCAGAATCAATGCGATGATTTCTTTTCTTTCAATTCTCTTTACCCTTTAGAAAATCCGGATCCTGGTATGCCGGATTGGGATAGGTATAAAAACCACGGCCCGTTTTTACACCCAGCCAACCTTTGTCGACATACTCTTTTTTCAAGAATTCCGCATTTTTGTAGTTGCGCGAGTCATAATGGTCAGCATTCGATGATTCCGTAATGTGTAATGCTGTATCCAGGCCGACACTATCCAGCATGCCAAGGGGTCCGATGGGCATTTTCGTGATTGCCATCCAAGCGCGATCCACATCGTGCACCGACGCGACACCATCGGCGACTAGGGCAATCGCGGCACCGTTCAGGGAGCTGTACATGGCATTGAACACATACCCATGATTTTCCTTGTGGAGGACCATAGGTATCTGGTTGATAGAGCAGGCAAAGTCGCGCACGAGCTTCACAACTTCTGCTGAGGTTCCGGGATGGGGCATAACATCAGCTACATTTCCGATCCAGACCGGTTGGTGGAAATGGAACGCTAGGAATCGCTCGGGGCGACCGGTGGCTTCGGCGATAACCGACGGTAACAACATAGATGTATTGGTGGTGAAAACAGTCCGGCTGGGGCACAGGTCATTGAATCTGGCGAATACCTTTCTTTTCAAGGCAGGGTTCTCAGGAACCGATTCGCTAAGCAGGTCTGCCTCCCGGGCTGCCTCCGCCTCGTCTGTCGTTGTCGCAATCTGAGCAAAGGCTTTTTCCGCAACCGCCCTCTCTAGGTAGCCACCAGCGATGAGATCGTTGGCATAGGCGGTGAGCCGCTGTTGAGCTACTACCAAGGCAGCCTCATTCATGTCGTAGAGAATGACTTTATAGCCATGGGCTGCGCACTGGAAGGCGATCTGCTGGCCCATTGTCCCGGCACCGACAATTAGTACTTTCTTGATATCTTTCATTTCCATTGGATCGCTCCTTTTTATCAGGACAAATGGATGCAGTCAAACTGATTATCGATAATTCATTGATAAAACAGTACTTCTGATGATATTAAGTGTAGAAGCGCCATTTTGCTGTGTCAAGGAATATTCCTAACAAATATTCGCATTGATAACTTGGAACGACAATAGCTTTCCATAACAGCACAATTCGAAATAAGCTCTATTTGTTGTCGAGGAAACGAGGAGTATCTTATCAGAACCCGTGCGGGTGCAAAACGCCGATTTTTCCTACGGTCAACGTGGAATTGTTTAGCACAATCATCGTCACGCTGTCGCCTTCCAAAGGATCGATCGTGTTGCACCAGATGTCAATATTTTGAATGGCAATCGGCAAAAAGCTGGTTCAGGGAAAAGGAGGAACAAACGGCTTGTCGATATTTGTCTGCATCACATAGCGATACGCATCTTGGTGGCTGAAAAAGAAATCAATATAGGCTTGCTTGGTTGCTTCATCATGTAGTCGTATAGCTTTCGAGCGGAGGGAATCTTATAAAATGGGCAGGATAATCGTAAGTCTTCCATAGTTCTTTGGGCCTCACTTAGGCGATGTGCTGCACCATATTTATTACAAGAAAAGAGTAGAGCTTGTTTTGTTTCTTGTCCGCATGCATGAGGTCCCTCTGTAACACAAGCCCGATTCCGATCAAGAGCCAAGCTATTCAATTATCTTCATAAAGCTGTTTTTAGAGTAATAATCCCCTGTGCCAAGTTGGCCATGACGGTTATCCCCTGTTGCCCAGAGGCTTATCCCCTGTTGCTCAGAGGCTGCCATCACTTTTCAGTACCATGGTGTGAGAATAGCCGCCGGATGCTGCGTCCACCTTCAGTGGTGGCCACGTTCCAGCCATGGGGCTACAACCCAAAAGCAAGGAAAGCATTAATATCCCAATTGATCCTGCATACAAGAAATTTTTTGCATATACGCCTCCTCTTGCCTTTTTGAAATCCACATACAATTCGATTATATTGTTGCTATCTCATTGCTTGCCAAGGAAAAATTGAAAATTGTGTTGCATGATAGATTACAAAGTCTCTACTATCTAAATTCCAAGACTCGGCATAAACTTCTGTATCGGGAGGGACCATCATGGATACCACTAGTATCGAATTGAATGAGCTTGAGATTGTGGGAAGAGGAGTGACCTCGGAGGTATATCGGCTCGACGACGAAAAAGTGCTCAAATTGTTCACCAAGGATTACTCCAAAGAGGTGGTGGATTACGAGGCAGGTATAGCGTACGAGGTCCAAAGACTCAATGTTTCCGCTCCCAAAATCTATGGCATAGTGACGATAGGGGAACGTTATGGCATCGTCTATGAATATATCAAGGGTATGTCGCTGGCCGACGAACTCTCGAACAATCGGCAAGATGCAAAAGCAATAGAAGAAATAATAGACGAACTCGTACGCAAACAATTGGAAGTAGGTATAGTCGAAAGTCCGGCCCTCCCAAAACAAAAGACAAGATTTCGGCTCCAGCTCGATAGGACACATCTCGATGAAAAAACAAAGGACAAAATGAATGCCTACCTCGCCTCGATGCCTGAGAAAAACAACGTGTGCCACGGGGACTTTCATCCTGGCAACATACAAAGAGTGGGAGATCGCCTTGTCCTCCTCGATTGGATGAACTGCTATTCCGGAAACATAGAAGGCGATCTCATAAGAAGCATCTTGACGATGGAAACGCCGTATTTGCCCACACACGGGACTCAGGAGGAAGACTCGAATTTCAGGAGCTTTAAGCAATACCTCGCAAAGCTTTACAAGCAAACAGTCCTTTCAAAATATAACATCGAAAACTATGGAGCTTGGCTTGCAATTGGCGCAGGGCTGAAGCTGTCCGACGGTCTTGCGGACGAGCAGCCATGGCTGAATAATATCATAGAGGAAAATCTCAAGTACTTAGCAATAGTCTAGATTATACCGAATTCTATCGATCTTAAGTCTATAAATACTTTATTCATAATAAAATAGGAAAGAAAAGCTATGCGATGCTGCATATGGCTATGTCTTTTGGCTTTAAGCCAAATTTAAGCCAAATAGGTCAACTACCTTCGATTGCAGTATGGTAGGAGTTGAAAGTCTGTCAAAGACAGAACTTTCACCTATTCCGACTATCAAGGTCATTGTATTGAGCGTCAAGGTTGGCAGCTCGGCTGTCATATGCTTTTATTTCGTGACGATCTCATTTTGTTAGTAACTGACCATATGTCAGTTCATGAGCCGATCACACTCAAACTCATACACACAAAGGTGGTCGCCATAAACCTTCGTCCGTACCTTAGTATTCCTTAGGATCTTCGGCACCGAGTATTTGCTGCTGAGATATGTGATATATCCAAGCTTGTCTACACTGCCGATAATGGAAATCCAAGAGAGTTCGGAATACTATAAAGCGGTAATGCAGCCTTAAATAACGTGCTTCTTCCTTAAGGTAGAGGGAAAGTCCTCTTTGAAAAGGCAGCATGAATTAGATAGGCTCGTACAAGAAAGAGGTAAGAATGAGGCTCGGTTTCTAGAGCTTGAATCGAGTATGCGAAAGGCTGCACTCAAGGTTGCCAACAAACTAATAGAAGCGAATCTCAATAAGAAAACAAGCGACTATCATAGACAGCCATGTCGCTGTTCCTTTGGAGGACGGCAGTCTATCGAGGGCAGCAATGGTGAGTTTTGAGAAGAGCCATACGCTCTTACATGAATTAGCAAGTCTTATCATGGAGACTAAAGAGATTGAAAGTAGTGCTGAAGCCTTAGGCAAGGGTATTGCAGAGGATGAATGCTCATATATTTCTGTGATAGATACAGAGCGAAAACTATGTACCTTGGGCTTGATGGAACAGAGATATCTATAGAGATACCTATGTGCCATGAGGTAGTTGAAAGCCGAGTAGATCATGAGGTAGTTGAAGGCCGAGTAGATATACAGCCCGATATAACAGCGAAAAGGCGGGAAGTGAAGATCATCTTAGTATGAACCGCATACAGTAAAGACAAGTAAGGTAATCCAGTACGGGATAAGGGCACCATGAGCAATAATTCAGCAATTGAGATTGCTGCCTATGCTGAGAAAGATGAATGCCCTTCTGAGTTTGCCCTCAGAGTTGAATGAGGAGCGCGTCGGACTGGCTTTGAGAATACCCATAGGCAAGCGATCATTGACGATGGAGCGAAATGGATATGGGCACTCGCCTATGAGCTCTTTCTTCTTTGCATTCTGATTGTCGATCTCTGTCATGCTCTGGAAACGGTTTCTACAGTTGCAAATCAGCACACTATTGCATCGCATCGCGCCACTTGGGCTTGTGCTAGGTACATATATTGTACTCGATGTGGTATGGGAAGTGCTCACTAAAAATATGCCGATAAGCCCAGACACGAGGGCGCTCATGAGCCGCTATGTGCCGATCTATATCGGGCTTCTTATCGGCTCTTGTCGTCATCGCAGTTCTGCCTTTTATTTCTGGGATTGTAGCCGGTGTGGGGATTGGATATCTCGGCTTATCAATGCCTATCGTACTCGCGCTCATTGCATCGTTAGCACGCGATCTCGATCTACTGGAAAAGGCGTTCATCATAAAAAAATCCGTGCATTTTCGCGCAATCTCAAAAGCGAAATCAACAAATCAGCAAGAGCGCTTAATAATATTTTGGGGATGTGAGAGTGAGAAATGTGGCTATCATTTTGGAGTGAAGATTTACAACGAAGCGCCTACTCTTTCCTATACCACATATAAGCTCTTGACATAACTCCATGGTAGATGAGATACTATATCGATATTAAAATGATATCAGCAATTTGAAGAATAGGAGGCCATTATGAATCAGAATCCCATAAATGAAGAGAAATCGGCGCCAAGCTTCAATGGCATGACGATGCTTATCCTAGATATCCTTCTTATGATCGTGACCATCGTTGGCTTTGTTCTCGGAGCATCCTCAGGGAAAATGGATGTGGGTACTATTGTTCTCATGGTTATCTGCGGTCTTTACGCGTTTATGATCGGACCTATTCTCTTTGCTGGGCTTAAGGTCCTAAAGCCTAACGAGGCAATGGTTCTGACACTCTTCGGTAACTATTATGGAACGCTAAGGGGACCAGGCTTCTTCTTTGTAAATCCATTTGTGGCATCGGTTTGTCCTTCTATATTACAGTTGACATCCGGATCCATCCCCGTTCCAATAAGCGAGGCAAACGCAGGTAGTTCGGCGCACAAGGCTCAAGGTGCATCCTCCAAACAAGCTTCTAAAAAAATATCGCTCAAAGCCATGACTCTCAACAATGAGAAACAGAAGGTCAACGACGCCTTGGGCAATCCTGTAATAATCAGCATCGTGGTGATATGGAGAGTCGTCAACACCGCAAAAGCCGTATTCAATGTGGACAACTATTTCGAATTCCTCTCTATTCAGTGCGACTCGGCTGCGCGCAATAT
>Ga0208940_1001952_pt1 | contig 20168 bp, 16 predicted proteins | sample AD_JPNNA6_MetaG_FD_184445 | JGI IMG/M metagenome (GOLD analysis project Ga0208940, IMG submission 184445) | Active sludge microbial communities of municipal wastewater-treating anaerobic digesters from Japan - AD_JPNNA6_MetaG (SPAdes) (version 2) | ecosystem: Engineered > Bioreactor > Anaerobic... | reverse complement strand
ATTAAAGGACAAAAAGCCACTTCAACGCGCGATATTTTGGTTTGGCTGACGACATTTGGACTCCGGTTGCTCGATCTCACAGGACTTCTTCATCCCCAGCGACCACACCCAATGCCAGCGCCCACACTCCTTGCCGCATGAAAAACGGAACAAATCTGATTCCCGGCTTTTGTCGGTGCCACCACGGTGTGGAAAAGTTTGGGTTCAGGGTTTTTCGAGGCCTTTGAGCAGGAGGGGGCAGCCGACAAAAATCCAAAGCGGCTTGGCGGCGGCGGTGAGGTAGTAGGAATAATCCATGCCGACATATTGCGCGAGGTAGCGGCGCAAGTGCTGCATCATGACGGACAGCACGATCAGGCCCACCACCAGGCCGACGAAGCGGTAGGGGCCGAGTTTGGCGGGTTCGTAGCGGATGTATTCGCGTTCAATATGCCACGCAGCGAAAAAGGCGAGCAGGCCCCAGAGGGCGCCGTACGCATCCTGCGCAAAGTACGGGCCCGCTTCGATGCTCAGGGCCCGCAGCCGGATGACGCCCCAGGCCGCGGCGGCGACCACCGTCGCACCGGTCAACACCAGCCAACGCTTGTCGGGGTTGTCTTCGGTCCAGTCGTAGAGGCGGCCCATCAGCCAAACGATGGGCACGGCGATCAGCACGCCGGCGATGACATCCAGCGGCGTATGCACGCCCAGCACCAAGCGGGACAAGGCCACCATGACCACCCACGCAATGGCCAGCAGCCAGAACCACCAGCGGCGCACCACCGCGGCCAGCCCGCCGGCCAGCAGCGCGGTGTTGGTGGTGTGGCCGCTCGGGAATGAGTAGCCAAAGGCGCCGGCCTGAGCTTCGGGATTCGGCATGATGGTCGGGTTGCGCAGCCAAGGGCGCGCCACGCAGCAAAGGTTTTTGAGGGTGCCGGCCAGCAGATCGCCCATGGCCAACGCAAAGCCCATGCGATAAGCCGGGCGCGCGCCAAACAGCCAGAACACCGTGCCGGCGATGGCCAGCAGCCAGAAGCCCTCGCCCCCAAGCGTGACTTGGGAAAAGAAGGCTTCCACCGCGGGGGTGCGCTGCGCTTGCAGCCACTCCAAAATGCCGAGTCCACTGATATCCATGGGATTTCCCGCTTGGTTCAGGAGCGGCAACTCAAGTTTCCGCCACGATGGGCAACTGCTCCGGCGCGATGTTCTGCAACAACACGCTCATGATGGCGGCGGGCACCAAGCTCAACGGGGCATCGGCCGAGGCGGTCACGCTCGGCGCGCCCACGGGCTGGAGGTTGGCATCCACCTGCACTTGCCAGCCGGGCGCGGCATACATATAGCCGGCGCCTTGCGGGGTCAACGTGCAGGTGACGCCGCCAAAGCGTCCGCTGATTTTGCGCGCCGCGCCAGTGCCGGTGATGCGAAACGCGTTGTCCTTCTGCGCCTCGAATTCGCTCTTGGAAGCGTAGAGGCGGGGCTTGTCCCGGTATGGGCTGCCGGCGGTTGGGCAGAACGTGACGCAGTTGCCGCATTCGTTGCAGTAGTCGGTCAGCACCGCGGTTTGCACGCCTTGCAGCACCACAAAACGCTGCGGTTTTCCAGCCACGGCCTGACCATTTTGGACGGTCCACGTGGCCAGATCGGCGGAGAACGGCCGGCAATCATAGGTCAGGAAGGCTTGATTGGGACACACGCTGGTGCAGATGGAGCAGAAGGTGTCGCACCGCAAGCAGCGGGCGGCTTCGGCTTGCGCCACTTCCGGCGTCATGGTTTGGATGACCTCGGCAAATCCGTTGCGCTGCGCCAACGGCAATTCCGGAATCTCGACGCGCGGGTAGCGGGTGGCTTGGCGTTTCAACGTGGCTACCATGTCCAGCCCGCCCGTGCAGCGCATGGGTTCCGGGGTGGCGGGGACCTGCGCGATGAGGCGGAGGATTTCGGCGGCAATTTTCTTGCCATCACCTTCGGCCTTCACGAGCGAGAGCGGGCCATCGTTGATGGCATCGCCGCCCGCGAAGACGTTGGGTACGGAAGTCGCGCCGGTTTCCAGATCGGCCACAATGTAGCCCTTGCGGTTGGTGGCGATGCCGCTCTCTTTGATGAAATCCAGGAACGGCTGCTGGCCGATGGCCGCAATCAGGATATCCAGCTCGATGGTGAAGTCCGCGTTGGGCACTTCGACAGGGCGGCGCCGGCCGGAGGCATCCGGTTCGCCGAGTTGCATGGTGGCGCAAGCCAACCCGCGCACTTTGCCATCCTTCACCACCACCGACTTGGGCGCGGCGAGTTCACGAATCGGAATTTGCTCGTGCAGCAGGCTCATCAGCTCTTCGTGATGCGCCGGCATTTCTTCGCGAGTGCGGCGATAAATGACGGTGACATCCCCACCGAGCCGCTTGGCGACGCGCGCGCAATCCATGGCGACATCGCCGCCACCGATGACCCCCACCCGCCCTTTGAGCGACTTGAGTTCGCCATCCCACACGCGGCGCAGCATGGTGATGCCGTCCAAGACACCTTCGGCGTCTTGACCGGGGATGCCCAGTTCCACGCCGCGCATCGCGCCGGCGGCGACGACGATATAATCGAAGCCCTGCTGGCGCAGATCGTTCAGCGAGAAGTCGCGGCCGGCGGTTTGGCCGAAGCGGAACTTAACGCCAGCGGCTTCGAGGCGCTTGACGTCCTGCTCCACCACCGGCGGCATCAGGCGATACGTTGGCAGCGTCATGGTGGCCATGCCGCCCGCTTGCGGACGCGAATCAAAAATCGTGACATCCACCCCGCCCTCGCGGAGGAAACCCGCGGTGGAAATCCCGCACGGGCCGGCGCCGATGATCGCCACTTTGCCGGGGCGCGGCGCGCCCACCTTGATGGCGGGATCGCGGCCGGTTTCCATGATGAACCGCTTCATTTCACGGATCGCCAGCGGCAGATCGTAGTGCACGCGGGAGCATGGCGTTTCACAAATGTGGTCGCAGGCGCGCCCGAGGGCCGCGCCCATCATGTTGTCGCGCCGCACGATGGCCGCGGCTTCGTCGAATTGCCCATCCTTGACCGCCTGCATATAGGCGGGCACATCCTGGCTGATGGGGCAAATATCCACGCATGGCGCCTTGACGCAATCGAAGAGCCCCAGCGGGCGCGAGGTCTTGGTGACTTGCCGCACGTAGGTATCGCGCTGATACAGCGGGTTTTGGCGTACGGTGGCCGCGTAGGCCACCAGATTTGCCAGGGCGGCGGCCTTGACATCGCCCGCCTTGCCGCCGGCCTTGGCCAGAATGAACGCATTGAGGTCCCCTGCACCGGCCTTTTGCATGGCCACGGAAGTTTCCGAAATATATTGCAAGGTGCGCAGGTAGCCGCCGGGGCGCAGCAAGTCGGAGCTGGTGGTGATGGTGGTCATGCCGCAGGCGAGCAGATCGGCCACGTTCCAGCAATCCGCACCGCCGGCATACGACATCATCAGATCGCCGCGGAATTCTTGCGCCAACTTGGCCGCCAGATTGACGGTGATGGCCTGCAGCGGGCGACCGGACAGGTACATCATCTTTTCTTTCTGGTCGAACACACGACGGTGGTTGATTACCTCGAGGGTGTTGGACAGCTTGACGCCGAACTGCACACCTCTCTTGGCGGCGCGCGCGCGCAGGTCGTTCAGAATGTTCAGCGCATCGGGATATTTAAGATCGTGGCCGAATGCCTCATCCGGCACGGTGACCTGCCGGAAGCCAAGGTCGCGGTTCAAAATGCCGCGCAAATCTTCCGGGCCGAGCAGGGTCGGGTTCAGCTTGACATTGGTATGCAGCCCGCGCTCCTCGATGAGATACGCGGCGATGCGGCCGATTTCGTCCGGCGGGCAGCCGTGCATGGTGGACAGCGTGACGTTATCGGACAGGCGGCTAGGAATCGCCAGATCCTTGACCGCGGGATACACCTTGGCCACGGCGGCCACCACCGCCTCCAACTCTGCGCCCGCGTTCGCCATGCGGTTGAGAAAACTCTGCACGTTGGGCTTGAGGATGCCTTCGAGGTTGTAGCCCACGCTCATGTTGAAGATCATGGCCGGCGCGCCCGCGCGGCCGAGCTTGTGCTGCAAGGCGTGGATCAACACCCAGGCCATCAGGTATTCGGTGAACGACTGGTCAATCTTGAGTTCCTGCGACCACTCGACGTTGTAGCCTTCGTCCTGAATATCAATGCAAGGCTTGGACACTTCCAATTCATCGAGGGTCTGAATGGTCTTCAGCTCGATGAACCGCGAGCCGGTGAGCCAAGCCGTGATGATGTTTTGCGCCATTTGCGAGTGCGGGCCGGCGGCCACGCCAAACGGGGTTTCCAACGGCTGGCCATACAACGCAGTCCGGAACGGATCCGCCGCGTCGGGCTGGAAAAACAACTCGCGTGGAATACCAAAAATGGAATTGCGCTTTTCCAGTTCAGTGAAAACCCAAGCGGCGACTTGGTCGTAGGTCAGCGGTTGAAAATGATCAGACATGGTTGTACTCCTCGCACTGCTAGCATTTGACATCGGGCCGGATAATTCCGGACGTGTGAAGGGCGATTCTTACACACCCCGCGCGCGATGAGCAAGCGCCCAGCCTTGGTGCGCGGCACTTTCTGCGAAACCGTTTCACCACAGGCCGGCTGCACCCGCCCCCACGCCAACATTAGCGAACGTCAGGGTTCAGGCGACGACCCACCGGCTGTAAGAATAACGAATGCCGCGTGCGGAGGCCAGCGCCATGCGATAGCTTGTGGGCCGTAAGCCTGCAACCCCTTGTTGGCATCATTTTTCATCATCTGTTTCGGAAGATAGCTTTAATCAGCGCGCCGCCGAGAACATATGTCAGCGAGAGTAGAATAAACGCCATGGCAAGCCTAGCGAAGGGGCGCCATGGTTTGGTCTGCCAGATTTCTTGATTTTGCCCGATCAAGTCAGAAAATCCGAATGATAGCAGGAGCATGGTAATGCCCAGCATGACTGCGGCTATAAATATGATATGAAACGATAGTTTCATTTCTTAATACCAACAGGTGAATCAGTTGCGGCGGTGCCAAGCGCGCGGTTCTTTCAAGACCACGGTGGCATTGGTGCCGGGCGGGATATCCAAGACGCGCTGCTGACGAATATATTCCAGCACCATGTCGCGCACCACGACATCGCTGGTTTCCAGCCGCGCGTTGGGCATTGCGGCCATCTTGGCAATCTTGGGGAACCGCCCGCCACCCCCGGCCAAGTGATAACTGTTCAGCGCGACTTTTAGCCGGCGCTTGCCGTTGATGGCACTGCCATCCATGGCGCGCAGGTTGCGAATCCGGTGGCCGTGGGGAGCCTTGGGATACAGGTCATAACTCAAGCCCCACGCGCCGGGATAACGCTCGGTGCCGAGATATTCCGTGGCTTCCTCCATCAGCGCCTGGATTTCGCCGAGGGTCAGCCAGAGGCAGCCCGCGGTATTTTCATAGGGCACGATGCGCCAGACATCCGCCACGCGAATATCGCCGGCGAGAATGCCGGTTTCCACCAGCGGACCGTGCAGCACCACTTCCGCGCCGGTATGCGCGGCGATGGCCGCGCTCAACAGTTGCTGCACCGGGCACAAGCCGGGCAGCGCGGCGGAATAGTTGATGTCCCGCTTGGTGGTCCCCACCCGGGTTTCGAGCCATTTGGTGGCTTTGGCGAGGTCGCGCTCGACCAGTTTGGCCAGAGCCGGATCTTCCGGCACATCGTCATCAATGGGCACAAAGCGGAATTGTTTGTCCACCAAGCGGTTTTCCACGGTGTCGTAGGCAAAGTCCACGCGCATCACACCGGCGGCGCCGTAGCCGGCCTGAGCGTAGCTCACGTTGCCCACGCGGATGCCGGTCAGCACATAGTGCAGATGCCCGCCCAGCACGGCATCAAACTCGCCGAAGCGCCGCGCGATGGTGTTGATTTCGTTGGCGGCATCGTCGGAACTCAACAACCCTTGATGCACCAGCAGCACCATGATGTGCGGCTGCTGGGCGCGAACAAGCGGCAGGGTGCGCTCCAACGCGCGTCGCGAATCAGTGAAGGAAATATCCTGCTGCGCGAGGCCGCGCGTCCATTGCGGGATATTGGGCGTGGTCAGCCCGACCACGGCCACGCGGATGCCATCCACTTCCTTGATGATGAACGGCAGCACGCGCTGCAACGCCAGCGGCGCACCGGACCCAACGCGCATGTTGGCCGCCAGCGGCACCGCCCGCATTTGGCCCAGAAACGCCGCCAACGTCTCCACGCCCCAGTCGAATTCATGGTTGCCGATGGCGAAGGCGTCGTAGCCCAATTCGTTCATCACCGTCGCCATGACGCGGCCCTGCGTCAGGAAACTGGCCGCCGATCCCTGAAAAATATCGCCGCAATCCAGCAGCAGCGTGTGCGGATTATCCGCCTGCGCGCGGCGAATCAAGGTGGCGCATTGCAGCAGCGAGCCCGCACCACGGCCCGCTTCAGCGATGGTTTCCTGCCGGAGCGTGCCGTGCAAATCCGTGGTGTTCAGAATGGTCAGGTTGACCACCCGCGCGCCGGCGTCCGTCGCCGCCAGCCAGATGGCCATGAAAGCCACCCCCCAGCGGCCAGCCATCTTGCAGCAGATGGTTGACCGCGTGCGGTTCATCCCGCCTCTTCCTTGGGCAGAGGCTGGGTATCCAGAATGTTTTCCTGGCCCGTCACCGTTTTTTCGCTGATGACATAATGCTTGGCGCCACGCTGGCGCGGGGCTTCATACATGGCATCCAGCATGATGGACTCCAGCAGCGACCGCAGCCCGCGCGCGCCGGTGTTGCGGCGCACGGCTTCGCGGGCCAATTCCCGCAATGCAGCCGGCATGAAGTCCAGTTTCACGCCTTCCATCGCCAGCAGCTTTTGGTACTGGCGGGTCATGGCATTTTTGGGCTCGGTGAGAATGCGCACCAAATCGTCTTCGGTCAGATCGTCCAGTGTGGCCACCACCGGCAGGCGGCCGACAAATTCGGGAATCATCCCGAATTTGACCAGGTCTTCCGGCTCGACCGAATGGACATCATGCCGTGCCTTGAGGCGCTTGCGCTGTTCCTTCTCACTGTCGAATCCGATCACCCCTTTGCCCACGCGGCGCTTGATGATGTCATCCAGCCCCACAAAGGCGCCACCGCAAATGAACAGGATGTTTTCCGTATTGATCGGAATGGTTTCCTGCTGCGGATGCTTGCGCCCGCCCTGCGGCGGCACGTTGGAAATAGTACCTTCGAGAATCTTGAGCAGCCCCTGCTGCACGCCCTCGCCCGATACATCGCGCGTGATGGACACGTTTTCGGTGCGGCGGGCGATTTTGTCAATTTCGTCAATATAGACGATGCCCACTTCCGCACGCGCAACATCGCCATCCGCCGCGCGGATCAGCCGCAGCAGTACGTTTTCGACATCGTCGCCAACATAGCCGGCTTCGGTGATGGTGGTCGCATCCGAAATGCTGAACGGCACATCCAAAATGCGGGCCAGTGTTCGCGCCAGCAAGGTCTTGCCGCTGCCGGTCGGCCCGATCATCAGGATGTTGCTCTTGTCAATTTCAACATCGTCGTCGGCCGTTTTTCCCGCGAGGCGGAACTTGACCCGCTTGTAGTGATTGTGCACAGCCACGGCCAACACTTTTTTGACGCGCTCCTGCCCCACCACATATTCATCGAGCTTGGCCTTGATTTCGTGCGGCTTGGGCACCTTGAGGCGGGCGGCATCCGGCCGCGGGCCGGCGGGGCCCTGGTTGCGCGCCAACACCGCGTTGCACACATCAATGCAATCGCCGCAGATGCTCATGTCATCCGGGCCGGTGACCATGGATTTGACCGACTTGCGCTCGCGGCCGCAAAACACGCAGAATTCGCTGCGCGGAGGTAGACGTTTGCCGGCCATGCTTATGCCTTGGCGGGGGCCGCGCCCAGCACATCATCCACCAGGCCGTATTTGACGGCTTCGGCGGCAGACATGAAGAAATCGCGGTCGGTGTCGCGGGCGATTTCCTTGACGGACTTGCCCGTATGCTTGGCCAGCAGGCCGTTGAGATAATCCTTGAGGCGCAGGATTTCCTGGGCCTGGATGTGGATGTCGCTGGCGGTGCCTTGCGTGCCCCCCCACGGCTGGTGCACCATGATGCGCGCGCCGGGCAGCGCGTGCCGCTTGCCCTTGGTGCCGGCAGTCAGCAACACGGCGGCCATGCTGGCCGCCTGTCCGAGGCAGTAGGTCACGACGTCGCACTTCAAAAACTGCATGGTGTCATAAATTGCCAGCCCGGCAGTCACGGAGCCACCCGGCGAATTGATATATACGCTGACATCCTTGGTGGCGTCCTCGCTTTGGAGGAACAGGAGCTGCGCCACCACCAAATTGGCCAGCGCGTCGGAAATTTCCGAACCGATGAAAATGATCCGCTCCTTGAGCAGGCGCGAGTAAATGTCATAGGACCGCTCGCCGCGCCCGGTTTGCTCCACAACAATCGGGATCAGATAAGCATTCTCATTCATGGGTATCCTCCTGCTTTTGGGCGGCTTGTTCCGCACCCGGGCCGGTCAGTTTGGCGTGGCTGAGCACGGCGTCCATCGCCTTTCCGTTGCGCAGGCCGGTTCGGATGTCACGCCGCAACTTGGCTTCGTTCAGCTTCCGCGTGCGGATGAAATCCTTGACCGACACTCCGTCCCGTTGGGCCTGCCGCAGCAAGGCGCTGTCCACTTCCTGATCCGTCACCACGAGGTTCTCCGCGTCGGCGATGCGCTTCAGCAGATAACGCAACTTGAGCTGGGTCCGCGCCGCTTCCTTGGCGGATGCGGAAATTTTGTCGAGGTTTTCGCGAATCTCCTGCTCCTTGACGCCGCGCTGCAAATTTTCATCCACAATGGAATAGACCAGATTGTTGTGAACTTCGGACTCTTCCGACTCCGGCAGGTCGAGGTTCTCCACCGTCTTCAACAGATGTGCTTCCACCTGCTCCCGGCGACGCCGCTGCTCCTGGATCTCGGCCTGCTGGCGCAGCAGTTGGCGGAACATATCCCGCACATCCTCTTCCGATTTTGCGCCGATCCTCTGCAGGAAGGCTTCGTCCAGCACCGGCATCTTGCGCCGGCGAATCTTCTTCACGGTGGTCTTGAATACGCCCTTTTTGCCGCGCACTTCCGCCGGTTGGGCATCCTGTTCAAACTGGACGGTGATGTCGCGCGTATCGCCCACCTTGGCGCCAATCAATTGCGTGCCGAATTCCGGCAGGAAGGAGTACTCCTGATTAGCCACCACCCAGCGATCCGTAGCTTCCAGCAAATCCTTCAATTCCTTGGACATTTCCGCCGGCACTTCGCCATCGAGCGTGCTGGTGTAATCCACCGCCACGATGTCTTCGAGCTCCACCGGGAGCGGTTCGGTCACATCTTCATATTGGCCGAGACTTTTCAGGTAGTCGTTCAGCGCTTGCGTCACTGCCTCGTCGGCGATTTCGATCTTCTTGGCGTCCACCGCGAGCCCTTTATATTCCGGCAGCTCGAATTCCGGCGCCACATCCACCACCAGGGAAAATGAAAACGGTTGGCCGCTGGCCAAGGTGGATTGCTGCAAGTCATACTCCGCAACGGTTTGCAACTTGTGCTCCTTCATGGCCTGCTGAAAACCCGTCGCCAGCAGGTGGTCTTTGAGGACGCTCAGGATTTGCTTGTCGTAGGCGCGCCGGATCATGGCTTCGGGAGCTTTGCCGGGACGGAACCCTTTGACCGTGCCATGGCGCAGGTAATATTTCAGGGAAGAACCATACTCGTTGTCCACTTCTTCGGCGGAAAACTCCACGGAAATCTTTTTCCGGCAAGGGCCGGTATTTTCGACATTAACCTTCATGGGGGAAAAGAGTCCTTTCGCTACAAAACGGAATAAACAGCCCGCAACCATACCCGCGCCCCCCTACCCCGTCAAGCTTCGCACCGGGCCGAATCCGGCCGGTTTTGCGCCCTCGGCGGCTACCCGGAAAGGCGGGTGGCCAACTCGTCCCACTCGGCGGTTAGTTCAGTGATTTGTCGCGTGATGTCCTGCAACCGACGCCCGGCCTCCTGGCGGTCTTCGGGCGAGGTTTCCGCCGCGGAAAGCAGGGCTAGCAACTCGGGCTGCCCGGACTCCAACGCGGCAATTTTCTCTTCCACCACGGCGAGGCGGCGCTCCAGTTTGCGCTGCTCGGCTTTCTGGGCCTTGCGTGCGCGTTGGGCTTGGATTTGTGCTTCCTTGGCTGGGGTTTCGGCTGATGCCGCCGCCTCCGATGCCGCCGGAGCTTCGCGGCCGATTTTTTCGCAGTAATAATCATAGCCGCCGGCGAAGCGGCGCACACCCCCGCCCGCTGGCGCCACCGCCACAATGCCCCCCGCCACTGCACGGACAAATGCGATATCATGTGAGACCAACACCACCGTGCCCGTGTAAGCGGCCAGTGCCTCCTGCAAGGCCTCGCGGCTTTCCACATCGAGATGCGTGGTTGGTTCATCCAGCAGCAGCAAGTTCGGCGGCCGAATGAGGATCCGCGCGAACGCCAGCCGAATGCGCTCACCGCCGGACAGTACCTCCACGCGCTTTTCCACGGCCTCGCCGGAAAAGCCAAAGCAGCCCAGCAGAGTGCGGATGGAAGATTCCGGTTCTTCCGGCGCGACCGCCTTAAGCGTATCGAGGCAGGTGCGGGTGCGGTCCAAGGTTTCCGTCAACTCCTGACTCTGGTATCCCGGCACAACCAAGTGGCCCAGCGTGCAGGAGCCTTCGCCGGGCGGCAGTTGGCCCGCCATCAGGCGCAGCAGCGTAGTTTTACCGGCGCCGTTGGGTCCCACCACGGCCAGCTTTTCGCCGCGCTGCACCGCCAAATCCACACCGCGGAAAATCCATTGCCCCGGCTCATAGGCAAAGCCCACGCCACTGCAGCGCAATACCTCCTGCCCACTGCGCGGCGGCGGCGCCAAGCGGAACTCGCGACGCCCGCGCGCAATGTCCGCGACGGTCGTGCGCTCCATCTTCTCCAGCATTTTGATTTTGCTTTGCACGCGCGTGGCGAGGGTGTTCTTGGCCCGAAAGCGTTCCACAAACCGTTCAATTTGCTCCCGCTTGCGGTCTTCGTTGGCTTGCCGGGCCAGGGCCAGTTCGCGACGTTTTTCACGCTCCACGGCATAGTAGGAATAGCGCCCGGGGTAGCGGGTCACTTGACCGCCGGCCACCTCGACGGTGATTTCGCAAAGGCTTTCGAGCAAATAGCGGTCGTGCGAGATCATGGCCAGCGTACCGCGGAAGCGCTCCAATCGCCGGCGCAACCATTCCACGGCCGGAACATCAAGATAGTTGCTGGGTTCGTCCAGCAGCAATAAATCCGGCTCGGCGAGCAGGGCTCGCGCCAACTCGGCGCGCATTTGCCAGCCGCCGGAAAACTCGCCGAGGGGGCGTTGCAGTTCCTCGGCGTGGAAACCCAGGCCGGCCAATGTCGCGGCCGTGCGCGCCGGCACATCGTAGCCGCCTTGTAGCTCAAACTGGGTTTGCAACTCGCCCAGTTGGCGCAGCAGGATGCGTGCTTCGGGGTCTTCGCCGGTGGCGAGACGCGCCTCGATGTGCTGCACCTCGTGACGGATGGTTGCGCTGCTCGGCGCGGCTTGCTCCACATAGGCCTGCACGGGGATTTGCTCCCCGCCAGAGCGCAGTTGCTGGCGCAGGTAGCCAATGCGGATATCCTTGGCCAATGTAATGCGTCCGGCATCGGCCTCGCACTCGCCCACCATCAGGTCAAACACGGTGGACTTGCCCGCGCCATTGGGCCCCACGAGGCCCACGCGCTCGCCTGCCAGCAACCGGAAATCCACCCGGTCCAGAATGATTTGCGGCCCGTAGCGCTTGCTGACTTGCCGGAACTCAATCATGGGCGCAGGCGCATGGGGAAAATGGAAAGCGAAAGTGTGAACCGCAACGCGCCGCGTTTCTCAACTGGCCCGGCGAGTCCGCCACGGGTCAGGATTTGGCCGCCAGCCTGATGACCTGCTGCTCGCTGGCCACCAGCAGATTGTATAGCTCTTTGGGGTCGTTGGTTTCGCGCAATTCCAAGAGCAGGCTGGTGTGGTGGCACATCATGCAAAGACGCGCCAGCACGTGCAGGTGGATGCGGTCATTCTGGCAGCACGTCAGGAAGAAAATATCCGTGGTGGTGCCGTCGGGCGAGCCGAATGGCACTTGGGCGACGGTTTTGCCCAACACCACAAACGAGTCTTCGAACCGGTAGGGCTCGTGGTTGCGCGGGTGCAACAAGGCCAACCCGCCGGAAAGCGCGGTGGAGCAGAGTTTTTCGCGCTCGATCAGGCTTTCCAGCAATTCGTCACGATAACACAGCAGGCCGGTGGCGTCGGCCAGGTCCACCATTTCGCGGATCACCGAGGCCTTGGAGCGGCAGGTCATTTCCGGCCGGATCCATTCCGGCTTCATCAATGCCGGAATGATGGCGGCTTCCGCCGACAGGTCGTGATATTTGGCCGTGGTGCGGCGGTGGAAATCTTCGATCTTGTCCGTTGACGAGCCCAGCAATTGCTGCGAGGCCCATTCATCCACCTGATTATGCCGAAAGACCAGCCGCCCGCCCTGCCGCTCGCAGGGGATTTCCCCGCGGCGCGCCAGCTCTTCCAGGCGCTGGGCCGACAGATGCAAATATTCCGCGGCTTCGGCCAAATTGAACGTCCGGAAGGGCATCGCCAGTCACCATGCCTTCCTAAATACCCAAGAGCCCCGTGGCAAACGCGACCAACAGCAGCGCGCAAACCCCCAGCAAGCCGGCCGTGAACAATGGAAATGGGCTGCCATCGTTTTGCTGACGCAGGCGCTTGGCAAAAAAAGCCGCGCCACCAACAGCCATCGTCAGCAGCAGCATGACGCCAAAAAACAACTGGTTTTTCCAGACCGTGGCGGCCGGCCCCGCGCCGGGCGAGCCGGAGCCCTGCATGGCGGCTTTGCCCACCAGCGGCAGGATCATGCACTGGAACAGGAACAACAACCCGAATAGTGTCGAGAGGGTCTCGCCCATGGCGGGCGTGGACAGGATATCCCGCCACGAGGCCGGCGGCGGTGGCTCCGACTTCTTCGGTTGTTGTGCAGTCTTTTTCATCAGGCGCGCATTTTGCACATTTTCGGGCGCGCAGTTCAAGCAAAAGGCGAAAATTGAAATCGAGTCATTGCCCCGGACCGAATAAGATGCTAGCGTGAATAGTTACGTCAACAGCAGGTAAAACCCGACATGAGCAATCCCCAACCGATCATCCGCAAAGCGCGCTTCAACGACGGCCCGGCCATTTTCAAGCGCATCAAGGCTCACCCCAACGAGCTGGTGCCTCGGCCCATCAGCGACATCATGCTCAACATTGACCGTTTTCTGGTGGCGGAGGCCAACGGCGAGATTGTCGGCACTGCCGCGTGGAGCGTGCTGCCGGAGCTGGACACCACCAAAAATCCGTCCGTCGAAATCCAATCGGTTTCGGTGCGAGAAGATTACCAGAAGGCCGGGCTGGGTCGCCGGCTGGTGGAGGCCGCCCTGGCGCGCGTGGCGGAATTGAAGCCGGACCAAGTCATTGTGCTGACCTTCACCCCGCCGTTCTTTGCCAAGCTGGGCTTCGTGCCGGTATCCAAGGAAAAGCTGATGTATAAACTGTACAAGGGCTGCATCAACTGCACCAAATACGACTCGCCCTACACCTGCCCCGAAGAGGCCATGGCTCTGGATTTCCGGAACTGGAAAGGCAACGCTTCGTGATGGCGGGGCGCTGGCGCATCCTCATTGCGGCAGCCCTGCTGGCGGCAGGCGTGCCCGCGGCCGCCTGGGCGTGGGCCGGCGTGCAGCACATCCAAATCAACAAGCTCGCCGGGCGCAATGTTCCCGACGAAATGCAGGATTTCCGCAACTTTTCCCGGCCGATGGCGCTGCCGGGGATTTTTCCCGACTTGTGGAAAGAGGCCGATCCCGATGAATCACCGCGCCACTATTTTGAGCCGGACCGTCTGCCGGCGGGCTTCGATTTGAAGCAGCTCAGCCCGGACCTGCCCACCGCCCTCGGCCAAATGAACATCGCGCCGGAGATCATTGGCATCGCGCCGTGGGCCATCATGGATTTGATGGCCAAAACCACCGAGGCCATGCGCGAAACCAACTGGGTATGGGCCGCGCAATGCGCCGCGACCATCGGCCATTATGTCGGCGACCTGCACATGCCGTTGCACACCACCCGCAACTATAACGGGCAGGAAACCTGGCAGCACGGCGTCCACTCGCGCGTGGAATCGGAAATGACAAAATATTTTTTCGATGTGAACAGCATCCAGCCGGAACCCGCGGTGTATCTGGAAGATCCATTCTCGGCCATCATCGAATGGACCGCGCATTCCGCTGAATTGGCCCGCACAATCCTGCGGGCGGACGACATGGCCAAGCGAACAGCCAACGGCCGCATTGACACGGAGACCTATTACCATACGCTCTGGGACCTCACCGGCGACATCATCAACAGCCAGATTTCCCACGCCATTACGGCATTGTCATCGCTGTGGTACACGGCATGGGTCAACGCCGGCAGGCCCCCCATCCCGCCGGCGTTCGACGAATTGCCCACACTTTCCGTGCATTCCGGCGTGGGCATTGACCCCCGCACCCCGGGCGACCGCATTGACGCGCATGGCAGCCAGCCCATCTCACGCTACAACATCATCATTTGGAGCGTGATGGGGTTCATCTGCCTGGTTGTCATTGGCTCTTCAATTCATCGCGGCATTCAAGCCCGCCGCGCCAAGAAATGAAAGAACCGCGAGCGAAGCGCCAACGACTGGACCTCTTGCTGGTGGCGCGCGGCTTGGCCGAAAGCCGCGAAAAAGCCCAGCGCCTGATTTTGGCGGGCGAGGTTTTTGTGAACGACGCCCCCGCCACCAAGCCGGGCCATGAGGTGCCCGAAGATTGCGCCCTGCGCGTGCGCGAGCCGGAACGGTTTGTCAGCCGGGGCGGGTTGAAGCTGGAAGCGGCGTTCGCCCAATTCGCCGGCTTGAGCGCGGCGGGCAGGGTGTGCGTGGACATCGGCGCCTCCACCGGCGGCTTCACCGATTGCCTGTTGCAGCACGGCGCTGCGCGCGTCTATGCGGTGGATGTGGGCAAGTTGCAGTTGCATCCGCGCCTTGTGGCTGACCCGCGCGTGGTGGTGCTGGATGGTTGCAATGCCCGCAATCTGCAACCCGGCGATTTGCCGGAAACGCCCGACATGGCCGTGACGGATGTTTCTTTCATTTCCCTGCAACTGATTTTGCCGGCCATTGACCGGCTGCTGAAACCCGGCGGCGAGGTGGTGGCGTTGATCAAACCGCAGTTTGAGGCCGGGCGCGAAGAAGTGGGCAAAGGCGGCGTAATTCGGGACCCGGCGCTGCGCCAGCGAATCGTGGCGCGGATTCGCGAATTCGGCACGCAGACTCTCGGCTGGCAATGGCTGGGCGGCTGCGAGTCGCCCATCCAAGGCCCCGCGGGCAACGTGGAGTTTCTGAGCTACTGGCAAAAGCCCGCCGCGCCTCGGGTTTAACCACGGCGGGCGGCTCAACCGCCTACGGGTAGGAACCCGGAAAATCCAAACCGGTATTTTCAGGGAAGCCGCAAATCAAGTTCATGTTTTGCAGCGCGTTGCCGGCCTGCCCCTTCACGAGGTTGTCAATGTGCGAAATCACCCGCAGGCGGCGCGTACGCTCATCCACATCCACCACCAAGTCGCAGAAATTGCTGCCGCGTACGTTGGCGGTGCCGATGGCCGTCTTGCTGTCATAGAGTCGGACAAACGAGTTGGCGCGGTGATAGTCGGCGTAGGCCGCCCACACCTGCTCGCGGGTGATGCCGTCGCGCAACGTGCCATAGAGGCAGGCCATGATTCCGCGGCAAATGGGCAGCACCTGCGCGGTGAACGTCACCGGCACAGCCTCGTCGGCCAGTTGGCCGAGCATCCGCTCGATTTCCATGACGTGCTGATGGCCGCTGAGGCGGTAGGCCTGCATGTTCTCGTAGCGCGCCGGATAGTGGTGGATCGGCGTGGCTTTTTTGCCGGCGCCGGACACCCCGGTTTTGCAGTCGCAAATCACGCTGCGGAAATCAATGAGCTTGGCAGCGGCGGCCGGCGCAAGCCCCAGCAGGCAACTCATGGCAAAGCACCCCACGTTGCCTACCAGCCGTTGATCCTTCGCGTAGTTTTGGCGGTTCAGCTCCGGCAGGCCATAGACGGTTTGCGGCAGCAACTCGGGCGCTTTGTGCACGGGATCACGTCCGATGCGCCGGGCATATTCGGCATAGTCCGCCGTGTTGTTGAACCGGAAGTCGCCGCTGTAATCAATCACACGCGCGCCCTTGGCCAGTTCCGCCGGCGCCTGTACCATACCCACGCCGTCGGGCGTGGAGAAGAAGACTACATCCGCCGGCTCCTGCGCGGCGGGTTCATCGGGCTTGTGAATGCGCAAATCGCAGAAGCCCTTGAGGTGGGGGTACAAGTCGCTCATCAGCATGCCGGTTTCCGTCGCGGCCACGAGCGTTTGGATTTTCACGTGCGGATGCCGCAACAGCAGCTCCACAATGCCCACCCCGCCGTAGCCCCCGCAACCGACCACTTTGACCTTGATCATGGTGTCATCCTCCACTGTCTAAAACGGAATCCAACTTTGCCCCGGTTTCATGGCCAGCACCGCCTGCGCCAGCAGCCGGGCAAGACCGGACAAATCCTTGATGTCCACGATTTCGCCCGGCGTGTGCATGTAGCGCAGCGGGATGCTCACCAGCGCCGTGGCCACGCCCGCGCGGCTGATTTGAATCGGGTCGGCATCCGTGGCCGTGGCCCGACCTTCCGCCACGATCTGCACCGGGATTTTTTGCGCGGCGGCAACCGCCACCAAATGGCTGAACAGCGCCGGATTGACGTTGGCTCCGCGCGAAATCACCGGACCGCGGCCCAACGCCACCTTGCCGCGGTGCTTTTGGGTGTCGTCCATCATCGGGTGGTCCGTGGCAAAGGTGACATCCACCGCAATGCCGACTTCCGGGGCGATGCCAAAGGCCGATGTGGTCGCACCCCGGCTGCCTATTTCTTCCTGCACCGTGCCAACGGCATGTATTTCCGCAGCCGGGTTGAGCTGCGCCAAAAGCCGCGCGGCTTCCAGCACCACGAATGCGCCGGCCCGGTTGTCAAATGCCCGTCCGGCCAGCCGCCCGTTGGGCAGTTCCACCACGCCTTGGTCAATCACCATGGGATCGCCCACCGCCACCAGTTTCTCGGCTTCCCGCGCCGTGCGCGCGCCGATGTCCACCCACAGGTCCGTCAGCGGCGTCACCCGGCTGCGCGCTTCTTTTTTCTGCACATGGATGGGCACCTTGCCGATGATGCCCGGCACCACGCCCTGCGCCGTGCGGATCGAAACGCGCTGGCCCTGCGGGATTTGTTCATCCCACCCGCCAATTGGTGAAATCCAGAGGAATCCCTTCGGGTCAATATAGGTGACAATGAAGCCGATTTCGTCGTAGTGCCCGGCCAACATCACACGCGGCGAGCCGCCAGGATTGATGACCACATCGGTGTTGCCGTGCACGTCGGTGCGCACATCGGCGGCAAACTGCCGGGCTTCGTCGCGAAAGACGCGCACGGCATCCAGCTCGTGGCCGGAAGGCGAAATGGCGCCCATCAATCGTTTCAGAAAATCCAGGCTATGCGCATCCATGGTCATGTCCTTGGAAATAATATCCTCTATTTGGGCGGGGCGCTGCGAGCAAAGTTGGGATTGAGCAATTTGGCCGGCGGCGGCGCAACCGGCTGCAAGGGGCGGACAACAACTGCCGGCTCACGGACTTTGACGGCTGGCGGTGAAGGTTCTGCCGGCGGCGGCGCGGGCGGTTCAGGAGCCGCGGCAGGTGGCGGCACAGGTGCAGCCGGGGTCGGCGGGGCGGCGGGTGCCGGAGGAATGCCCGGCGCAGGCGGAGCAGGCGGCGGGGGCGCCGGTACCGGCGCAACTGTTGCTGGTGCCGGTGCGGCCGGCGGCGAAACCACCACCGATGTCGCAACCGCCCGTGAAGCCATCGGCACCGGCGGCAACGGCGCAGGTGGGGCAACCGGTGCCAGTGGCGCGGCCAGTTGGGCCGGCTTCTGGATCAACGGCGCACCCAACTCCACCCGCGCGCGGTTCACCAGCGCGAAGTAATTCAAGATGCCTTGGGCAATGCCCAACGCCACCGATTCGCGATACGACGGCGTGGCCAGTTTTTGTGCCTCCTGCGCATTGGACAAAAATCCGCACTCCACCAGAGCCGCCGGCATGGCGGAGTTGCGCAACACCACAAACCGCGCGTGCTTGAGGCCGCGGTCATCCGCCCGCGTCACGCCCACCAACGCTCGCTGAATCTGGCTGCCCAACAGCATGTTCGAGTGATTGAACTGGTTGTTCGGCACCGCCGGATAGCGGCCAGTGGTTTTGGATTCCGCGGTCGGCGGAAAGTTTTCCGCAGCAGTCACAAAAGTTTCCACGCCCTGCACTGTGCGCGCAGCCGCAGAGTTGAGGTGGATGCTCACAAAGGCATCCCCCCCGCCCCGCGCGGCCAGATAAGGCCTGTCGGTCAGCTCCCAAAAACGGTCGGCGTCGCGCGTCAAGACCACGCGGATGCCCGCCGCCGCGAGGTGGGCCTTCACGCGCAAGGCAATGTCCAGTACAAGGTCTTTCTCCTTATAACCGCCACCCTGCGTGCCGGGATCCTTGCCGCCGTGGCCGGGATCCAGCACCACCGTGCGCGAGCCGCGCGCACCGAGATAGGCCGAGGGCCGCACCACCGGGTCCACCACCACCTGCGCGTCGGCGTCGCTCAACGACCAGAGGCCGCGCACCTTGATGACCGGCATATGCAGCCACACCTTGCAGCCGTTCAGCATGGCCTCGCGACTATCCGTGGTGAATTGCAGGCTGGTGTATTGCCCACGAATCAGCAAGGTGCGTCCGCCGGGGGTTGTCAAGGGCAGGCCATACATCGCCGCCAAATCTTGCAGCGCCACATAGCGCTTGCCGGCATAGGTTACGGCCTTGAGGGTGCGCACTTGGGCCACCGCCGGCAACGGCTGCGCCAGCCAGCCGACCAGGGCCAGCAGGACGACCATCGCGATGGAGCTCAACCGATTCATAAAGGCGCTCACCTTACGGCAGCCAACGCCCAAAGGCAATCTTTCCATGCACGGGTTTGGAACCTTCATTTGCTTGCGCGCAGTGCGCGGAATGCCTATGCTGCCGGACCATGAAAACAATGCCTCTATTTCCGCTCCTGCTCGCCACGATTGTGGGGTCCACCGGTTGCGCTTCGTTGATGCCGGCCGATGACCAGCCCCCGGCGGCCACTCAGGCCGAAGTGGCCTACCTCCGCAGCGAAATTCACCGCCTGCAAGCGCGGCTGGATGCCTCCGATGCCGAGCTGGGCCGCGTGCTTAACGATGTCAACTCCGGCCGCAGCAGCCAGGCGGCCTACGTCACCGCCGACCAACTGCAAGCGATAAAGGCCCAGCTCGACAGCTTGCAAAGCCAGTTGCGCGCCGTGGATGCCGCCCGGGCCCAGGACAAAAAAGATATTTATGACGACATCACCAAGAAAGTCGCGGCCTTGATGGCGCAACGCGCAGCCAGCGCGCCGAGTCAGACGGCATCACGTTCCGGCCGCCAGACCGGCATTGAGCACGTGGTGCAGCCGGGAGAATCGCTCTCCAAAATCGCGGCGGCCTACAAGGTCAGCATGAAGGTCATCATGCAGGAAAACAACTTGACCAACGCCGAGGTGATCCGCGTCGGCCAAAAGCTGTTTATCCCGGACTGATTGCTCCAGCCCGACCATCCAACCTGGATGCTTTTGTTGGGCGGGAATGGCTGAGGGACGATGCCTTTCCGCCGGGCACGGCTGGAAGGTCTGTGACCGTTCCAGCCCTACAATCCGATCGAATCAAGCGATGGCTGTTCTTGTAGGGCGAGAATGGTTGAGGAACGAAACCTTCCCGCCGGGCACGGCTGGAAGGTCTGCGACCGTTCCAGCCCTTCTATGGGGGCCGTCAAGTCATGGCGATGGATTTATTGTCTTACTGTCCTTTCTATTTTATTCCAAGCGGATCGGATCTGGATGCGATTTGAGATG
>Ga0208940_1001950_pt1 | contig 20170 bp, 18 predicted proteins | sample AD_JPNNA6_MetaG_FD_184445 | JGI IMG/M metagenome (GOLD analysis project Ga0208940, IMG submission 184445) | Active sludge microbial communities of municipal wastewater-treating anaerobic digesters from Japan - AD_JPNNA6_MetaG (SPAdes) (version 2) | ecosystem: Engineered > Bioreactor > Anaerobic... | reverse complement strand
AGAACATCGTCGAGGTGTACGTGAAGCATTCGCGGAAGTACGAGCGTATGGGCGAGTGGATCGAGCGGATCGGGTGGGAGCGTTTCTTCACCCTGACCGGCATCGAGTTCACCGAAGACCACGTTGACGATTTCACCACCGCCACGGAGACCTACCGGTCGTCGATGCAGTACCGCTGGTGACGCCGCGCCATGGACACGAGGGCTTCCGGCCAGGATACGCCGCGTCCCAGGGCGTGGGTATGGCAGAAGGTGCCGAGGGCGTTGTTCCGCACAATGCCGTCGCGGCCTTCCATGAGGCCGGTGCCCCGGCCCATCGCAAACACGGTCTCCACCGGAGCTGTCGTCCCGGTCAGCCGCGAATACCTGAATTCATGGCCGCGTACCGATGTTCCGGCCGGGTAATAGGGATTGGCCCGGTCCGCGGTGAAGGATGTGTAACCGTGGCCCTGGGGCCTTTCCGTCACGCCGAAGCGGAGCGGGAACACGCCAGCCATCGGATAATTCGTGCCGTTCACCTCCAGCGATTCCGACAGGTACACCAGGCCGCCGCACTCGGCGTACACCGGGAGTCCCGTTTCCACGGCGTCGCGTACGGATTTCATCAGGGTGCGGTTGGCGGAGAGCTTCTCGACATGGGTCTCGGGGAACCCGCCGCCGATGTAAAGCCCCTCCACGGCGGGAAGCCGCCCGTCGCGCAGGGAGTCTATCTCGATGATCCTGGCGCCGTGCCGGCGCAGGGCCTCGATGGTTTCCGGGTAGTAGAAGCTGAAGGCGCTGTCGCGGATGACGCCTATGGCCGGGCCGGCCGCTTCGGCGCTGGCCGACGCGGCCCATGGCTGCTCCTTCACGTCGATCGCGAATGACGGATACGCGTGCTGTTCCATGATGCCGAGGACGCGGCCGATGTCCACCGACGACTCCACCGCGTCCGCTATCAGCCCCACGACCTGGCTGGGCGCGGAATGCTCGCTCACCGGCAGGAGGCCCAGGTGACGCTCCGCCAGGTCAAGGCCCGCGATGCGGGGGATGGCCCCCAGGACCGGGACGCCGCAGTAGCGCTCGATGGCCCCGGCCGCGATGGAGCGGTGGCGCTCGCCCGCGACGCGGTTCAGGATCACGCCCCGCAGGGCCAGGCACGGGTCAAAGGCCTGGCAGCCGCGGACCAGGGCCGCCACGGTGCGGCTCGCCTTGGCGCAGTCCACCACCAGGATAACCGGCAGTCCCAGGAGCTTTGCCAGCTCCGCTATGCTGTGGGTCCCCTCGATATCAACGCCGTCAAAGATCCCCCGGTTTCCCTCAACGAGGGCGACCTGGCAGTAACTGTTGCGCGTCAGGTACGTCTGCGTGATGGTGTCAGGGTCAAGGAGATAGGTATCGAGATTATGGCAGTCGCGGCCGGCGGCGTGGGAGAGCCATGCCGGGTCGATGTAATCAGGGCCTTTCTTGAAGGGGGCGACTGACAGCCCGCGCCGCTCCAGGGCGGCTATCAGTCCCAGGGCGGTCAGGGTCTTGCCGCTGCCGCCCCTGAGGCCGGCGATGGCGATTCCCTGACGTGATAGCGTTGGCTTGCTGCCGGTCATGGCAACGCGGGGCCTTCAGGCGTTGCTAGACGCACCCGGTCGGTTTGGGCAGACCCGCCCACTTGCACGCGGAGTTTGCGGGCCCCTGCGGGAAGAGTTCATAGATCTGCTTCAGCTGGACCCCCGTTTCCTTGGTGAGCTTCCGCACCATGGGGGCGATGCCGTTGTCCCGGTAGTACGCGCGCAGGTAGTTGATCACCTTCCAGTGCTCGTCGGTGAGGCCCGTGATCCCTTCTTTCTCCGCCAGGGCGGCGGCGATCGCTTCCGTCCATTTTTCAGGCTGCTGGAGGAACCCGTCCTCGTCAACCTCGTACATCACGCCATTGAGTTCGATTTGGGGCATAGTTGATTCCTTGTGTTAACATATATAGGGGGTGTCCCTGAGAATCCCCCAACCCCCCAGAGGGGGGCTTTTCGGGAACGCACTGATTACCCATCTCCCCCACCGGTGGATTTAGGGGGGTATAGTCAAACCCCCTTGATAAGGGTGTCGCCGCCCCGCGCTGAATGTCAATTAAAAAATGAATGGTATTCATTATTTTATGCGGTGTCGTGCCGTTCCGGGAGGACGGAGAAAAATCCTTGACATCGGTCTCTCCGGGCCGTTTTTTTCAGGAACAGCCGGACGGGCCTCCCCTTGCCGGGGCTTGCTGACGGCTGAATAGAGAATAAGTAAGTATGAAGAAAGATATCTGTACCGGCATACTGACCAGGGACGGCGGCACTGCCTTTATCGTTGATTCCAGCGGTAAAAGACATTTCGAGGACGAAACGATCTGGGAAGGGTACATGGCGCATTGGCTGGGGACGACGGTCAATGCCCGGCATCTGCCGCAGAGGGACTACCGCACCGGTCGGAACATCCTTATCCTCTGGCCGTACCGGGAGCCTTCAAAGGAGCCCTATGTCGAGCTTTACTACAATGAGCGGCTGGTGAAGTATCCACTCTCCTTCGTCGGGCACCTGGCCGTCAACGTAAACGGCGCCGTCTTCAATTTTTCCCATCTCATCAATGAAAACGAGATAATATCCGAGGAGGAATATTTTTACCGGCCGGCCCTCGGCGAATTCGCCCCCGATCCGCTGACGGGGCGCTTCAATGTCGCGGACCCGGAGAGGCCCTACTATGACAAGTTCGGCAGGAATTTCATGCGCACGATCCACGTTTTACGCATCACCGGCCTCGACACGGTCCGTCTCCGGGGCCAGTATGAGGCCATGGTGCGGGAAATCCTGGGCCGGCCCGATCCGCGGCGCCCGGAAAAATACCGCGATTTCAACATCATCACCAGGAGCTGCGTCACCTTCATACGGGACGGACTGCGCCGGTACGGATTCACGAACCTTGGGGGCGTCTTTCCGAGGGATTTCTTCATCAATGCGTCGTATCATTTCCTGAAGATTGCCGGCCGCAACGGCCTTGGCGCTTCCCTCTATCTCATGCCCCAGCTCATGGTCCCCGAAGCGCCCCGAAGCGCCCTCACCGTCATCGCCAATCCCGTCAACTGGTTCCTGGCGCGGAAGCTCCCCGACCGCTGACGGCGAAATTATTCACTTGACTTTGGCGCGTGAGCTTTCATAAATACGAACATCCATACATGCTGAAAAAAGTTTCTCGCAGAGACGCAGGGGCGCAAAGAAAAAAAATAGAATAAATGACCTTTTAAAATTTCTGCTTGTTCCAGCTATTGAATAGCATGAATACATTAGTAAAACTCTGCGACTCGGCGCCTCTGCGAGAGATAACTTTTGTTTATTCCGCATCATCGGAATATGATACAGGTGACTGATTGGCGGCTTCAAAAAAACAACCGTTGCGCAGACGGCTGCTCCATCTCCTGTTTCCGCAGAACAGGGAGATAGGCGAGCTCGGCAATGTGCGCGAGGTCTACTTCGGCCTGAGGAGCAGGTTCCTGGGACTCCTGACCCTGGTGATGGCCGTCGTCGTCACCGTCCTTGCCTTCATCATGTACTTCAACAACCGCCGTCTCGTGGAAGAGGAAAAGAACGCGAAGGCGCGGTCGCTCACCCACATCCTCTCCGGGCCGGCCGAGTTCTACCTGGACAAGAACATAAAGACGACGCCTGAAGAGCTGCAGACGAAGTACCAGATCATCCAGCGCGAGTCGCAGAATTTTTTAACCTACAATGACGACATCGTAAAGATCCTCCTCACCGATGAATACGGAAGGACCAGGTTCAGCACCAGCCCCTGGGACTACCGCCGCCGCCAGGCGCCGCCCTATATCACGGAGGGGCTCCGCCAGAAAGAGGAAAAGCTGCTCTCCTATGATTATACGGAAACCGTCAGGGACGCCACAAAGAAAAAACCGCGCGAGGTGAATTACCGCGCCATCACCTATCCCATCGTGCTCCAGAAGGGGGATGCCGTTGCGATACTGAAGGACTTCAAACGCCTCTATCACGAGCACCGCGGGGCCGCCCGGTGGAGGAAAAACCAGATCTATCTCTACCTGTGGAACAGGTACCGCGAGATCCTCGGGAAGGACTTCGATCCCGCGGCCACAAAAAAGGAAAAGGGGGACAGGCCCCCGGTGGTGAAATCGCATGATACGGATTTTCTCTTTCATGCCCTGTTCAGCCACTGCATGACCTTCAGGAACAGGCAGGTGCCTCCCCGCGAGCGGTGGCTCTGGAGCGACCGCTGGCTCTACGCGCTGAAAGAAGAAAAAATCAGGGCCTACCGGGACGACGCCTCGTCGAAGGCCAAGGAGATCGACGACCTCATCGCTTCGAGGCTCGCAGCCCTTTCGGACCGGGTCGAGGAAAGCAGGAGGCTCGGCGTTCTGGCCATCGTGTTCAACCTGGACGTCTTCAGGAAGGTATCGGCCGAGAATATCATGCTGATCGTGAAGATCGCCCTTGTCATGATCGTCGTCGGCTGCATCGCGGTGCTGGTCGTGCTCAACTACAGCATCAGGAACCTGAAAAAGCTCGAGCGCTGGGCCATTGACGTCGGCAGGGGGAACCTCGACGAGAAGATCGAGATAGCTTCCAATGACGAGATCGGCAGGCTCGGCGACATCACCAACTACATGATCGACGAGATCAAGGTGAAGTACCATCTCGAAAAGTTCGTGTCCCAGTCGGCGAAGAGCATGATCGCAGGCAAAAAATCGGCCAACGGCGGGCCCGACCTTGGCGTGACCGGGAGGAAGAACCTGGCCTTCATTTTCTCCGATGTGCGCGGCTTCACGTCCTTTTCAGAGAAGAACGATCCCGGGACCGTCATCGAGGTGCTGAACTTCTACCTCGAGCTCCAGTCGAACATCGTAAAAGGCAACAAGGGCGACATCGACGATTTCGTCGGCGACCAGATCATGGCCCATTTCTCCGGTGAGACCAGGGCGGACCGGGCCATCGACACGGCGATAAAAATAATGAGGGGCGTCGCCCGGGCCAACGCCGAACGGAGCCGGAGCGGCCTGCCGGTTTTCGAGGTGGGGATCGGGGCCCACGGCGGCGACGTGGTCGTGGGCAACATAGGCTCGAGGTTCCGCATGGATTTCGCCTGCGTCGGCGACGCGGTGAACCTGACGTCGCGGCTCTGTTCCGCGGCGGGCCCGGGGGAGATATTCGTGTCGCGGGACCTCTTTGAACAGGCGAAGAAAAAGTACGACTCGATCGACAGGCCGCCCCTCGAAGTCAAGGGAAAGGAGAAAAAGGTGAGGATCGTAATGATAAACTACGGGCCCGATTTGTGATTGAATTTTTTCCCGCCATCGTGCAGAATCGATGAAACACATAACGCGAAAGGAGTGACGGTATGGCCGAGGCTAAGCTGGTTGCGGATCTGGACAAGAAGCTGATGGAGGAGGGGGTCATTGATCCCCGGTACATGGATGATTATAAAAAGGTCCATTCCATGCTCAACACCCACGTGAGGAAGACCGGTAAGATACTATCGGAGGAGACCTTCGACAGGGGGGACCAGAAGCTCCGGAAATGGCTCATGGTCCTCTTCCGCCAGGGCGCTCCCCAGGAAAAGCTTTCCAGCTACCTGCGGTGCGGCCTCGCCCATCTCTGCTTTGACTTCATTGAATCGTCGTACCACGCCATATCGGCGGACGACCTGGTCGCCAGGGCGATACAATCATTCAAGATGAGGAATTTTCACAAAACCTATTTCCGGATCGCGCCGACGGAAGTGAAGTCCACGTCGGCAAAGAAGAAGAAAGATTCCCGGAAGACCGCGAAGAAGAAGGTCAAGAAGACCGCGCCGCGCAGGAAGTCAGCCGGAAAGAAAACCGTGAAAAAGAAGGCGGCCAAAAAGAAAACAGTACAGAAGAAGATCGTGAAAAAGAAGACCGCTAAGAAAAGGAAAGTGCCGGGCAAACCAAGGGGTAAGAGAAAAGGAAAATCCAGAAAGCCGAAAAGGGGCATTTTTGCCCGCCTCTTCGGGTAGGCCTCCCGACCGATGGATGAAACCATGACGCCGGCTCCCCAGGGGCCGGCGTTTATTTTTTCCACCGGTCCGTGTTGTAGACCATCTTCATCTGTATGAGGATGTCGTCTATTTTATCGGGGCTGAGGGGCGGCAGGACCATCATCCTGACAAAGGGGTCATAGCGTTTTACCTGGAGCAAAGCTTCTTTCTGCTGGGCGGTCAGTGACTCATTGAAGGCGATAAGCTTTGCGTTGGTGCTGATATACTCCTCGGCCAGTCTGCCCGGCGTCTCAACGCGGTAGATGTCCTTGTTGGGTATGAAATCGGGCGATATCTCGAATTTCTTGTCAAACTTATGCGACAACATTGATCCCACGAGGTCGATCTTCTTGCGGTACCCGTCTTTTTCGTCAACATAATCATCTGACCTGACGTTGCCGAAAATGATTATGCCGATTTCCGAATCGCGGAGGAAGAACTTCTGGCCGCTGACGATGTGGATCTTGATGCCCTTCCATTTCTGGAAATCCAGCCTGTCGCCGTGCCTGAGGGCGATCTCCTGCTGGGCCGCCTTCGCCTCGCTGCGGTATACGTCGCCGACGACGTAAAGGAACCGCTTCCGCTTCGACTGGGCGTTCACCTGCTCCAGGTCCGCCAGTATCCGCTCCAGGGTGGCGGAATCGACCCACCGCGCCGGTCTTCGGTATTCCACCGGGTACTCGCGGATGAGGTATTCGTACAGGGTTACGTTGTACTGCACCTCCAGCTCCTTGACGCCGGACTTCATGAGCTGGTTCAGGTCAATAAGAAGCACCTCGCTTCCCGCCCGGTGCTTTTTGCCGTCGATGACCGTGTCGTTCTGGTAGAAACAGTTGAATTCGTCGGTGTACTTGTTTATGAGATACTGGAGTTTCTTTATTTCTACAATCATACTGTGGCGTTTCCGCGTTATGGCCGTAATGGCGGTGCCGTCATGGTGCGGCCGGATATACGACAGTGGACGATGGCGATAAAAAAAGCAAATGTTTTTTGTCCGCCGTCCCGCGCCGTCTCGAACAGCCCCGCGCATCCGGCCGGCCCTGCCGGGCCGCTGTTGCGGAGATCGCATGGTGGGGGACACCGCCACGCGTGACGAAGACAGGTCCTTATTTCTTCATGATCCTGAATTCCGTGCGCCGGTTCAGTTCATCGAACCCCTTGCCGGTCTGGTTGACCACCGGCTGGCTTTTACCTGCTCCCGATATGGTGAACCGCTTCGGATCCAGCCCCCTGGCGGCGAGATAATTCTTCACGGCTTCCGCGCGCTTCAGGCTCAACCGGTTGTTGTAATCGTCGGTGCCGTGCAGGTCGGTGTGGCCGATGATTTCGATCCTGGCGTCGCCGTGCTCCTTCAGGAACTGCGACAGGGCGTCAAGGTATGGATACGATTCCTTCCGGATAACGGCCTCGTCAAAGTCGAAGTGAATGGCCCGCGTTTCGAAGGCCGCCTCCTTCGTGAACACGAAGGAGGAATAGAGGTCAAACTGGCCGAGTCCGCCGCCGCGGTCGGAGCAGATGTAGTACCGCTGGTCGGCCCGGGAGAGGAATATCTCGTTTTCCCTGCTGTTGACCTTCTCGCCCAGGTTCTGCGGCGTGCCGAATTTCCCGTTCCGGTATGATACGAAGTAGATGTCGAACATGCCGATGCTGTCGGGCCTGTTGGAGGCGAAGAAGAACCCCTTCAGGTCTTCGGCGGGGACCAGTGCCAGGTCCTGGTGGCCGGTGTTGAAAGGGGGAGGGAGCGGCTTCGGGTTCACAAAACCGCCATTGCGGTACTCGGCCTGCACCAGGGCGGTCCTGTTCATGTCGCCGAAGAGCCACGTACAGTAGTAGAGCGTCTTTCCGTCCCTGCTGAGGCTCGGCGTTTTTTCATGGTACTGCGTGTTGACGTCCCCGGGAAGCGGCTCCGGCGCGGTCCACTCTCCGTCCACGCGCTTCGACCAGTACAGGTCGAAGGAGACCCTGATCTGGTTACGGTCGTCTTTGGGCATTTCGATGCTGCCGTCCCTGTCTGAAGAAAAGAGGAGCACGGTGCCGTCGGCTGAAAGGAAGGGCGTTTCATCGTTGTAGGGCGAATTGAGCTTCGTCATCGGTTCAGGTTCGCTCCATATGCCGTCTTTCAGGTGCGCAATATAAAGGTCCTGGTACTTGCCGTACCGGTTGGAGTTGAATATCATGTAACTCCCGTCCGGGCTGATCGCCGGGGCGAAGTCGTTTTTAGAGCTGTTCACCGGGGCGCCGATGTTTTTAGGCGGTTCATATGAAGAAAAGGTCTGCGCTGAAAGCTGGATGCCCAGTGCCAATGAAGCGATGAGGAATGGCATGGCAGAAAAACGTTTTGAAGGCGACATATATAGTTCCCCCTATTCTATAGTAACGGAATCTGCTTTGTAATCTTGAGAAAAAAAATCACGGATAGAAAAATCAACCCGGGCGGGGACGGTGATTACAGGTATTATCCCCGTGAGTAACAACCCATAGTAGGATGACGGTGTCAGAGTAAATTTAGTTTAAAAGAATATCTGCATGCATTTTGTAGCTGAAGACACTGATTTTTGCACAAAATATGATTTATGTCATTATGATGTAGTTAAATCGAACGGTTTGATTTTTTACTATAAAAAACCCAACCGGATGGGATTTTTTTTATTGACATTAAACATTTTTAAGATTATGTTATTTTAGTGAGGATTGAAAATGATGATACAACTAATCCTGGCTGCCTTTCATAACATCAGGCGTCGTGTAATCAAGCTGTTTATTGTAGCGGATGGCGCCTTTATACCGTTTCTCATTGCCATAAAATCATCAAAGAGCGATTACCGGAAAAAGAGGTGACGGTGCTTTATGAAAGTTCAATCAATGAAAATGTTTGAGTATGAAAAGAAAAATGACGTGATAATCCTCTACCTGGACGGGGATTTGAACTCCTGCCGGATCATGAATTTTGAAGGAACTCTGAAAGAGATAATGGATAATCACCCGATTGCCATAGCGGTCGATTGCAGCAAGCTGTATATTCTCGACCCAACGACCGTATCCCAGATGGCAAAGTACATGAAAAAGGCGATGAACAGCAATATCGAACTGGTGTTCTTCAACGTGAACCCCGAAGTCCGGCTGACCTTTGAATTGATGCAGCTGGACCGTTTCATTTCCCTCATGTCACAGGAAAAATTCGAACAGCATTATTTCAACACTGCGATGGTCAATTGACCCGCCCGGGGACAGCCCGTTTTAATAGGCGTGCTGCACGAATTTTTTTATGAGCAGATAGCCTGAACCATTTTCAAGGATGTCCGCGTTCTTGTAGCTTGCAATGATTTTTTTCCTGCTGAACGCGGACAGCTGTTTTGTCAAGAGCATCACCAGCGACGCTATGACGGTGGCGTCGATGGTGCAATGGTCGTTGAGGTTGATGATGATCTCGTCGTTCTGGTGGAAACGCTTTCCCCCCATGCCGTTGGTGATGCATTCCCCGAGTATTTTGGCGACTTCGGCCTGGTTCTTGTACTCCCACCTGCCCAGAACATAAAACTCCCCGCACAGGAGCGACCCGAGAGAAGGGTTATCCCCGGGAGAAGCCGGGGCGCCGTCAATGTATGCGAGGGAATCATCAATCCGGAAAACAACATGGGCCACGGGTGGATTGTCGTTTTCCGTCTTTTTCTCCTGTTTCGGCATCTCTTTTCCGGTTTCCGGAACGGTGCGTACGGGGCCGGGCGCTGCATCCTTTTTTCCTGTCAGGGCGATGACGGCCTTTTCAAAGGAATTCTCGAAGGCGCTGTCCGGCAGGGCTATTATCCTGAATATCCTGTTGAATTCGGCGGGTTCGCCGCTGATGCCGCTGACAAGGTTGTTGATATCCCCGTTGTCTGATTTTAATATTTCGAGCATTGCGACCGGGTTCTTCTGGAAATTCAGCGCCTCGGCGAAGTCCGTTTTATCGGTCAGGAGAATGAAGTTCACGGTCGCCTTTTCCAGCTCGTTTTTTTTCATCATGATGACCAGCGAGATGAAGAAGGTGCGGAGCAGTTTCCTGTTGTCGGAGTCGTTTAGGGATGAGGCCCCCAGGTTAAGCCGGTAGTCGAGGATTATCAGGAAGGGCGGGCCCCAGTCGTGGACCATCCTCGAAAAGGCCTTCCTGATGAATACGGTGTTCCCCGTGTCCTTCAGCGATTTTCTAATGACCGCGGTTGAATAGAGCGAATCATATTCCGTGATGATGGTAATGCCGTGTTTGCCCAGCACCGTCCTGGCATGGGAGGCATGGGCCGTGCGGTCGGTGATTAAAAGGGCGATTTTTTTGGAAGTGGCGATGTCCATGTTCATCGGTCCGCTGCAGCGCATTCTCCCGGACAATGCCGCGTCATGTTTTTATAAGTGCGCCGGGCACTGACTGATGGTTTGACTGTAACCCTCCTGCCCCTCCCTGTCAATAGCTTTATCATGCGGCGGGCCTTTTCATCGCCGGTATCTCACAGTCTGATAAAACGGGGGCCCTGCGTTGCGCGCAGGGCCCCCGGGGAACATCTTGATGACCGGCAGTGCGGCAGGTGCCGCCGCCGACCGCGGGATCAGTCGTTGTAAAAGGTCATCTCGGTGTAATTCTTTCCTTTTACCGGTTTGCCGTTGATGACGCCGTCGACCGCGCAGAGGCCTTCCCAGTAGCTGGGGGTCCTTACGTGGTGGATGCTCTGGGCGTCAAAGAGCGCCTTGACGGTAAGGTTTGCCTTCAGGTCCGTTACGGCAATGGTCCAGTCCATGGGGTAGGTGGCTTTGCCGGCGTCGTCGCGCCACTTGCGCGCCGCTGTGATCGTCGCGCCGGTGCCGTATTTGACCGCTCCGTCCGGGGCCCGATAGGTCCATTCCACCCGGTGCGGCCTGTCGTTCTTGTCCCTGATGTTGAAGATCATGAGGGCGCCCCCGTCGTCAAAGCGCATGGAGAACCAGTCCCAGTGCATGCCCGGAATTTTGAAATTGCCCCACTGGTGGTCCATCCATGTCCTGCCGGAAACGACCCTGTGCTCCGTGCCGTTATAGGCAATGGTCCCCTCGGTCGCGAGGTCGGTGAAGGAGTAATAGGCTGATTCCCTGTCGTCTCCCATCAGGATGCCGCCGTCCTCGCCGTGGAGCAGGATGCCCTGCCTGGATTTCAGCTTCAGGTTGAGCTTGATCCCGTTGCTGTCTGCGGTGATGGCGAAGCCGTTCGGGTCCCTGAAGGCATAGGTGAAATTCCCTATGTTGACTTCCGGCCTAGCCGGATCCGGTTTCACCGAGTAGAGGGGAGCGATGTATTCACCCAGGTAATGCTTTTTCTCGTCAAGGTCGCTCACCGCCACGTGGCCCACGTAGGCGTAGTCCATGAGGTACCAGCGCACCTTGCCCATCTGGAAAATGGTCATCTCGTAGCCGAATTCCTTGCCGGTGTCCGTTTTTACCACACCGGTGAAATAGAGCCATTCGGCATAGACGTGGTGGAGGCCGTGGTCCCTCGGAAATGAAAAGGGCTTTTTGACCCGGTCGTAATTGGTCCGCAATGAGCTCGCGATAAAAAAGGCAACAATTAACGTAAGCACCAGTGCCGCTGCAGCAAAAACCTTTTTGTTCATAGGACAACCTATTCCCTGTCGAAATATCTGATGTATGCATCATGTCACGGCGTGCCTGCCGCGCCATGGCATGAGGCGTATCTTCTGCAACGTTATTTTCAGTCCCCGCGGAGTCAATCAATAAAAGGCGGGCCCTGCAATAAATGAAAAAGAGTACCACGGCGCGCCGGTCTGCGGACAACCACCCGCCGTTTTTTCCTGGATGGACCTTGACAAAACAGGGATTTGTCTATCAATTAGTTTTGTACAAAACTAATTGATAGGGTGCCGGATGGCATGGAGCGGAGCGCGATGAACGTCAGCCAGAACAACTTTTTATACACACTCACCAGGATCCGCATGCGGCTGTTCGCCTATCTCGAGGCGGCGCTGGCGGAAAACGGCATAACCGATATCTCCCCCTCCTGCGGCCATATCCTCTTTATCCTGGACCGGAAGGGCCCGCTTGCCCTCCAGGAACTGGCGCGGTTCGCGGAAAAGGACAAGTCCACGGTCTCGTCGGTGGTTAAAAGGCTCGAGGACAGCGGCTATGTCGTCAAGGTAAGGGGAAAGGATGACGGCCGCTCCGTGAAAATAAGGCTCACCGCCAGGGCGAAAAAGATCAAGCCCGTCATAGGGCAAATATCGACCGCCATGAATGAACGTCTGTTCAGCGGCCTGAACAGGGAGGATAAAAACAGGCTATTTGAGCTGATCGGCAGGGTATGCGATAATGTGGAAGGGGGATGGATCAACCATGATTGAAACGGTGAAATTTGAAGAGGTGACGCAAATAAAAATGAGCAGGGAGATCGGCGGCAAACCGGTCTACTGGGTGGCGGCATACCTGGTTGACGGGCTCCTCATCGATACCGGGTGCAGCTACACTTCGAAGGAGTTCGTGGCGTTCCTGAAAGGGAGGGATGTCAGGCTGGCGGTCAACACCCATTTCCACGAGGACCATGTCGGGGGCAACCGCGACATCATTGAAACGCTGGGCATTGACATGTACGCCCATCCCGATTCGATCCCCTTCATCGCAAAGAAACCGGAGCTGTATCCGTACCGGCAGATGGTCTGGGGCTATCCGGAACCGTCATCGGTCAGGCCGGTTCCGGACGTCATCAGGACCGACAGGCATGCCTTCAGGGTCATTGAAACGCCGGGCCACAGCGCCGGCCACATCGCCCTTGCCGAGCCGTCGAAGGGCTGGTTCTTCACCGGTGATCTCTTCGCTCGGGAAAACCCCAAGTTCATCAGGCCGGAAGAGCACATCGGGAAGACCATGGCCTCCATGCGGACGATCATGGAGGCGGCCGGCGGGAGGCTTGTCCTCTTCACGTCCGTGGGCAAGATCGTGGAGGACGGCCGCGCGGCGCTGACGGCCTGCATGGAATACCTGTCCGGCCTCGCCCTGACGGCAAAAAAGCTTTCAGGGGAGGGCCTGGCCCCGGAGGAGATCGTGAAGGGGATGTTCGGGGGCGAGCACAACTTCGCGGAGATCACCAATGGCCAGTATACATCGCTGAACCTGGTGCGATCGTTGCTGGATAGTGGATAAGCCTCCTGCTTCAATTCGAAAGGCTGGCTATGGTATCCCCGCCGCGGGTGAGGCCCGGTATGGGGATGGATGATGTTTTTTTTATCCGCATATTATCTGCTTGAAAAAAAGCTGTCGATGAAGGACCCTTTGAACCGGCAATCATTGAAACGAACGTGATGGGGTTACTGCCATGATATCTGACCTGCTGAAGGGATACGATCCCGTTCTCATGGCCCTGGTCGCCACGCTCTTTACCTGGGGCGTGACGGCCCTGGGCGCGGCCATGGTTTTTTTCTTCAGGGAGATCAACAGGCGCGTGCTCGACGCGATGCTCGGTTTTGCCGCCGGGGTCATGATCGCGGCCAGCTTCTGGTCGCTCCTCAGTCCCGCCATCGAAATGGCCGAGGCCGACGGCGTGCCGGCGTGGCTTCCCGCCGTTGTCGGCTTCCTGGCGGGCGGGGGCTTCCTGCTCCTGGTGGACAGGGTCATGCCCCACCTGCACATGGGCCTTCCCCTTGAGGAGGCGGAAGGGGTGAAGACCTCCCTGCGCCGGAGCATGCTTCTTGTCCTGGCCATCACGATCCATAATATACCGGAAGGGCTCGCCGTGGGCGTCGCCTTCGGCGCGATCGCGGCAAACCTACCTTCGGCCTCCCTTGCCGGCGCGGTCGTCCTCGCCCTCGGTATCGGCCTCCAGAATTTTCCGGAGGGCGCCGCCGTGTCCATACCGCTGCGGCGCGAGGGCCTGTCAAGGCTGAAGTGCTTCTGGTACGGCCAGCTCTCCGGGTTCGTCGAGCCGGTGGCCGGCGTGTGCGGCGCGGTGCTGGTGACGGCCGTAAAGCCTATCCTTCCCTACGCCCTTTCCTTCGCCGCCGGCGCCATGATCTATGTCGTGGTGGAGGAGCTGATCCCGGAGTCGCAGCAGGACAAGAACACGGACCTCTCCACCATCGGGGCCATGCTCGGTTTCGCGGTCATGATGTTCCTTGACGTGGCCCTGGGCTGACGGGGGACGGCGGAAACGCACCGGGGTCATGATCGAATATTACACAACCAGGGTTAACCGGTGCCGTCCGGGCCACGGCGCCTCCTGCGCCTTCTGCTGCGGCAGCCACAACTATACCATGCCGCCCGGGGAAATAGAGGACGTCTTCATTGAACGGGGCCGGGAAGGCCGGGGAAGGGCGCGGCTGCACCAGGACGAATCGTGCGCGGAGAAGCTCTTCCATGACGCGATCCAGTGCTCCCATGTGGGCATTGACCCGTCGGAGCCGGGCCTGGTATGCTGTCTCCTCTACGGCGAGGACGACCGGGGAGGAGGCGTCGAATCGTTTTTTAACGGCACGTGCAAAAACTTTTACTGCCCGGCCTGGGACGACCTCACCGACCGGCAGGTGATCTTCGCCGCGCGCCTCATGGGCGACTGGTACTACTACAGCCTTTTGATCAATGACATCCAGTCCGTCCATGACCTGTGCGCGTCCCATGACCGGCCCGAGGACGTGCCGCCCGACGAGCTCGATGAGCTTAAAGAACGGCTGGTGGAACGGCTGATGGATGAGGACGGGAAATAGCGTTATTCCTTGTCTCTGGGCTGATACACGCCGGTGTACCTGATTATGCCCGGTCTGTGTGTACGGTGCTGATCATTTCTGCCCGCGGCTCTTTTTGCGCGGTTGCCCCGGCCCGCCGGCGTCCCGTGTGTTCCGTCGGCGGCATTCTTCCTTGTGTCGCGCCTCGCCGGCGTTCCTTGTTTTGCGTCGGCGGTATTCTTCCTTGTGTCGCGCCTCGCCGGCGTTCCTTGTTTTGCGTCGGCGGTATTCTTCCTTGTGTCGCGCCTCGCCGGCATTCCTGTTTTTCCGGCGGCGGCACGTTTCACCGTGTCCTGCCTTGACGTCGATGCCGTTTCGTCCAGCTGGTAGGGATGACCGGCAACTGCCGGTATGGTGCGGGAGATCAGCTTCTGGATATCCGCGAGGAACTCCTTTTCCTCGTGATCACAGAATGACAGGGCGATCCCGCTCAGTCCCGCCCTGCCGGTGCGTCCGATCCGGTGGACGTAGGTCTCCGGGATGTTGGGAAGCTCGAAATTGATGACATGCGACAGCTCTTCTATGTCCAGGCCCCGCGCCGCAATGTCGGTCGCGACGAGCACCCTGGTCGCCCCTGTTTTGAAATTGCCCAGGGCCCGCTGACGCGCTCCCTGGGACTTGTTGCCGTGGATCGCCTCCGCCCGGATCCCGGCGCCGGCCAGTCCTTCGGCCACCTTGTTGGCGCCATGCTTGGTGCGGGTGAAGACCAGTGCCGATTCGATGGCGGTATCTTTCAACAGGTGCTTGAGCAGGTGAATCTTATCTTTCTTGCCGACAAAATAGACCGACTGTTCTATGGCCTCCACGGGGGACGATACCGGCGTTACCGCGACTTTCACCGGATTGACCAGGATGGTGTCAGCCAGCTTTGAAATCTCCGGCGGCATCGTAGCGGAAAAAAACAGCGACTGCCTCCGGGCGGGGAGCTTCGCGATGATCTTTCTGACATCGTGGATAAACCCCATGTCGAGCATCCGGTCCGCTTCGTCAAGGACGAACTGCTCGATGTGGCTGAGGCTGACAACGTTCTGGTTCATAAGGTCGAGGAGCCTGCCGGGCGTCGCGACCAGGATGTGCACGCCGGCCCGCAGGGCGTCGGTCTGGGCCTTCTGCGACACGCCGCCGAATATGACGGTATGCCTGAGGCCGGTATGCCTTCCGTAACTGGCGATGCTTTCGCCGATCTGGATGGCCAGTTCCCGGGTCGGGGTCAGTATCAGGGTCTTGATGGCCCGCGGTCCTTTTTCCCCGCGCAGGTCTCCGTGGAGGATCTGCAGCAGCGGAATGGCGAACGCGGCGGTCTTGCCTGTCCCGGTCTGGGCGCATCCGAGCAGGTCCTTTCTGTTCAGTATGACGGGTATGGCCTGTTTCTGGATCGGCGTCGGCACGGTGTATCCTTCGGTTTGTAATGCCTTCAGAATAGGCGCAATGAGATGTAAATCTTCGAATGACATGGTGTTGAGTTCTCCTTTGATAAAAGCCGGCTGAAACGATATGGGGGTTGAAACAGCGGGATAATATATGATTTTTGGACACTCTGCATGGTGTAATTCATTTGTCAATGATTATATATAGTATCGATGCAGTGCATCCCGGCAGGTTTATGCCGGCCCTGAAAAACTATAGACAGCGGGAGATACCTCTGGTAACAATATACCGAATGTAACACGCTGGAAAAGCGCCGCCGGCATAACAACAGAGCGGAAACCGGGGGCGCCGGCAACCGTTGAAAAATAAAAAAAAAGATAATCCAATCAAGGAGGGTCCCCATGGCTAACGTTACATGCGTGCACTGCGGAAAAGAGGTCTTCGAGTGGGCGCCGGAGTGCCCCTACTGTAAAAAGCCGATCGCCAACCCGGACGCGCCGACCAGGCTGTCCCCGGAGCCGAAGACGTGGAAGAAAACCTCATACCGGAAGAAGAGCCCCGTCGGCCTGATCGCGGCCGTCGTTGCGGCGGTCATCATCGCCGCGGCAGTTTATTTTTTTTTAATGCTGTAACCGGTGAAACGGTCCGACTGCGGGGAGAGTTGAACCGTGGACTTGAAAGACTCCCGGTGCGGCTTTAACAACGGCGATGTTAGGCGAACCAGCGCTTTCAGCCGCCGTCTCTGCTTGACTTAATTCCCCGCAGTGGTTATATTTCATACTAGCGGCATCTGTTGTTGATCGGAGCACAGGCCAACTATCGGATAATGACATGATGGACCTTCGCGACAAACCCCTGCGAACCAAGATGCTGTTCGGCGTCGTGATCGTCATCATAATTATCTGCATCGGCACCTTGGTCAATGCCTTCATCATCAAAACGGCGCTCATGCGGAGCAAAAACAGGGACCTTGAGTACGTCTTCTGGTATTACCTCGAAAAGATCAACACCGTGACCAATGAAATGATCGCCAATGGCGTATCGGTGGCGCTCACCGGAGAACTGATATACCAGATTCATGAACGCCGGCAGACACCCATACCCGATGAGGTCATTGAGCGATTTCTTGTTCGAAAGGTTGAACAAATGCCGAAGATCATCGGCAGCGGCCTGTGGTACGAACCCTATCTTCTCGGCGGGAGGAGGTTTTTAGGCCCCTATGCGTATTGGGAAAAGAACTCCGTAAGAACGACATGGGAATACAACACGGCTGCCTATAATTATCACGAACGGGAATGGTATACCATAGCAATTCCCCGGGACTGGGACCGGTCACGGCGGCGGGACCGGCAGGTGTATATCACCAGACCCTATGGCGATACACTCGCCGGGGCGCCGGCCACGTTTATCACCATGTCGATACCCATGTACGACACGGCGGGAAGGATCATCGGCGTCAGTACGACTGACTGGACCATCGAGACCATCCAGAACCATCTGGCGTTTCTTAAAAGTTTTTCCTATACACCCCGGTCATTCGTCATGCTGGTAAGCGATGTCGACGGAAAGGTTATTTTTCATGCGAACAAGCGTCTTATCATGACTGATGTCGCCGCCATGGCGATCGCGCAAAAGATTGATATCAAACAGATAGCTGGGAATAAGACCACCATCGTCCGCAACGTCTGGCAGGACGGGGAACGATATGATGTGATGGTTCAGCGCACCGACACCGGCTTCCTGCTGTTTCTCGCGGTCCCGCCGTCTGAACTGTATGCCGACGTGGTGCAGACCCTTATCGTCTTTGCCGCATTGAGTGTAATTATCATCGGCATTGCCGCCTTCATGTTCGTCCGGTTCATCGATATCGGCATCCTCCGGCGTATCCTTCGAATGAACGAACGAATCTCGCAGATCGAAAAGGGGGATTATGCCGGTGAGTTGACTTTTCCCGAAAGGGACGAGCTGGGCCGCATAGCCGACAACATAAACCAGATGTCGAAAACCATCCTTAACCGTGAACAGCAGCTTATCGGGCTCCAGCGGTACCTGTCGAACATCATCGAATCGATGCCCCTGGTGCTCATTTCCCTTGAACTCAACGGGACGGTTAACCGCTGGAATTCCGCCGCCGCCAGGCATACCGGTATTTCCGCGGCGGACGCCATCGGCGAAATACTCTGGAACGTGGAGCCGCAGTTCGCGAAATTCCGCCTCAGCTTCGAGTCGACGCTCCAAACAGGGATGTCGACCTTTCTGCCGCGCGAGACAATGATTTTTTCAGAGAAGAACTATTATAATGTTTCCATGTTTTCCCTGGCCGAGACCGACGCTCCCTGCGGCGTCATCATGCTCGACGACATCACCGATATAGAACAGAAAGACGAGGAGCTGCGGCAGATGCAGAAAATGGAGATCATCGGGGCGCTTGCCGGCGGACTGGCCCATGATTTCAACAACGTCCTCTCGGGGATTCTGGGGACGGCTTCCCTGATGAAATACCGTATGATGGAGGATTCTCTCCCCGGAAAGGAAGAAGTGGCGGACACTCTGGCAATGATCGAGGAATCGGCGCAGCGCGCTGCGGGTATCGTGAACCAGCTCATGGTGCTGTCCCGCAAGCACGAGCTGACCACCCTCCCGGTCGATCTGAACGAAACGATCGCCCGTGTCGTCAAGATATGCGCCAACACCTTCGATAAATCGGTTGAGATCCGCTCCATTCCCTATGACGGCCAGGCCATCGCCAACGCGGACCCCGTTCAGCTGGACCAGGTGGTCCTCAACCTGTGCGTGAATGCCTGCCATGCCATGACCATCATGCGGCAGCCCGGAGAGAAGGCGGGGGGAGTGCTCACCATAACAGTCGACTCCATACATACCGACCAGCATTTTATCAAGCAGCAGCCTGAAGCCCTTCCCGACACCAGCTACTGGGTCCTCTCCGTCCGCGATACCGGCGTCGGCATCGAGCAGAAGCTGATCTCCAAGATATTCGATCCTTTTTTCACCACGAAGCAGGACCGGTCGGGAACCGGCCTGGGTCTTTCCATGGTCTATTCAATTGTCAGGCAGCACGGGGGCTTTGTCAACGTCTACTCAGAGCCGGGCATCGGCAGCACCTTTAATGTCTACCTGCCGAGCGCGGCTGATACCCTTCTGCCGCCCCCGATGGAGGATCAGTCGAAATATTACCGGGGGAGCGGGCTTATCCTGGTCGTCGATGACGAGCCGGCGATTCGCAGCACGGCCGGTGCAATACTGAAAAAATGCGGTTACTCCGTGGTCATGGCGGAAGACGGGGAGCAGGGGCGGCTCCTCTTCCAGGAGCGGCATAACGAGATAACCGCCGTGCTCCTCGATATGGTCATGCCCCGGCTTTCCGGCAGGGACGCTTTCCTGGCGATGAAGGAGATCGATCCCGGCGTGCGGATTCTCCTCACCTCTGGTTTCAAGAATGACGATCGGGTCGACGAGGTTATCGCCCGGGGCGTCAGCGGATTCATCCAGAAACCCTATACCATGGAACAGCTGCTGAAGGCGCTCTGGAACGTGATCCACAATCCGTAGCGTTGACCGGCGGTAATGGCATTGTCCCCCGCGATTGTTTAAAAAATGACCGGACGCGTCGACCATGCACTGGCGCGGATCATGGCCTCCATCGGCATCGTCGCCGACGTCAACGCGGTGCTGCCGGTGCTGGTGAAGGGGCCGGGAAGGTGTTTCAGGGAGGGACCGGTGCAGGTATCAAGAAAAATTATCTTGAGTTAGGCAATTTTTTAAGGAAAAAAGAGTCAACGGGGCAAACAATAGTATTAATTTTTCACCCCATTGAGAATAGTCTCATAAAAACGAGACAATTAATGGGTAAAAAACAGCACGGCAGAACCAGAAATGCAATTACTTTCAAAAAGTTGGGGATATTTTCAAAGCCCCAGCAGCGTCATTTTGAACCATTCGTTGAGTCGGTAATTGAAATTGAAGGCCGGCGAACTGTTTCCCGGATAAACAGTAATACCATTAATGGAACGGACGTCAGCAACGACA
>Ga0208940_1001945_pt1 | contig 20227 bp, 15 predicted proteins | sample AD_JPNNA6_MetaG_FD_184445 | JGI IMG/M metagenome (GOLD analysis project Ga0208940, IMG submission 184445) | Active sludge microbial communities of municipal wastewater-treating anaerobic digesters from Japan - AD_JPNNA6_MetaG (SPAdes) (version 2) | ecosystem: Engineered > Bioreactor > Anaerobic... | reverse complement strand
CGAGTACCTCATCATGAGGGAAGAGGACGTGCTCGGAATCATCGAGAAAAAGTAACAAAGCAAGGAGGAACCTATAGATGGGTGCAAAGATTCTGCAGTATGACGAGCAGGCGAGAAAATCGATTCTCGACGGCGTCAACGCGCTGGCGGATGCGGTCAAGGTAACGCTCGGCCCCAAGGGCCGCAACGTCATCATCGAGAAGAGCTTCGGGTCCCCCGTCGTGACCAAGGACGGCGTCACGGTGGCCAAGGAAATCGAACTCGAGGACAAGTTCGAGAACATGGGCGCCCAGATGGTGCGCGAGGTGGCGAGCCGCACGAGCGACGTGGCGGGCGACGGCACCACGACGGCCACCATCCTGGCCCAGGCCATCTACCGGGAAGGCGCCAAGACCGTGGCGGCCGGCAGCAACCCCATGGACATCAAGCGCGGCATCGACAAGGCCGTCGAGGCGGTCATCGAGGAGCTCCGGAAGCTCTCCAAGCCGACGAAGGACCAGAAGGAGATCGCCCAGGTCGGCACCATCTCGGCCAACAACGACGACTCCATCGGCAACATCATCGCCGAGGCGATGGGCAAGGTCGGCAAGGAAGGGGTTATCACCGTGGAAGAGGCCAAAGGCCTCCAGACGGAGCTGGAAGTGGTCGAGGGCATGCAGTTCGACCGCGGCTACGTCTCCCCCTACTTCGTGACCAACCCCGACAAGATGGAAGTCAACTTCGAGGACGCCTACATCCTGATCTACGACAAGAAGATCAGCGGCATGAAAGACCTGCTCCCCGTGCTCGAGTCGGCTGCGCGCAGCGGCAAGCCCCTGCTCATCGTCGCCGAGGAGATCGAGGGCGAGGCCCTGGCCACACTGGTCGTCAACAAGATCCGCGGCACCCTGCAGGTGGCGGCCGTGAAGGCCCCCGGGTTCGGCGACCGCCGCAAGGCCATGCTCGAGGACATCGCGATCCTCACGGGCGGCAAGGTCATCTCCGAGGACATGGGCATGAAGCTCGAGAACGCGACGCTCCAGGATCTCGGGCGAGCCCGCAAGACCTCCATCGACAAGGACAACACGACGATCATCGACGGCGCCGGTTCCCGGGCCGACCTCGAGGGACGCGTGAAGCAGATCCGTGCCCAGATTGAAGAGACCACCTCCGACTACGACCGCGAGAAGCTCCAGGAGCGCCTCGCGAAGCTCGTCGGCGGTGTCGCCCTGATCCGCGTGGGCGCGGCCACCGAGACGGAGATGAAAGAAAAGAAGGCCCGCGTCGAGGACGCCCTGAACGCGACCCGCGCGGCCGTCGAGGAAGGCATCGTCCCCGGCGGCGGTGTGGCCTACATCCGGACCATTCCGGTCCTTGAGAAGCTCGTTCTCGAAGACGACCAGCAGGTGGGCGTCAACATCGTGAAGAAGGCCCTCGAGGAGCCCCTTCGCATGATCGCGGCCAACGCGGGGATGGAAGGCTCCATCGTGGTGGAGAAGGTCAAGGAGAAGAAGGGCCCCTTCGGGTTCAACGCGGCGACCGAGGAGTACGAGGACCTCGTGAAGGCCGGCGTCATCGACCCCACGAAGGTCGCCCGCTCGGCCCTCCAGAACGCCTCCTCCGTGGCGGGGCTCATGCTGACCACCCAGTGCATGGTGGCCGAGAAGCCCAAGAAGGAATCCCCCATGCCGGCCATGCCCGGCGGCGGCTACGGCGGAATGGGCGGAATGGATATGTAAGACAGGACGTTTCTCGTCCTCTGCATCACTGAAAAAGGCCTCCCGTTTTGGCGGGAGGCCTTTTTTATCGTGTCATCCATCCTTGAAACTCATCGTGCAATGTGGTAAGTGCACAGAATTAAAATGCGAAACGACGGCTTAGGGCATAAGGCTAAAGGCTTCTGCCCCTTATCCTTGAACCGTTCACACTCACCATCAGCCCTTGGCCCTAAGCCCTAAGCCTCGGAGGTACCATGGATTACAAGTCCACCCTCAATCTGCCCAAGACCGATTTCCCCATGAAGGCGAGCCTCTCCAGAAAGGAGCCCGAAACGCTCCAGTGGTGGGAGCAGATCCGCATCTACGAGAAAATTCGTGAGGTCTCCAAGGGGCGTCCGACCTACATCCTCCACGACGGCCCCCCCTATGCCAACGGCAACATCCATCTCGGGACGGCACTCAACAAGATCATCAAGGACCTCGTCATCAAGTCGAAGAATATGGCGGGCTACGACAGCATCTACGTGCCGGGCTGGGACTGCCACGGTCTGCCCATCGAGCACCAGGTGGACAAGGAACTGGGCGACCGCAAGGGCAGCCTCTCGCAGGCCGAGAAGAGGCGGTACTGCCGCAAGTACGCAGAGCGCTTCGTCGGCATCCAGCGAAACGAATTCAAGCGGCTCGGGGTGTTCGGCGAGTGGGACAATCCCTACCTGACCATGCATTACGAGTACGAGGCGATCACGGCGGCCGAATTCGCCAGGCTGATGCTCGCAGGCGACGTCTACAAGGGCAAGAAGCCCGTCTACTGGTGCGCCACCTGCAAGACGGCGCTGGCCGAGGCGGAGGTGGAGTACGGCGACCACGTCACACCGGCCATCTACGTCAAGTTTCCCATGATCTCGGACATCTCGGCCCTGCGGCCGAAATTGAAGGGCGAGAAGGTTTTCGCCGTCATCTGGACGACGACCCCCTGGACGATCCCGGCCAACCTGGCCATCGCCTTCCACAAGGAATTCCTTTACGCCGCCGTGAAGGTGAAGAAGACGGGCGAGGTCCTCATCATGGCGAAGGACCTCGTGGACTATTGCATGGACGCCTTCGGGCTGAAGGAATACGATATCGTCGACGAGTTCCCCGGCGAGGTCGTGGAAGGCCTCAAGGCGAAGCACCCCTTCATCGACCGGGAGAGTGTCTTCATCCTGGCGCCCTTCGTGACCCTCGACGCCGGCACGGGCATGGTCCACATCGCCCCGGGCCACGGCGCCGAGGACTACGAGATCGGCATGGAGTACGGCCTCGACAACTACGCCCCCGTCGACGAGGACGGCAACTTCACGAAGGACGTGGAGTTTTTCGCGGGCCGGTTCGTCTTCGACGCCAACGGCGCCGTGAATGACAAGCTCAGGGAGGTGGGGGCCCTGCTGGGCGTGGGGGACATCGAGCACTCCTACCCGCACTGCTGGCGATGCAAGAAGCCCATCATCTTCCGCTCCACCGAGCAGTGGTTCATCTCCATGGAGAAGAACGGGCTGCGCAAAAAGGCCCTCGAGAGCATCAACAGCGTCCAGTGGATCCCCAACTGGGGCCGCGATCGGATCTACGGCATGGTGGAGAACCGGCCCGACTGGTGCATCTCGCGCCAGCGGCTCTGGGGCGTGCCCATCATCCTCTTCTACTGCAAGGACTGTGACGCTGTTGTGTACTCGAAGGAGATCCTCGATCACGTGGTCGGGCTCATCCACGAGCACGGCGCCGACGTCTGGTTCGAGCGCGAGCCGAAGGACCTGATGCCGGCCGGCGCGGCGTGCCCGAACTGCAAGGGCGCAACGTTCCGCAAGGAGACGAACATCCTCGACGTCTGGTTCGATTCGGGGGTGAGCCACGCCGCCGTTCTCGAGACGAGAAGCACCCTCCGGTCGCCCTGCGACATGTACCTCGAGGGCAGCGACCAGCATCGCGGCTGGTTCCACTCGTCGCTGCTGGAGTCGGTGGGGACCCGGGGCCGGGCGCCCTACACGTCGGTGCTCACCCACGGCTTCGTCGTCGACGGCGAGGGCAGAAAGATGTCCAAGTCCGTGGGCAACGTCATCGAGCCCCAGCCGATCATCGACAAGTTCGGCGCCGAGATCCTGCGCCTGTGGGTGGCCGCCGAGGACTACACCGTCGACATCCGGATCTCCGACGAGATCCTGGAGCGGCTCGTCGAGGCCTACCGCCGCATCCGGAACACGAGCCGCTACATCCTGGGCAACCTCTACGACTTCGACCCGAAGAAGGACCTGGTCCCCTGCGCCGAAATGGAGGAGCTCGACCGGTGGGCCCTGTACCGCCTGCAGGCGATCATCGAACGGACCCGGAAGGCCTACGAGAACTTCCAGTTCCACATCGTCTACTACACGCTGTACAACTTCTGCACCGTGGACCTGAGCGCGCTCTACCTCGACGTCCTCAAGGACCGCCTCTACACGTCCGGCAAGGCCTCGAAGGGCAGGCGCTCCGCCCAGAGCGCCATGTTCATCATCCTCGATGCCGTCACGCGGATGCTCGCGCCCGTCCTCACCTTCACGGCCGAGGAAGTCTGGCAGAGCCTGCCGGCCTGGGACGGCAAGGCCGCCAGCGTGCACCTGACGCAGTTCCCGGACGTCAACCCGGCCTGGGCCGACGAGAAGCTAGGCGATGCCTGGAAGACGCTCATCGCCGTTCGCGGCGAGATCTCCAGGGCCATGGAGACGGCCCGGAAGAGCAAGGTCATCGGCCACCCCCTCGATGCCGCCGTGACCGTGACGGGCCCGGAGAAGCTGGTCGATCTGCTGGCGAAGCACGAGGAGGATCTGCGGGCGCTCTGCATCGTTTCGGGCCTGCGCGTCCAGAAGGGCGGCGAGTTGAAGGACGCCTTCGAGAGCGCCGAGCTTCCGGGCCTCAAGGTCGCCGTTGCGAAGGCCGGCGGCGAGAAGTGCCAGCGCTGCTGGGTCTTCAGCGAAGAGCTGGGGCGCGACGCGAATCACCCGAAGATCTGCCCGCGGTGTCTGAAGAATCTGGGATAGGCTAAAGGCTCTTACCCTTTGCCCTTAGCCTTTTGCCTTATGCCGCAACCAATACCGAGATCGACTGTCTCTGATCATGGGGACTCATGAAACGAAACTACCTGTTGTTCGTCCTGACCGCGCTGGTGATCATCGTGCTCGACCAGATCACGAAAGTCTACATCGACGCGCACATGACCCTTTACGAGTCCATTCCCGTCGTCCAGGGTTTCTTCAACATCACCTACGTCAGGAATCCGGGGGCGGCGTTTGGTTTCCTCTCCGACGCATCGCCCTTCCTGAGGGCCCTGTTCCTCATCGGCGTGTCCATCTTCGCCTCGGGGCTTATCGTTTACTACATCATGAAAATGCAGTCGGAAGACATCCTGCTCACCTACGGAATGTCGCTCATCCTGGGAGGCGCTGTCGGTAACCTCATCGACCGGATCCGCCTCGGCGAGGTGATCGACTTTCTCGATGTCTACGTCTCCACCTACCACTGGCCCGCGTTCAACGTGGCCGACTCGGCTGTCTCGATAGGGGCGGTGATCCTTTTCTACAAGCTCATCCGGGGGCAGGTCTGAGGGGCAGACGACCGGCGGCGTATCCCGTCAGGAGGCCTTGAGCGGCGCTCAGGCAATGAGTCTGTGAAGTTAGGAAGAGCAGAAGTTATGAAGAGCGGATCAAGAAAGAATATTCTCCATCCACTCCGCTCTTCTTAACTTCCTGATTTCTCAACTTCTGTCTGTTCGCCGTGCTTCCTCAGGTAGACCGCGCAGGAAAGGGGGGTGAGGCGAAGGGGGACGTCCCTGCCGTCCCCCCGCAGCAGCCCGGGGAGGGCGCTTCCCGGCCCGTCCCATCGGCGTTCCGCCGAATCGAAGCACAGCGTCCATACGCCCCTGGGAACGGGCAGCGGAAGGGGCACCGCCTTCGTGCCGAAATGGTAGAGGACGATGAGGTCCGCATCTTCTTTCCAGTATCTCAGGAGCAGGACCCTTTCCCGGTCGTAGCCCAGCACGCCCATGCACTGCTTGTCCAGAAGACCCAGGCTGCGCAGCTTCTTGCGCAGCCGCATCAATTCTGCAGTGCAGGCGGGGGCCGCCTGTTCCGGGATCAGAATCGGCAGGAAAGGAGAAAGGAGCAGACAGGCGCTCAGTAGTTTTCGCGCCTCGGCATCTCCCCGCCGGCCCTCTGCCGCCGGAAGGGGCCGCGCGCGAACCATGAAGCGCTCCCCGGGCAGGATTCGTGATGTGCGCCCGTGCCGGTGCCGGCGGCTCGGCGAGTAGCCGCCGGAGCAGACGAACCCTTCCAGAAACGCTTTCTGGACGTGCTCGAGCCTGCCGAAATCGCTGCCGGTTCCCGCGGCGTCGCCGCCGCGCAGCAGGGCGTACAGTGCCTCTTCGAAATCCGGGTTCCAGAGCGCGTCAAGCCCGATTCCTCCATCCTCCCGCCGCCGGATCAGCCGCGGGTCGTTTCGCGCGCTTCGCGCAACGAGGTGCAGGGGCCGGCCGGACCGCTTCGACGCGGCCTGGACGGCCAGTCCCATTTCTTCCAGCAGCGGCAGCGGGGATGGGTCCGCGATGCCGTCTGCCGCCCCGAGGTCGAGAGTGTCGACGCGGTAGTCCCGGAACCACGAAAGGGCGCAATCGATGAAAAACCGACGGACCTCGTCGCTGAGGGCGGCGCCCAGATTGAAACGCCGGCTGCGACCGTCGAAATAGGGCCCGAAGAACACGAGGGGCTCCCGTTCGATTCCCGTTTCGAAGAGGTCGACGGCGAGCATCACCGCGAGGCCCCTTCGGTGACAGGCATCGACGAGGCGCCTAAGGCCCGCCGGCCCTCCAAGCGAAGAGGGGACGGAAAAGGGAAACCCCGGTGCAGGCGGGAAGCCCTGTTGCGGGGAGCCTGGAGCCAGCAGGATCCGCAGGGCAGTGAACCCGAGAGACTTCCATTCATCGAGGCGGGGCAGGATCTCGCTGACGGCGGGATGGCTTCCGGCGGATTCCGCGACGATGTAATCGCCAAGGGGCAATCCGCGCCACGGAATCCGTTTCGAAGGGGGGCGAAGATCGCAGACACGGGAGGGCCCGGCGGCGTCCGCGGGCTGGGATCGCGAAGCCGGGTCGGGCCGCTCGATCAGCCCGTCGAGACGATACACATAGAGGGCATCCGGCCGGATACCGCTTATCTCGACGCCGTGATATCCTCCGCCGAGCCGCTGCATCGCGATGAGACGGTCGTCGGGGGGCAGGATGCGCAGGTCAACCCTCTCCACGGCCGGCGCCCAGACCAGGAAAGAAGTGTTCCCTTTTCCCCTGCGCACGGCACCCAGCGGCAGCGTTCTGTTCACGGTCGACCTCCGCGGCCCGTTCTTCCCCGGCGGGGAACACGCGGCTCGCCGTTGCGAACATACACCGGATCGTCGACAGGGGCGGCGCAGGCGTCACGCCCGCTTTCCGGCGCGCCGCTTCTTCGGCAGGGACTCTTCCTTGCGGGGTCTGCCGCGGCGCCGCTTGGGGGCCGGGCCCTTCGCGTGGGCCTCCAGGACCTTGACGATTTTCGAGAGGTTGGCGGCGAGGCGCTTGAGCTTCTTGTCCGGCAGGGTCTCCAGCCCGGCAAGCACCGGGTCCTGGGCCGAGACCGGCGTCTTCCGAAGGGCGCCTTTCCCCGCGCGCGTGAGCTTGACGTTGACCTGCCGCCGGTCCTTCTTGGACGGGGTGCGCTCGACGAGGCCATGCCCCTCGAGCCGATCCACGATGCCGACCACCGTGGCCGGGTGAAGGTAGATCCGCCGGGCGAGCTCCGAGATACTGAGGTTGGGCGAATCGGCCAGTGTCTTCATCGCAAGCAGCTGCGGCCCCGTGATCCCCGTCTCCTTGCGGATTTTTTTCGAGCGGGTCTGGGACAGTTGCATGAGCTGCCTCAGGGAGGCGTTTACGTCTGCGAGATGGGGTCGGTCGGCGGACATGGCTTCTCCTTTTCGACTGCACGGGATTTGCTTTTCGTATACAAATAATTGGTGCGTTTGTCAACTCAGGGATCGTCGAGCGGCCACCGAAGCCTTGCACAAAAAAGCATTTTCTGTATGATGCGGACAGGACGCCTGTCCGCTGTAGCGGCATCGATGAGGCACGGCCGAGATGGGAAAAAAAACGAGATCGAAACCTCCTTCACCGGACCGCGAAGCGAAGCTTGCGGAGAGGCTTGTCGCGGCGGACCCGCTGCTGGGTCCCTGGCGGGAAACGGTCGAAAGGCGGCTGCGGCGCACGGCCGAGCTGGAAGCGCGGCTCACGGGAGGGCGGATGTCCCTTGCCGATTTCTCCAGCGGCCATGAGTATTTCGGGCTTCACCGCCGCGGCGGCGAATGGGTGCTGCGCGAGTGGGCCCCGAACGCGACGAGGATCCATCTCGTGGGGCAGATGACCGACTGGAAGGAAAGGGCCGGCTTTGCCCTGGGGCGGGTTGACGGCGCCGACGGCGCCTGGGAGGTCCGGGTGCCGGGCGATGCCATGGCCCACGGCGATCTCTACCGGCTGAGGGTCCGCTGGAACGGGGGCGAGGGGGAGCGAATCCCCGCCTGGGTCCGCCGCGTCGTCCAGGACCCTCACACGCTCATCTTCAACGCCCAGGTCTGGGAGCCGGAAACCCCCTATCGCTGGACGCAGGAGGGTTTCCGCTGCAGAGCGCGGGCCCCGCTCATCTACGAGGCCCACGTCGGCATGGCGCAGGAGAAGGAAGGCGTGGGCACCTGGCGGGAGTTCACGGAAACGGTCCTCCCGCGGATCGTACGCGCGGGCTACAACGTCCTCCAGCTCATGGCCGTCCAGGAACACCCGTACTACGGATCCTTCGGGTATCAGGTGAGCAGCTATTTCGCCGCCTCTTCGCGCTTCGGCACGCCGGAGGATCTCAAGCAGCTCATCGACGCCGCCCACGCCGGGGGCCTCTGCGTGATCATGGACCTCATCCACTCGCACGCCGCCTCCAACGAGGTGGAGGGGCTCGGCCGGTTCGACGGCACGCCCCACCAGTACTTCCACCACGGGGCCCGGGGCCGGCACGAAGCGTGGGATTCGCGCTGCTTCGACTACGGCAAACCTCCGGTCCTGCACTTTCTGCTGTCCAACTGCCGGTTCTGGCTCGACGAGTACCGCTTCGACGGCTTTCGCTTCGACGGTGTGACGAGCATGCTCTACCTTCACCACGGCCTGGGGAAAGCCTTTCTGTCCTACGCCGACTACTTCGACGGAAGCGTCGACGAGGACGCCCTGGCCTATCTGGCGCTGGCGAACCGCGTCATCCATGACGTCCGCCCCGATGCCGTCACGGTTGCCGAGGATGTGAGCGGCATGCCCGGGCTGGCCGTTCCCGCCGCGCAGGGGGGGACGGGGTTCGACTACCGCTTTGCCATGGGCATCCCCGATACCTGGATCCGGCTGCTGAAGGAGTGCGCCGACGAAGACTGGCCCCTGGGGCACCTGTGGCACGAGCTCAACAACCGCAGGCGGGACGAGAAGACGATCAGCTACGCCCTCGTGGGAGACAAGACCCTCATCTTCCGGATGATCGATGCCGAGATGTACACGGACATGAGCGTCTTCCGGCAGAACATCCGCGTGGACCGGGGGGTGGCCCTCCACAAGATGATCCGCCTCGTGACCCTGGCCACGGCGGGGAACGGCTACCTGAATTTCATGGGGAATGAGTTCGGCCACCCGGAATGGATCGACTTCCCGAGGGAAGGCAACGGGTGGTCCTACAAGTACGCCAGGCGGCAGTGGAGCCTGGCCGATGACGGGGCGCTGCGCTATGGGCGGCTCGCCCGATTCGATGCGGATATGATCGGTTTTGCCAGGCGCTCGGATCTCCTCGGGTCCGGCGATCCGCATCTCCTCCACGAGCACAACGAGTACAAGGTCCTCGCCTTCGAGAGGGCGGGGCACCTCCTGGTCTTCAACTTCCACCCGTCACGGTCCTACGACGGCTACCGGGTCGACGCAGCGCCCGGCAAGTACCGGCTCGTCCTCGACAGCGACGGCGAGGTCTACGGGGGCCACGGGCGCCTCGAGCCCGATGAGGTCCATTTCACGCAGCCGGAGGGAAACGGGCCTTGCACGCGCCACGTCCTGAGCCTCTATCTGCCCACACGCACCGCGCTTGTGCTTCGACGAATCGACTAGCCCCGGACCCCGGCTTCGTCGAGCCTGCTGCTTCTCGACGGGTTCGGGCTCGGCGCCGCAGACCTCGCAGAGCGCCGCTTTCGTCAATCGGCCGCCGCGATGCTGCCTGCCCGCCGGGCGGCATCCCGGGTATCGCGGGGAGGCGCCCCGACGACGGCGGTGAAGAGAGGATTCATTTCCGCTTCTCCCGGAAGAGTTCCTCCACCAGGGCGATCCGGTCGGGCTGGCCGACGGCGAAGAGCAGATCCTGCGCCTCGAACCGGATGTCGGGGTCGGGGATCGTCGTGATCTCGCTCCCCCGACGGACCGCGAGGAGGGTGACGCCGTACTTCTTGCGCATCTGCGTTTCGGCCAGGCTCTTCCCGACGGCCTCGGATCGGTCCTGAACTCGAAAGGAGCGGATCTCCACGTCCGGAAGGCAGGTCTCGATGCCCGGACAGGTCGTCGCCTCGCGCGACAGGCTTCGCAGCATTTCGTAGCCCCCCGCGCGGATCTCGTCCGCGAACCTCTCGATTTCGTCCTTCGGCAGCATGTAGGTGGCCATCAGGCGGCTGAAGATCTCCACGGAGGTCTCGAATTCCTCGGGGATGACCTCGTTGGCGCCGAGTTCTTTCAGCGGGCCCATCTCCTGGATGAAGCGCGTCCGGACGATGATGTACGCCCTGGCGTTGAGCCTCCGCGCAAGCTCCGTGATCCGGCGCGTGGCCGCCGGATCGTTGATCACGACGGCGAGCGAGCGCGCGCGGGAGATGTTGACGTGCTGCAGCACGGCCTCCTGGGTGGCGTCGCCGTAGAAAATAGGTTCGCCCTTTGCCCTCTCCTCGATGACGACGTCGGGATTCATCTCGATGACGGCATAGGGGATGCCCATGGCCCTGGCGGCCTGGGACAGGTTGCGCCCGTTGAAACCGAATCCGACAATCACCAGATGATCGGTCTCGCGGAACGATTTGAAGCCGGGACCGTGAAACCGTCCCCCCTTCAGCCTCCCGGAAAAGGGGAGATGGGAGAGGGCCTCGGCGAGATACGGCGCGCCGCGGAAGATGAACGGGGTGGCCATCATGGTGAGCACGGAGATGGCGAGAAACTGCTGGTAGCGGTTTCCCGTGAAGACGGCGTACTTGTTTCCCGCCTCGGCCAGGATGAAGGAGAATTCCCCGATCTGGCAGAGGGCCAGCCCCACGAGAAGGGAGGTCCGGAGGGGAAGGCCGACGATCAGGGCGGCGCCCGTCGCGGCCAGGGCCTTGACGGCGATGACGCCGGAGGTCATCCACGCGATCTCGACGGGGTTTGCGGCGAGATTGCGCAGGTCGAGGAGCATGCCGATGGAGACAAAGAAAAAACCGGTGAAGACGTCCCGGAAGGGAAGGATGTTGCCGAGGGCCTGGTGGCTGTATTCCGACTCGGAGATGACGAGCCCGGCCATGAACGCCCCGAGGGCGAGCGAGAGCCCCGCCGCCTGGGTCAGCCAGGCCACGGCGAGGCCGATCATGATGATGGCCAGCAGAAACAGCTCCCTGCTGCGGGTCTGGGTGACCCGCAGCAGGGCCCAGGGCACGAGCCACTTGGCGGCGACGACGATCAGCACGATCACGCCGATCTCCTCGGCAACGAGTTGCAGGATCGATTCCGGGCTGTCCTGGATGACGCCGCCCAGCAGCGGCAGGACGAGCATCATGGGCACGACGATAAGATCCTGGAAGATGAGAATTCCCAGGGTGCTCATTCCGTGAGGGGTGTCGATCTCGGCGCGGTCCTGCAGGAGTTTCATGACGATGGCGGTGCTGCTCAGCGCCGTCAGGAATCCGATGAGGATCGCCTCCCCGGGCGGCCGGTCGAAAAACTGGGCTGCAACCGCGGCGATGAAAAAGGTCAGGATGACCTGGAGCGATCCTCCCAGCAGCGCCGTTCGCCTGAGTTGCAGGAGGTTCCGGAAGGAAAATTCCAGGCCGATGGTGAAGAGCAGGGCGACGATGCCCAGCTCGGCGAGAACCCGGACGGCCTCGATTTCCCGCACGAGGCGGAACCCGTAGGGGCCCGCGACGATGCCCGTGAGAAGGTAGCCGACGACGACGGGGATTCCCGCCCGGTGGCACAGGTAGAGCACGACGGCGGAGAGCCCGATAATGATGAGAATGTCACCGAGGAACGGCATTCCGGAAGCCTCTTTCCTGGATCAGGCCACAGCGTTCGGCGGACCTGTCCGCCGCCCGGGCGAAAAGGCCGCCGCTCCCGGGCAGCCGGCGGCCCGACCGTCCGTCCGACCGGCCCTCCGGGAGGGTTCCCGGAGCCGCCCCCAGTCTAGTTGTCTTGCCAGCCCGTTTCAACTCTTTTTCGGGACGGCCGCGGTTTCGTGCCCGGAAGGCCTTCGCAGGACCGCCTCCAGGTCCGCGATCCTGGCGGGCGGGCCGGCGACGAAGAGGATGTCCTCCGGCTCGAGGGACAGGTCCGGCGGCGGGATGGAAAGGATCTCCCCCCCGCGCCTCACGGCCAGGATCGTGACCCCGAACGCCGTCCCCAGTTTCCCCTCGGCGATCGTCCTGCCCGCCAGCGGCGAGGCCTCGTGCACGCGTACCGAGCGCAGGTCCACGTCCGGCAGGCAGGCGCCGATGTGCGGGCACGACGTGGCGTGTTTCGAGAGGTTTCGAAACATGGCGTACCCGTCCGAGCGGATGTTCTCGACGAAGCGGTGGATTTCATCCTCCGGAAGGAGGTACCGGGACAGGATCCGGCTGAAGATCTCCACGGAGGTCTCGAATTCCTCGGAGACGACCTCGTTGGCCCCTGTTTCCACGAGGGGGCCGATCTCCTGGATGAATCTCGTCCGAACGACGATGTAGAGCCTTGGATTGAGCCGGCGGGCCAGATCGGTGATGCGCCGTGTGGCCGCGGCATCGCTGATGACGACGACCAGGATCCGCGCACGGCCGATGGCGACGTGCCGCAGGATGGCCTCGTGCGTCGCGTCCCCATAGTGGACCGGTTCGCCCTTCTGCCTGTGCTCGTGAACCCAATCCGCGTTCATGTCGAGGGCGGCGTAGGGAATCTTCGCCTCCCGGGCGGCCCGGGCGATGTTCTGACCGTAGACGCCGAACCCGACGATGATCAGGTGATCCTTCTCGTGAAGCTGCGCCGTCCCCGCCGCCGGCACGCTGCCGCGCTTGAGACGCCGGGGCAGCGGCAGGCGGGCCGCGGCCTCGGCGACGGGATGGGCGATTCGGAACAGAAAGGGCGTTGCCATCATCGTGATGACCGAATAGGCCAGGAACTCCTGGTTGATGGCCTGCGTGAGCAGGCCGTACTTCCTGCCCGCCTCGGCCAGGATGAAGGAGAATTCGCCGATCTGGCCGAGGCAGATGCCCGCCAGCGCCGCGACGCGGATCGGCAGGCCCACGAACAGGAAGGCCGTCGCGGCGGCGAGGCTCTTGACGAGCATGATCCCGGCGGCCAGAAGGAAGACGGAGCCCGGCTCGCCGGCGAGGAAGCGCAGGTCCAGGAGCATGCCGACGGAGACGAAGAAGAAGCTCGCGAAGACGTCGCGGAAGGGGATGACGTTGCCCATGGCCTGGTGGCTGTATTCGGACTCGGAGATGACCAGGCCCGCCAGGAACGCCCCGACGGCGAGCGAGAGCCCCGCGACGTGGGTGAGCCATGCCACGGCCAGGACGATCATCACGATCGTCAGCAGGAACAGTTCCCGGCTGCCCGTCCGGGTGACCCGGGACAGCGTCCAGGGAACGGCCCACTTGGCCGCGACGACCAGGGCCAGGATGACCCCGATTTCCTTCGCCAGCAGAAAAAGCAGGCCCTCGGACGATCCATCGGCGGCCCCGCCGAGGAAGGGGAGCAGCAGCATCATGGGGACGACGATGAGGTCCTGGTAGATGAGGATGCCCAGCGCGCTGCCGCCGTGGGGCGTTTCCACCTCGGCGCGGTCCTGCAGGAGCTTCATGACGATGGCGGTGCTGCTCAGGGCCGTCAGGAAGCCGATGAAGACCGACTGCCCTGCGGGCCTCCCGAGACCGTGGGAGATGACCGCCGCGATGAGCAGCGTGAGCATCACCTGCAGGGTTCCGCCCAGCAGGGCCGTCCGGCGCAGCTGCACGAGGTTGCGAAAGGAGAACTCGAGTCCGATCGTGAAGAGCAGGGCCACGACCCCGATCTCGGCAAGCTTCGTCACGGCCTCCAGGTTGCCGACCAGCTTGAACCCGTAGGGACCGGTCAGGAGGCCCGTGAGGAGGTAGCCCACGATGGCCGGCAGCTCGAGTCGGTGGCACAGGTAAAGCACGACGGCGGACAGCCCGATGATGATGACGATATCGTCCAGAAAGAACATATCGCTCCTTTTCGTCCGACCCGGAGAGAGGGAAGGTGCCGGCGCCATTCTGCCGGCAGCGGCGCGATTCGACGAGGAGACCCCGCGGGATGTTCACCCGGCGCGCGACGGTTTCCGGGTTCGGTTACTCCCGCGGCGCCTCGACGATGGCGCGCGCCTCGTAGAGCTGCGTTGCGGCCGCCAGGAACAGGAGCCGGTCCCCGGGATTCAGGACCGTGCCTCCCGTGGGGATGATGAATTCCTCGCCCCGGTTGATGAGAACGACGAGGGCCCCTTCGGGCAGGCTCAGATCCACGAGCTGTTTTCCTGCCGCCGCCGAGTCCGGCCTGACTTCCACGTCGACGAGGTTGCAGGGCGCCCGCGACCCCGGCTCGCATTCGATGGGATAGACCGGAACCCGCACCATCGGGGCATCCACGCCGAGCCAGCGCGCCACCGGCGGGATGGACGTCCCCTGCAGCAGGGCCGAGGCGAGCACGACGAAGAAGACGATGTCGAATATCCTGTCCGCCTGCGCGATGCCTGCCACGAGGGGGAATGTCGCCAGAATGACCGGCACGGCGCCGCGAAGCCCCACCCAGGCCACCATCACCCGTTCCCGGTACGACATGCCGGACCCGACGAGGGTGAAAAAGACGGCAGCCGGCCGGGCGGCGAACATCAGAAACGCCGCGACGACGAGTCCCGTGCCTGCGATGTCCGGGAGACGTGACGGGAAGACGAGAAGCCCCAGGACGAGGAACATGGAGATCTGCATGAGCCAGGCCAGGCCGTCGTGGAACCGCACGAGGCTCCTCTTGTGGATGAAGTTGTGGTTTCCCATCACGATGCCTGCGACGTATACGGCGAGGAACCCGTTTGCCTGAACGATCGTCGAGAGACCGTACACGAAGAGGACCATGGCGAGGCTCAGGACCGGGTAGAGCCCGTCGTACTCGAGACGGATGCCGTTGACGAGGGAGACCATCCCGCGGCCGAGCAGATAGCCGAGGCCCGCCCCGAGAATCAGCTGGAGCAGCATCATGGGGACGAGGCCCGCCACGGTTTCCCCGGGGTGCTGCAGCAGGCTGATGCAGGCGATCGTCAGGAGCACGGCCATGGGGTCGTTGCTCCCCGATTCGAGTTCCAGCAGGGGCTTCAGGTTTCCCCGGAGGCTGACGTGCCGGGACCGGAGGACGGAAAAAACGGCCGCCGCATCCGTCGAGGAGATGATCGAGCCCAGGAGGAATCCCACGAGGGGGGGTAGCCCCCCGATCCACGAGGCAAACCAGCCCGCCAGCGCGGCGGTGATGAGGACACCCAGCGTGGCCAGGAGGCCTCCCTGCCATAGAATCGGCCGTACGCTGGCCCAGCCGGTCGACAGACCTCCGGCAAAAAGGATGTAGGAAAGCGCGATGATCCCGAGGGTCTGTGCGAGGGAGGGGTCGTCGAAGTGGATGCCGCCGATCCCGTCCGACCCGGCCAGCATGCCGATCCCGAGGAAGATCAGAAGAGAGGGAATCCCGAGGCGGTCCGAGACCTTGCTCGCGAGGACGCTCGCGAGAAGGAGAACCGCTGCGGCCAGAAGCGTCCATTCCATGGAGGTCAGGCTCATGAAATCCTTCCCGGACGATTTTTCCGTTTCCCCGGAAGCCTCCCGGGGACCCACGGGACACTATGCGGAGTTTTCACGTTCGACGCAACGGAAAAAGCGGCCGGGACGGCATCAGTGCATGAGCTGCGGCAGCCACAGGGCGATCTGCGGGAATAGGATGAGAAGCAGGGCCGTGGCCAGCTGGGCCATGAGCATGTGAAGCGCGCCCCGGAAGATCACGTGGAGCGGCACGTCGCGCGCCACGCCGGCGACCACATAGACGTTGATGCCCACGGGGGGCGTGATGACGCCCATCTCGGTGACCACGACGATGATCACGCCGAACCAGATGGGGTCGAAGCCCAGGGACGTGATGACGGGGTAGATGATGGGGATCGTGAGGGTGATCATGGCCAGCGAGTCCATGAGGCAGCCCATGAGGACGTAGATGAAGATGATGAGGGCCATGATCATGTTCGGCGAGAGCGGCAGCCCCTGCACCCAGCTTCCCACATCGAAGGGGATCCGGGTGACGGCCAGGAAATGCCCGAAGACGGTGGCGCCCGCCACGATGACGAGGATCATGCAGGAGACGCGCGTCGTCTCGTTGAGGGCCTGGACAAACCCCTTCCAGGTCAGGTTCCGGCCGGCCAGCGCGATGAGGATCGTGCCGAAGGCGCCCACGGCGGCCGCCTCGGTGGGAGTGAAGATGCCCAGAAAGAGTCCGCCCATGACGGCGGCAAAGAGGATGAAGGTCTCGATGACGCCGGCCAGCGAGGCGATCTTCTCCCGGAAGGTGGATCTCGGGGCCGGCGTGACAAGCTCCGGCCTGAATTTCGTCCAGATGAAAATGGTTGCGACGAACAGCAGGGCCATGAGGATGCCCGGCATGACCCCCGCCAGGAAGAGCTTGCCGATGGACTGCTCCGTCAGGATGCCGTAGATGATGAAGATCGTGCTGGGCGGGATGAGGATCCCGAGGCTCCCCCCGGCGGCGACGACCCCCGTGGCCAGAGCAGGGTCGTAGTTGTATTTCTTCATCTGCGGCAGGGCCACCGAGGCCATCGTGGCGGCCGTGGCGCTCGTGGACCCGCAGATGGCCGAAAACCCCGCGCAGGCCCCGATGGTGGCCACGGCGAGGCCCCCGCGCAGGTGGCCCAGGAACTTGTTGGCCGCGTTGAACAGCCTGCCGCTGATGCCCGCGTGATGGGCGACCTGCCCCATGAGCACGAACAGCGGGATGACCGTCAGGTTGTAGGACCCGAAGACGGAGAAGAAGTCCTGCGCGATGAGCTGGAGCGCAGCGTCCCAGGTGACCAGGTAGGCGAAGCCCCCCAGGCCGACGAGGGCCATGACAAAGCCCACGGGGATCTTGAGGAACATGAGGGCGACGAGGATGAGAAACCCGTAGATGCCGGCTTCCGTGGGGCTCATGGCAGGATCCCCCGCTTGATCCGCCGGACGGCATCGACGAGAAGGACGATGGCCATCATGACGCAGCCGAAGGTCAGGACGATGACGAAGGGCCACGTCGGAATCCCCAGGGTGAGGGACACGTCGCCGCTTTCCATGAGATCCCGGGCGTACACCTGGCTCTGCCAGGCAAGGGAGGAAAAGAGGGCCATGGCGACAATACTTCCGGCCCCCTCGATGAGCGCCTGCGCCCTCCTCGGCAGGCGGTCGACGAGGAGCTCCACGGCAATGTGGCCCCGTTCGACGGAGGTCCAGGCCAGCGCAAAGGCGACGATGACCACCCCGAAGTACCCCACCAGTTCATAGGTTCCCGGGATGGGCCTGTCGAAGGCGCGCAGAACGACGTCGGCGCAGGTCAGAAGCATGATGAACACCACTGCCGCCGCGGAGACCTCGTTGAGCCTTGCCGAGAAGCGATCGATTCCTTTCGCCAGGGTGCGAAGCACGTCCGAACGGTCCTTTCCCCGAGCGTTACCGGTACTGCTTCTTGTACTTCGTGATCAGGGTCTCGGCCTCCTTCACGGACTTGCGTCCCGGAACCCCTTTCTTCTCCGCGTCCTGGATGTACTCCTCGATGGTGGGCCGGACGGCCTTCTTCCAGCGGGCGCTCTCCTGCGCCGACAGCGAGATGACCTGGTTGCCCAGGCTCTTCGTGAAGGCGAGGCCCTCCTTGTCCGCCTCGTCCCAGGCCTTGCCGTGCACGTCGATCCACTCGCGGCTCGCGTCCTCGAAGGCCTTCCGCACGTCGGCAGGCAGGGCGTTCCACTTCTTGAGGTTCATGACGACGAAAAAAACCGTCGTGTATCCCACGTCGTGGCAGTCCGTCGTCGATTTGATCACCTCACCCTGCTTCCAGCCCTTGAGCACTTCGATGGGACCGATCGTGCCGTCGGCGATCCCCTTGCTCAGGGCCTCGTAGGTTTCCCCCTGCGGCATCGCCACGGGGACGGCCCCCAGTGCGGTGACGACCTTGGCGCTGAAGCCCGTCGAGCGGATCTTCATTCCCTTCAGGTCCTCCAGGGTCTTCACGGGCTTCTTCGTGTGCAGGAGTCCCGGGCCGTGGGCGTGCAGGTAGAGGACCTTCACGCCGTCCAGGGCCCTGGGCTTCATGGCGAGGTAGAACTCATTGGCCACGCGCGTGGCCACCCGCCCGCTGGGGTAGCCCAGGGGCAGGTCGAGGGCCTCCATCTGGGGGAAGCGGCCCCGGGTGTACGCGAAGGCGGACATGCCGATGTCGGAGATCCCCTTCACGACGCCGTCGAAGCATTGGTCAGCGGGGGTCAGCGTCCCGCCGGGGAATGTGGAGATCTTCACCTTTCCGGCGCTTCGCTTTTCGATCTCCTTGGCCCAGGCCTCGGCGGCCTTGGTCTGTGCGTGCGTGGGCGGAAAGAAGATGCTGTAGGTCAGGCTGGTCGCCGCCCAGGCCGCCGCTCCCCAGAGCAGGGTGAATGCCGCTGCAAGCACGATGATGAATGACAGGTGTCCTGACGTCGTCTTTTTCATGGCCATACCCTCCGTCGATTGTCTGTCGCCAACGAGACGGTTTGTGGATTCCCGCGCCTGCCGGACACGGTGGTCCTTGTCGGCGGGCATGTTGCGGGATGGACAGGGGAAAACCGCGGTGAAGCTGGGAAGCCTGCATGCCCACCCGGGCGGGTGAACTGCAGGCATCAATACATGTAGGGGTATTGACGCAGGCGGGATGAAGGGGCCGGGATACGGACGGAACCGATGCTCATGTCATTCTCACCCTGGCGGTTTTCGACAGGCCTCTCTGGTTATTGGATTTCGCCGCTCCTGTCAAGAGGCTTTTTGGTTTCGCTATTTGACGTCCTTGAGCTTCTCCAGCTCCTCGCGGTACTTGTCGGCTTCCGCCTTGGCCCGCTCGAGCTCGGCCCGGGCCTTGTTGAGCTCCTCCTTCTCCTTCTCCTGGGTCTCGCGGATCTTGTCCTTGAGCTCGTCGAGGCCCACGTAGACGGCCAGCGCCCCTCCCATGATGAGCAGGATCGGAACGGCCCCCATGAGCAGGGCCAGGAAGTGCTTGTACCAGAAGACCAGCAGAACGAGGCCCATCATGACCGATATGCCGCCGCCGATTAGGACCGACATGAGTCTCGACCTCCTGACGCGGGAAATGACCCGGGGTGCATTCCGCAAGAGAGCGCAACCCGGAGAAATGACGGCTAAATTCCTAACACAAAAAAAGGGGGCAGGCAAGACGAAAAGAAAAAATGCTTGCGAAAACCGGCCCCATTCCTTAGTATTGTCCGCTATTCAGCGAGTCGCCGCGGGGCTGACGGCACCGGAGCGCGGCAGTGCAGCGAGGGGGAGAATCCGTCATGGTGCAACCCGATTTCAAGAAGAGCGGCGGCCTCGTTCCCGCCGTCGTGCAGGACGCCGATACGAAGGAAGTCCTCATGCTTGCGTACATGAACGAGCAGTCATGGCGGAAAACGCTCGAGACGGGAAAGGCCACGTACTGGAGCCGCTCCCGAAGCGAGCTGTGGGTCAAGGGAGAAACGTCCGGAAACGTACAGGTGGTGAAGGAGATCCGGATCGACTGCGACAACGACACGATCCTGCTGCTGGTGGACCAGATCGGCAGGGCGGCCTGCCACACGGGATACCGGTCCTGCTTCTACCGGAGGCTCACCGGCGGGGTCGAGGAGGTCGTCGGCGAGCTCATTTTCAACCCGAAGGATGTCTACAAATGAAGAAACTGAAGCTGGGGATCCCGAAAGGGAGCCTCGAAACCAGCACGGTGGACCTGTTCAAGAGGGCGGGCTGGCGGATCAGCTACGACAGCCGGAGCTATTTCCCGGACATCGACGACGAGGAGATCTCCTGCTCCCTCGTCCGGGCCCAGGAGATGTCCAAGTACATCGAGGCGGGAACGCTGGATCTCGGCCTCACGGGCCACGACTGGGTCATCGAGAATGAAT
>Ga0208940_1001942_pt1 | contig 20251 bp, 16 predicted proteins | sample AD_JPNNA6_MetaG_FD_184445 | JGI IMG/M metagenome (GOLD analysis project Ga0208940, IMG submission 184445) | Active sludge microbial communities of municipal wastewater-treating anaerobic digesters from Japan - AD_JPNNA6_MetaG (SPAdes) (version 2) | ecosystem: Engineered > Bioreactor > Anaerobic... | reverse complement strand
AAGCCCGTTGTGCGCCCGCCGTGGAACGGATATATCCATAGCAATGAAAAAGGCGTTTTTCTTTGCATACTTTCTTTTGTCGCCCAACAAAAGAAAGTATGAGTAACTACGATGCCAATGGCAACATGATTGCGGAGTACGATACTGCGAAAAACTATCAGCGGATTCTGTACTGGGACGATGACAACCGGCTAACAAAGACGGTGGACACCACCATCGGGAGCAGTGTAACAACACAGTACCATTACGATGCGAAAGGCATGCGCATTATTAAAGATGGACCGTATGGGGAATCAATATACATTGACACGGGATATGTGGAAAGCAGTAATTCACCAGGGGCTAATCCGATGATAGCAAGCAATCATGTGTTTGTAGGCAACACCCGAATCGTCAGCGTGGTAAAGCACAAAGATGAAGCAAGCCCTGCCACGAATTACTACGCAAGCGACCACCTTGGTTCAAGCAGTGTGCTCACCACCAATACGGGAAGCTACCACGAGCGTATTGAGTACCTGCCCTACGGTGAAACCTGGGTGGAGGATAAAGTAACCAGTGATTCATATACTACGCCGTACAAATTCACCGGCAAGGAATTGGATAATGAAACAGGGTTGTATTATTTTGGTGCACGATATTACGACGCACGGGTAAGTAGATGGATATCGGCAGATCCGGCATTTCAAAAATTCCTTCCAACAGGTAATAAACAACACGATAATAACCTACCAGCAGGCGGTGTATTTAAACCATCAAATTTAGGGATGTATGTTTACACAAGCAATAATCCTCTAATGTATATAGACCCTGATGGACAGTGGGACGATAGGATACATCGAGGAAGCGAGAAATATGGTGGTACATTGCAATGGGCTCAGGATGTAGGATTTAGTAAAGCAGATGCAACCAGAATTGCGGCAGCATGTGCTTCAGTAGATAGAGGTGTAACAAATCCTGTGACAGGTGATCAGTCATATCATTTTAATACTAACAATGATCCCAATACATTCCCTAGTATATCAAGTAGCGGTACCTCGAGGGATTCGCGCATGGAGAGAGTAAAATATCATTTAGAGGAAGCAATTAAATTATGGAAAATGGCTGAACTTTTAAAAAAATTTAATCCTGAAAAGTTAAATATTCAAGAATTCAGAGATGCAGTATTAATACATTTGGGTGCCGGAGTTCACGCAATAGAAGATGTTTTTGCTCATTCAGATGAATATGTGGGAAGAGAAGCTGGGAGATGGAGTCATTATGATATACCATGGTTACCAGGTGGTACAGTGCCAAAAGGTTCAATAACGGGAGCAGATGTAGATGATCCTGAGAAAAGAACTGATGCACTTAATAAAACAGAGGAAGCGGTAAAACAATATCTTAATGAATTTATAAGTGCAACGGGGTATAAAAAGGAGTAATACAATGGAAAAAATATTTGAAGTAATAGGAGTAATATTTGAATTATTTAAAATTCATATATTTATATTAATAGCATTGATATTATCTACGGTTATTTTTGTGCGTAAAAAATCATTAATGATAAAGATTTTGGTTTTTGTTTTTATTCTTTTGATAATAAACATAATGATATTTATACAAGGGGATAATAGGATATATGAGACAGTAAGGGGATTAAAAGTTGTTGTAGTGGATAAAGCAACGGGTAAGTTTTTGCCTGATATAGTTGTTTACTATTGTATCAGCAAAGGTCAATTGTTACCCAGTTTAGATAGTACTTATTATGAAATAATTATGGAAAAGTATATTACGAATAAGATAGGAATATGTGCAATACCAAAACATTGTTACTGGAAATGGCCAAAGATACAGTGGACATCAGCTGATATTATAGCAGTAAATTTAGATGTAATTGATAGGATAAAAAATGAGAAAGGAGGAGATGCAAAGGGATTTTGGGCATATTTTAATATTTTTGAATCAAATAACTATGAATATTATTACAATAAAAATGAGAAATATCGAGGTAAAGTTATTTATTTTAGTAGGAATGGCTATACAGATTTAGAAGGACGGCATTTGTATAAATTAAAGCGATATGATTTAGTATATATGGATTTAAAAGAAAGTGATGATATAGTAATAATAGAATTAGAACCGAAGAGATAATAGGGCCAATATATATGAAAAATTAAAAATGTAGAAATATATTATAAATTTCGTTGAACCGTGACACCCGGGGAAACATCGTAGCAGTGACGGAGGAGGGGAACATCACCACCACCTACCAGTATGATGTATTGAATCAGCTCATAGCGGTGGTTGATGCAGACGGCAACACCACCAGCATAACCTATGACAGCATGGGCAGGCGCATTGCCATAGACAATCCTGACACGGGGAAGACGGAGTATGCCTACGATGACAGCGGCAATCTCATTGCAAAGCAGACGGCAAACTTAAAGAAGAAAAGCCAGTGGATACGCTACGGGTATCACTTTCACCAGTTAAAAATGGTTGACAACCCAACCGGTGACGATGTATACTATGAGTATGGAGCGCCGGGTGCTGCCTACAATGTAGCAGGGCGGGTAACGAAGGAAACTGTTGGGAAATTAATTGACCAGTACCGCTACGGCGCCCTGGGCGAGGTGGTGAAGAAGACCCGCACCATCGATGGCAAGCAATACAGCATCACCTGGAAGTGGGACAACTTTGGGAGGCTTCGCAGCATCGTCTACAGCAACAATGTGGTCATCTATTACGCCTACGACACGGGCGGGCAGGTGAAGCAGGTGTTTGGCTACTACAACGGCATGCGCATGGATTACGTAAACAATATTTACTACGATGAATTTGGTTCACGAACCAGCATTGCCTACGCCAACGGTGTGGTGAGCCAGTACAGCTACGATGTGCTGATGCATCGGCTGGTGCAGTTAAAGACTTTTATGGGCGATAGTACCTATCAAAACATAACCTACAGCTATGATAAGGTGGGCAACATTGTGACACGCAGTGAGAACGGCATCGTCATGAGCGACAATACAGTAAAGAACATAACACACCACTATGGATACGACAGCCTGTATCGCCTGACGCAGGCAGATGGCTTTATCAAAGAGAATGGCACTACCGTGAACAGCTACACCAGCACACTGCAGTACAGCAGCATCGGTACCATAGTACAAAAGTTGCAGACGGTGAAAATAGCCGGCGAGAATGACCCCAGCTTAACCTATAGCTACAACTACAGCTATGCACCTAATAAACCGCATGCAGTAGCAGGCATCAACGATAACCTGACCTATCGCTACGACGCCAATGGCAACATGACAGCGGTGTATGACACAGCAAAACAGTTTAACCGCATCCTCTCATGGGATGACGATAATAGACTCACAAAGACCGTGGACACCACCAGCGGAACAAGTGTAACAACACAGTACAATTACGATGCAAAGGGGATGCGCATTGTAAAAGATGGACCGTATGGGAAGAGCATCTACATTGATACCGGCTATGTAGAAAGCGGGGCATCACAAACAACAGCACCAATAGTGAGCAACCATATCTTTGTGGGCAACACACGGGTGGCAAGCGTGGTGAAGCATGTTGAAGAAAAGCAACCAGCAACCTATTTTTATGCCAGTGACCACCTTGGTTCAAGCAGTGTGCTGACCACCCAGCAGGGAAGCTACCACGAGCGCATAGAGTATCTGCCGTATGGCGAAACCTGGGTGGAGGATAAAGCAGTCAGTGATGGCTATACAACACCGTATAAATTCACCTCAAAAGAATTGGATGCTGAAACGGGGTTGTACTACTTTGGAGCGAGGTATTACGACGCACGGGTAAGTAGATGGATAAGTGCAGATCCAGCGTTAGAGAAATACATACCAAAACCTAACGATTACAACACAGAGCATGATTTTTACTGGTACATATTCAATGATGCCAGTGGAAAGTTGCCGGGAATGGGAGGTGTATTTAATTCTATTAATATAAACGTATATTGTTATGGCGGATTAAATCCAGTAAAGTTTGTGGACCCCGATGGGAACGATGTTGTTGGATTTGTTTTAAATGCAAATCTTACATTAGGGATGGGAAGTAAAGGGCAAATTGGTATAGTTTTAGATGATAAAAATAATATATGGGTATTTGCTTCAGCTAATATAACATTAGGATTTAATCTTTCGTATTTTGGTGGTTCAGTATTAGTATCATCTGCCAGTGATGCCAAAACATTTTTAGAACAACAATATATTACATTTGAGGCAGGAATAGGAGCTATATCTGGAGAGGTGGGAATAACTAGTTCAAACACAGGAGTAGATTATTTATTAAGTTTTGGGATATCAACATCAAGTAACAACAAATTTAATAACCTGTTTAGCAACCTCTTCTCAAAAAAGAGTTATGCACAATTTCTTGATATTGGATTTAATTTTAATTTTTGTGCAAATGAGACACAATCAATTAAAAAGGAGAATATTTCCAATCCTAAAGAAGCATTATTATTGCTAAATAAAATGAAAGAAATCATTAAGCCCGATGATAATAGCAAAGTAGGACAAATGATCAATAATGCAATAAAATATTATCAAGATATGCTAAAGGAAAAATAAATGAATTGGGGTTAGTAAATGCATGGAAGGAAAAGTAATTTATGATATAATCAATGAAGGTTACACTGAATGGTCTTTCATATTGAAAGGTTTTACGTTTTTAATTTTATTATTAATTTTAGCAAACACAATAAATTACTACCTATCTAAGGAAAAAAAGATAGAATGTAAAGGTGTTCTTTGGAGTATATTTGCTGTGTTTATATTTACTTTATTTTCAGTAATATGGATACTACTAACATATCCACCCTATAAGATTGCAAAAGAAGCGCGAATTAGAAATGAATATAAAATAGTATCTGGGCGAGTAAGGAATATAGAATTGAGATATGGCAAGATTCCATCACAAAAATTCTATGTAAGGGATGTATTATTTTGGGTAGAAGATGGAGGGTATCATCCGGGATATAATAAAACTATACAGAAAGGTGCGCCATTTTACACAGGGGAATGTTTGATGATATGGTATTATGAAGTTGGTAGTGATAACGCTATCTTACGTTTAGAGGTGTTAAAAGATGACGATTGCTCAAAATGAAGATAATTTATACGGTGGAAATAACACCATATCTTTGTGGGCAACACACGGGTGGCAAGCGTGGTGAAACATATTGAAGAAAAGCAACCAGCTACTTATTTTTACGCCAGTGACCATCTTGGTTCAAGCAGCGTGCTGACAAATAACGCTGGTTCGTACCACGAGCGTATTGAGTATCTGCCGTATGGTGAAACATGGGTTGAGGATAAGGCAACCAGTGATGGCTGTGCAACGCCGTATAAATTCACCTCAAAAGAATTGGATACGGAAACAGGGTTGTACTATTTTGGTGCACGATATTACGATGCACGGGTAAGCAGGTGGATAAGCGCCGACCCGGCGCTTGCAGAAGGGAAGTATTTTCCAAAACCTAATGATTATGATACGGAGCATGATTTCTATTGGTACTTACAGCAGGATGGCAGCAAAAAATTAGCAGGATTGGGAGGGATGTTTAATGCAGTGAATATGGATGTGTATCATTACGCTGGGGATAATCCTATACGATTTGTTGATAATAAAGGAGAAGATGTTTTTGGTACACTTTTTGAAGTGTCATTAACTGGTGCTATAGGATTTAGATATCAAAGTGGTTATGCAATTGATTCTGATTTGAATGTTTATAAATTTTCGGGTTTTAATGTAACAAATGGATCAATGGTTTCTATCGGATTTAATAATTTTTATTCGAATGTGAATACTGCTGACGAGTATTTTAATAGTAATTTTATAACTTTAGAAGCAGGAATAACTTTTATAGGTGGAGAATTTGGAATTGGGAATAATCCAAATAATGAACTTGTGCCTACTAGATCTATAGGTGTAAGTGTATGTCCGAAAAAATTAACTTTTGGATTAGGTTTTAATTTTTGTACAAAAGAGACTTCAAATGTAACACCAAAAAAATTATCAGATAAAAAAGAAGTAAGTGAGGCATTAAAAATTTTAAAAACTGCTGCAGAAGCAGAGGGTAATAAAAATGCTTTAGAAATAATAAATAAAGCTATTGAGAAATATTTTAATAATGATAAAAATGATAAATAATTATTTATATTTAATAATATTAATTATAATTATTATTAATTTTATTTCATATAATTTTTTAGATTATAAATATAAATTATTGAATAAACAAAAAATTATTGATTTATTATTTGATCCATCTTATTGGGTTTGGATAGGAATATACTTTTATAGTAAAGAAATTAAAAATATTACTAATATTTTAATTTTAAAAATTTTTTTTATAATTATTTATTATATTTATTTAATAAAATTATTTATTATTTTTTTACAATATAGAATATTATTAATTTTTATAATTTTAACAATTATTGTTCATATAATAAATTATATAATATTAAAAAAGAAATTTATAACAATAAATATAAATAAATCATTTTTAGATTATTTATCACCTTATTACATAATAAGTATTCATTATTATTTATTTGAAAATAATATTTATAATAATTGTTATAAATATAAAAAAATAATTTTTAGAATATCAAGATATATTTTTAGTTTTAATTTTATATATATAATTTATTTATTATATTTATACATTATATTATTTTCTAGATGAATAATAATATAAAATTGTGACCAATATAAAAATTTGAATTTTTTCTTTTTGTCATCACGGATGCAGGCGGGCATGTGTATGTACAAAAGGACTATACGTATGCAATGCGGGCGATAGTTCCGGTGAAGGGGTTGTGGCTGTACGAGGTACAGTATCCGCATGTAACCGATGAGAAGGCAACCTACTATGAAGGGAGAGGCGGCATGGGTGTGATACATCAGCAGCACTACCAGTACGACGACTATGGCAACGTGACGCAGTACACCGATGCAGGTAGCCCCGACACCGCCAGCGATGATGTGACGGCAATCATCCAGTACTACTACCTGACGGGCAGCTACATCATGGATAGGCCGGCTCAGATAGTGGTGCAGGATGCAGCAGGCAAACCTTACCGTTACCGCATAGGCACCTATAACAGCAAGGGGCAACTGGTAAAGCTTCGCATCAAGAACAGCAGCGGTGATTTTGCCATTACCGACATAGGCTACGACACCTACGGCAACATCACGCTGGTGCGTCAGCCGGCAAACAGCAAGGGGCAGCGCTACCACCTGCAGTATAGCTATGACACGGCAACCAGCACGTATATTGAAAGCATCACCGACACGCTTGGCTACACATCAACGGCAAAGTATGACGTGACGTTTGGCGTACCGCTGTGGACGCGGGATGTGAGCGGGGCAAGCATGCAGTATCAGTATGATGTATTTGGCAGGCTTACCATGTTGTGGGGTCCATATGATGTGGGTGGGCGACCGGCGATAGCGGTAGAATATGCGGGGGCGATAGTAACCGGTGAAGGGGTAAGCCGTCCTGTAGGGGCAATCACCACCAATCGGAGTGGCGGGGATTACAGCAGCGAGGCACTCACCGTGGTGCGCTATGCTGATGGATTGGGACGGGAGCTACAGGTAAAGACGAGTGCCACCGTAGCAGGACAGTACGGCTACACGGTGAGCGGGGCAAAGCGCTACGATGCCATGGGGCGGGTAGTAGCGGAGGGCAAGCCGCAGTTTGAGCCGGGAGCCAGTACGGGGTATACGCTCAGCGCAATGCAGTATCCTACCTACTACCAGTATGATTGCATGGGACGCAAAACGCTCACCACCTATCCTGATGGAGGCGAGGTGATAGCAGGGTATGGCATACGGAACGGGACATTAGTGGAGTGCATCACCGACCAGAATGGCAATAGTAAAACGCTGAACCGTGACACCCGGGGAAACATCGTAGCGGTGACGGAGGAGGGGAACATCACCACCATCTATCAGTATGATGTGCTGAATCAGCTCATAGCGGTGGTTGATGCAGACGGCAACACCACCAGCATAACCTATGACAGCATGGGCAGGCGCATTGCCATAGACAATCCTGACGCGGGGAAGACGGAGTATGCCTATGATGACAGCGGCAATCTCATTGCAAAGCAGACGGCAAACTTAAAGAAGAAAAGCCAGTGGATACGCTACGGGTATCACTTTCACCAGTTAAAAATGGTTGACAACCCTACCGGTGACGATGTATACTACGAGTATGGAGCGCCGGGTGCTGCCTACAACGCTGCGGGGCGGGTAACGAAGGAAACCGTTGGAAAATTAATTGACCAGTATCGCTACGGTGCCCTGGGTGAGGTAGTGAAGAAGACCCGCACCATCGACGGCAAGACATACACGGTACATTGGAAGTGGGACAACTTTGGGAGGCTTCGCAGCATCGTCTACAGCAACAATGTGGTCATCTATTACGCCTACGACACGGGCGGGCAGGTGAAGCAGGTGTTTGGCTACTACAACGGCACACGCATGGATTACGTAAACAATGTTTACTACGATGAATTTGGTTCACGAACAACTATCGCATATGCTAATGGTGTTGAAAGCCAGTATAGCTACGATGTGCTGATGCATCGGCTCATAAGTTTAAAAACCAGCATGGGCGATAGTACCTATCAAAACATAACCTACAGCTATGATAAGGTGGGCAATATTGTGACACGCAGTGAGAACGGCATCGTCATGAGTGACAATACAGTAAAGAACATAACGCACCACTATGGATACGACAGACTGTATCGCCTGACGCAGGCAGATGGCTTTATCAAAGAGAATGGGAACACCGTGAATAGCTACACCAGCACACTGCAGTACAGCAGCATCGGTACCATAGTACAAAAGTTACAGACGGTAACGATAGCCGGCGAGAATGACCCCAGCTTAACCTATAGCTATAATTACAACTATGCAGCAAGCAAGCCGCATGCGGTAGCAGGCATCAACGACAACCTGACCTATCGCTACGATGCCAATGGCAACATGACAGCGGTGTACGACACAGCAAAGCAGTTTAACCGCATCCTGTACTGGGATGACGATAATAGACTCACAAAGACGGTGGACACCACCAGCGGGAGCAGTGTAGCCACAAGCTATGCCTACGATGCAAAAGGGATGCGCATTATAAAGGATGGACCATATGGGAAGAGTATCTATATTGACACCGGCTATGTCGAAAGCGGAGCACCGCAAACACCAACACCAATAGTGAGCAATCATATCTTTGTAGGCAACACCCGCGTGGCAAGCGTGGTAAAACATACTGAAGAAAAGCAACCAGCAACGTATTTCTATGCAAGCGACCATCTGGGTTCAAGCAGTGTGCTTACCACCCAGCAGGGGAGTTACCACGAGCGTATAGAGTATCTGCCGTATGGTGAAACATGGGTGGAGGATAAGGCAACATCAGACGGCTACAGCACACCGTATAAATTCACCGGCAAGGAATTGGATGCGGAGACGGGCTTGTATTACTTTGGTGCACGGTATTACGATGCACGGGTAAGCAGATGGATAAGTGCCGACCCGGCGCTTGAGGAAGGGAAATATTTCCCCAAACCCAACGACTTTGATACCGAACATGATTTTTACTGGTACTTGCAGCAGGATGGCAGTAAGAAGTTACCGGGATTGGGAGGTGTGTTTAATGCAGTGAATATGGATGTATATCATTACGCGGGAAATAATCCGGTGAAACTGGTTGATCCGGATGGGAACGAGGATATAATACTACTAAGAGATACTAATCAAAAATACAACAGATTCGAATCAATTGCACTTATTTACCCTGATAATACATTAAATGATGAGAATATTGCAAAATTAAATGCAATACAAGACCTTACAATAAATGATGTAATGTCAATTTTAGGAAATCCAATTGATGATTTTTTTACATCAGGAGAGTATAAGGATTTTAGCACATTACCAGATGACCAGAGTATATATGGAACAATAGCCGAAGGATCATATTCATACCAGATGGGTAGTTTTAAGACACAAAGTGGTAATATTATATGTGGATTGAAGTTATTCAGTGAAACAGAAATAGGAATACCACAAGATCCAAGTGTTAATGGAGGAATAAATCCACGGACAGGGTTACCGTTTTTAACTGGGGTATGGATTCATGCAGCAGCAAAGGGAGATTATAGAGATCCTGATTATAAAGCTAAATCTGAAGGATGTCCAACATCACCTAATTTTAACCAATTATTTAATTATTTACTTATGAGCCCAACTGGCCAAAGTGGTAAAGTTTATATGAGGAGATAAAACTAAATGAAATTTATAAAAATAATATGTATAATGATAATGCTATTTTTGTTAATGATATTTTCACAAAATAAATCAACTAGATGTGAGGATGAGATAAAATATACGAAATTTCCAAAGAACTTTTTAGGTATTGATGGTAGTCATATGACTAAAGATAAACTTATACAAATCTTGAAAAAGGATAAAGCAAAATATACTATTTTAATAGATGATCCACCCGATCATTGGGTTGGTAGCAATTATTTTATTGGTAAAGGTTTAGAAGAATTGGATATTAAGTATGTAATATATAGTTTTCCAGATGTAGGTGAAATTAATTATGAAATTGAATTGGAATTTGATGGAAGAAAAATTAAATATCTATTAAATAAATTTGTAAAAATATTAGGTAAGTATGAAGTAACTTATGAGTCATTTGATGATAGAACAGAATATTATTATTGGATTGCTAATAATTTAGTTAAATCAGGAGTATATGAAGTTTTCATAAAGAAGAAACCTCTTTATAATAAATATAAAAAAGAGGAGAACTGTGGATATTTATTAATTAGATGGCTCTATCCACGAAAAGAAGAAGATAAATATGCACCGATTCATGAATAATGAAGTAAATCAAAGATTTTTGTGATGAACTATTCATACGAAGTAGAAGCATTCATTGAGTGCATCACCGACCAGAATGGCAACAGTAAACGATGTTTCGTACTTTCTTTTGTCACAGGCGAGCAACAAAAGAAAGTACCAAAGAAAAGTGCCCGTGTAGTGTCAGTCATGATAGAATCATTGCAAGCAGGCTGCGCAGGCCCTCCATGGCTGTGTGCTCGCCTGCAACCGAGTGCGCCTTCCATCCGTGGAAGGCTACTGGAAGCATACGGCAGCCGGGCAAGGACGCCCGGCGCATTAGGATGCGGGTGCATGATAGGGCAGCCTGCCGCAGACAACACTACACGACATCGTTGTCAAGGCAGGCGAGGAAGCCCGTTGTGCACCCGCCGTGGAACGGATATATCCATAGCAATGAAAAAGGCGTTTTTCTTTGCATACTTTCTTTTGTCGCCCAACAAAAGAAAGTATGAAGAAGCATAAAATGGTTGACAACCCCACTGGTGACGATGTATACTACGAGTATGGAGCGCCGGGTGCTGCCTACAACGCTGCGGGGCGGGTAACGAAGGAAACCGTTGGGACATTAATTGACCAGTATCGCTACGGCGCACTGGGCGAGGTGGTGAAGAAGACCCGCACCATCGAGGGCAAAACATACACGGTACATTGGAAGTGGGACAACTTTGGGAGGCTTCGCACCATCGTCTACAGCAACAGTGTTATCATCTATTACGCCTACGATACGGGCGGGCAGGTGAAGCAGGTGTTTGGCTACTACAACGGTACACGCATGGATTACGTAAACAATGTTTACTACGATGAATATGGTTCACGAACAACTATCGCCTATGGCAATGGTGTGGTGAGCCAGTACAGCTACGATACGCTGATGCATCGGCTGGTGCAGTTAAAAACTACCATGAGCGATAGTACCTATCAAAACATAACCTACAGCTATGATAAGGTGGGCAATATTGTGACACGCAGTGAGAACGGCATCGTCATGAGTGACAATACAGTAAAGAACATAACGCACCACTATGGATACGACAGACTGTATCGCCTGACGCAGGCAGATGGCTTTATCAAAGAGAATGGGAACACCGTGAATAGCTACACCAGCACACTGCAGTACAGCAGCATCGGTACCATAGTACAAAAGTTGCAGACGGTGAAAATAGCCGGCGAGAATGACCCCAGCTTAACCTATAGCTATAATTACAGCTATGCACCCACCAAACCGCATGCAGTGGCAGGCATCAACGATAACCTGACCTATCGCTACGACGCTAATGGCAACATGACAGCGGTCTACGACACAGCAAAACAGTTTAACCGCATCCTGTACTGGGATGATGACAATAGACTCACAAAGACCGTGGACACCACCAGCGGAGCAAGTATAACAACACAGTACAATTACGATGCAAAAGGTATGCGCATTATCAAGGATGGGCCGTATGGTAAATCAATTTACATAGATACCGGCTATGTGGAAAGCGGAGCATCACAAACAACAGCACCGATAGTGAGCAACCATATCTTTGTCGGCAACACACGGGTGGCAAGTGTGGTAAAACATACCGAAGAAAAGCAACCATCAACCTATTTTTACGCCAGTGACCATCTTGGCTCAAGCAGTGTGCTCACCACCCAGCAGGGAAGCTACCACGAGCGTATTGAGTATCTGCCCTACGGCGAAACATGGGTAGAGGATAAGGCAGTCAGTGATGGCTATACAACGCCGTATAAATTCACCGGCAAGGAATTGGATGCGGAGACTGGCTTGTACTACTTCGGTGCACGGTACTACGATGCACGGGTAAGTAGATGGATATCGGCAGATCCGGCGCTTGCGGAAGGGAAGTATTTTCCGAAACCTAACGATTACGACACAGAACATGATTTTTACTGGTACCTGCAGCAGGATGGCAGTAAAAAGCTACCGGGATTGGGTGGTGTATTTAATGCAGTGAATATGGATGTGTATCACTACGCTGGGGATAATCCGGTGAAACTGGTGGACCCGGATGGAGAATATGCCATTATTGATGATATTATTTTTGCAGGTGGAGGTGCATTAATTGGATTGGGGAGTCAGGCTATAGGCGATATGATGTGTGGTAATCTTAGTGGATGGGAAGATTACACTGCTTCTGGGCTAGGAGGAGCAGCAGCCGGATGGTCATTATTATATATAGGACCAGTTGGGGCAGGAGCAATTGGAGGAGCTACAACAAATATTGCACGACAAGGTATTAAAATAGCAACAGGAAAACAAAAAGAAGTAGATGTTGCTGGATTTGTTACAGAGACTGCAACTGGAGCAGTACTAGGAAAAATACCTGGCCAAAAAGTTGCTGGTATTACAAAGGGAAAAGGTTCCTTAAATTCAATTTTTAAGCAAATGACAACCAAATTAAAAGAAGGTACAATAAGTTCTCTGAAACCTAAAACAGCATTAAAAATGTTTAAAGGCAGAGCTAAGGATACAGCTTTTTTAGAAAGTAATTATATAAATTCAATGATAAACGTTTTCAAAGAATTTTTACCAAAAAACGAGGATAAGAACAAAAAATGACCATTAAAATTAATAATAATGATAATAAAATTAATAATAATGATAATAACTCAATATTAAAGGTTAATTATTCTTTAAGTTCTATGATTATTGCAGAAATTTTCGTGTTTATTTTGTTAGGTATTTACCTTTTGGCTATTTATAAAAATCCTAATGAAGATAGCTGTGTTATAGTTTTTTTTGCTATTTTATTTTTTGGAATATTTGTCTTTATCTGGTTTAGATCATTTAAAATAGTTATAAAAAATGGTGTCCTGAAATATTCACTTTTGTTGGGCAAAAGAAAAGAGATTCCACTCGAGGAGATCGAAGAAGCCTATATAGAGATCGGCGTGAATAGCAAGGAAGATGTGTATAAAGCTTTTATGCGTCTTGTTATTAGGCCAAAAAAATATTCTAATATTAAAGAATTTTATATAAACCTTAAACCTTTTGAACGTGAAGGTATAAGTAAGCTTTTAAAAATTTTACCTATGAGAAAAGGTAAGGGTTGCAGACGATTAGATATTATAAAAAATAATAAAGAAAAATGAAAGTCTTAAGTGTTAGCAGCCAAAATCTCATCATACATTTCCCCAAATTTTCACCGCAGAGAAAAGCACTTTCTTATGACAATTCACGCGCACTGTCGGAAAAATTTTTCCTATGCCATCATAGATACGATGCAGCAGAAAACAATCTTCCCAAAAGAAAAGCCCCATGCCCTCAGCCCCATGGCCTGGCGGGCTATGAGAAAAAACGCCTGCAGGGACGCCCGGCGCATTGGGATGCGGGTGCATGATAGGGCAGCCTGCCGCAGACAACACTACACGACATCGTTGTCAAGGCGGGCGAGGAAGCCCGTTGTGCGCCCGCCGTGGAACGGATATATCCATAGCAATGAAAAAGGCGTTTTTCTTTGCATACTTTCTTTTGTCGCCCAACAAAAGAAAGTATGAAGAAGCATAAAGTATTTGACAACCCTACCGGTGACGATGTATACTATGAGTATGGAGCGCCGGGTGCTGCATACAACGCAGCGGGGCGGGTAACGAAAGAAACCGTTGGGACATTCATTGACCAGTATCGCTACGGCGCACTGGGCGAGGTGGTGAAGAAGACCCGCACCATCGACGGCAAAACATACACGGTAAATTGGAAGTGGGACAACTTTGGGAGGCTTCGCAGCATCGTCTACAGCAACAATGTTGTCATCTACTACGCCTACGACACGGGCGGGCAGGTGAAACAGGTGTTTGGCTACTACAACGGCATGCGCATGGATTACGTAAACAATGTTTACTACGATGAATTTGGTTCACGAACAACTATCGCATACGCTAACGGTGTGGTGAGCCAGTACAACTACGATGTGCTGATGCATCGGCTGGTGCAGTTAAAGACTTTTATGGGCGATAGTACCTATCAAAACATAACCTACAGCTATGATAAGGTGGGAAACATTGTGACCCGCAGTGAGAACGGCATCGTCATGAGTGACAATACAGTAAAGAGCATAACGCACCACTATGGATACGACAGTCTGTATCGCCTGACGCAGGCAGATGGCAGCATCAAAGAGAATGGGAACACCGTGAACAGCTACACCAGCACACTGCAGTACAGCAGCATCGGTACCATAGTACAAAAGTTACAGACGGTGAAAATAGCCGGCGAGAATGACCCCAGCTTAACCTATAGCTACAACTACAGCTATGCACCCACCAAACCCCATGCAGTAGCCGGCATCAACGATAACCTGACCTATCGCTACGACGCCAATGGCAACATGACCGCAGTCTACGACACAGCAAAACAGTTTAACCGCATCCTCTTTTGGGATGACGATAATAGACTCACAAAGACGGTGGACACCACCAGCGGGAGCAGTGTAACAACACAGTACAATTACGATGCAAAAGGCATGCGCATCATCAAGGATGGGCCGTATGGGAAGAGCATCTATATTGACACCGGCTATGTAGAAAGCGGGGCATCACAAACAACGGCACCAATAGCAAGCAACCATATCTTTATGGGCAACACACGGGTGGCAAGCGTGGTAAAACATACTGAAGAAAAGCAACCATCAACCTATTTCTATGCAAGCGACCACCTTGGTTCAAGCAGTGTGCTTACCACCAATACGGGAAGCTACCACGAGCGCATTGAGTATCTGCCCTATGGTGAAACATGGGTGGAGGATAAAGCAGTCAGTGATGGCTATACAACGCCGTATAAATTCACCGGGAAGGAATTGGATGCGGAAACAGGCTTGTATTACTTTGGTGCACGGTATTACGACGCGAGGATGAGTAGATGGATAAGTGCCGACCCGGCGCTTGCGGACGGTAAATATTTTCCGAAACCTAATGATTATGATACCGAACATGATTTTTATTGGTACTTACAACAGGATGGCAGCAAAAAGTTAGCGGGATTGGGTGGTGTATTTAATGCAGTAAATATGGATGTGTATCATTACGCTGGGGATAATCCGGTGAAACTGGTTGATCCGGATGGGAATGATATTATATTATTACATGATGCTGAAGGTGCAATAAAAAGAGGACATAATGCTATATTAATTGGAGATGATAAAAATGGTTGGGACCTATTTTCAAAAGGCGGTGAAAAATTTATAGTATCAGGAAAAGATAGTAATCAATTTTTGACATTTAAAACATTAGAAGAATTTATGGATAGCGAGTATTCTAAACGATATGAAGGTAAATATAGAGTTAGGACATCGGAAAAGGAAGATTTTGAAATGCAAATGGCAGCAATTGATGAAATAGGCAATGAATATTCTATTTTCGGAAGAGGTGAGAAAACACAAGATGGTAAAAAAGAAATTAATTGTGCTGATTTTGTATATGAAGTTATAGAAAAAGGAACAAAAGGGAGGATTAACATTGATAGACCTGAGCATAGATTAGGATACACTGATCCGAAAGAACAATTTAAAAATTTTAAAGAGAAAAATAAAGGAATAGAAATAGAGTGAATATAAAATATTACAACCTTTTAATATTTTCGATAATTTATTTTATTATTGCAATGCTTTATGTTCATGTAGATGATAATAGCACTTGCAGTATAGATTGTATATCATTGATTTATTTTATTATTATTTCGTTAAATAGTATAACATATTCAATTATAATATTTAGAAACATACAAAATTTTAAAATTATAGAATTGTTAAAAAATTATTTTTTATTGTTATTTGTATCTAATTTTACTAATATTTGTTTGATGATAGTATATGACTTTCCTGACTGGGGGGTTGATTATGAAGGTTTAGCTGTAGGTTTTATATATTTTATTATAAGCATAATAATCACATTTATATTTTACATTACAGGAATATTTCTTGTAAAAATAAAAATGTATATAAGCCGTAAAAAGAATTCATACAGTTTCAATGGTAAATGAGAATGTCTGTTAGGATAAAATAGAGAGTGATTTCTATGTTTGAGTGCGTGCCTTTAATCTGTGGGGTGTTACTGCAAGCATACGGCAGCCGGGCAAGGACGCCCGGCGCATTGGGATGCGGGTGCATGATAGGGCAGCCTGCCGCAGACAACACTACACGACATCGTTGTCAAGGCAGGCGAGGAAGCCCGTTGTGCGCCCGCCGGGGAACGGATATATCCATAGCAATGAAAAAGGCGTTTTTCTTTGCATACTTTCTTTTGTCGCCCAACAAAAGAAAGTAAGAGTAAAAAAATACGATGCCAATGGCAACATGACAGCGGTATATGACACAGCAAAACAGTTTAACCGCATCCTGTACTGGGATGACGATAACCGGCTAACGAAAACAGTAGATACCACCAGCGGAAGCAGTCTCACCACCACGTACGCGTACGATGCCAAAGGCATGCGTATCATCAAAGATGGACCGTATGGGAAATCAATTTACATAGATACCGGCTATGTAGAAAGCGGGGCAACACAAACAGCAACAGCACCGATAGTGAGCAATCATATCTTTGTGGGCAACACACGGGTGGCAAGCGTGGTAAAACATACCGAAGAAAAGCAACCAGCAACCTATTTTTATGCCAGCGACCATCTTGGTTCAAGCAGTGTACTCACCACCCAGCAGGGAAGCTACCACGAGCGTATAGAGTATCTGCCCTACGGCGAAACCTGGGTGGAGGATAAAGCTTCATCGTCAGGCTACAGCACACCGTATAAGTTCACCGGCAAAGAATTGGATACGGAAACAGGGTTGTACTACTTTGGTGCACGGTACTACGACGCGAGGATAAGTAGATGGATAAGCGCGGATAAATATTTTGAAGAATATTTACCTACTAAACCAAAAGAAAATCTAAATAACATACCAGGTAATGGGGGAGTTTATAGGTCAATCAATATAGATGTATATCACTATGGTGGTGATAATCCCTTAGTAATTATTGATCCTGATGGTAATGAGGATATTATTTTTGTAAATAATTCAAACGCAACATATAAAAAGTTTGAATCAGTAGCATTAGTATATGAAGATAATACTTTGGATCCAGTACAGTTAAAATTATTTAAGGCATGGGGAGCTATAAAGAAAGCATTTGGGTCATCACTGAATGAAAAAGATGCTAAGATGTTTTTTGGTAATCCTGATAAGGAATATGATAATTTTACTACACTACCCAATAAACCGGATAACCAAGGGACAGCAGAAGAAGGGATACTGTATAATTATAAGGAGAGAGATTTTAAAGGTTTGGATGCATTTGTATTATGGGATGAAAAATTAGGAACTGCGGATGATAGGAAAGTACCTCAAGCAAAAGCTTATAACAAAGGAGTAAATCCAGCAACGAAAAATGATTATGTACAGGGATCACATATGCATACAGCTTGTGGATTAAAAAATGGCGTTAAAAATCCTGATAATGAAGGTTATGACAGTGGTTCGCGAGGGTGTATTGTACGATATGGGGGGTTTTCAGAGTTTAATAATTACTTATCTGATTCTCAACGGAATACAGGAAGAGTTATAATCTTTAGATAACATACGATTTCAAAGAAGAATAAGTAAAAGGGAGGATTAATTCTTATGAAGAAAATGATGAATAAAGTAATTTTGATGATAATAATTAGTTTTGTATTACCTGGATGTTATGATAAGGATAAAAGCAGTGATGTAAAACCAAAAGAAGAGCGATTGATTAATTTTCCAAAAAAGGTTTTTGGGATAGAGATTGGAAAATTAACAGCAAATGAAGTAGTACAAATTCTTAATCAAAGAGGTATAAAGTATACTATATACCGTTATGAAGATTATCCTAAAGTTCCCAATATTGAAACAACCTATTTTATAGGTACCGGCATACGGAGAGAGGCAATACAAAAAGTCACCTATGATTTTAATCCATTCAGTGGTAAAAATGATAAGCCAGATATTTCTATCTATATTAAAAGTGAATATTTTGAATTAGTATTAAAAGATTTGATAAAGTTATTTGGTGAGCCAACCCGTAAAGATATAGATACAATAGAATTAAAAGATAAAAATGGTAATAGAACAAAAACAGTTAAAAATTTAAATTATTGGTGGAAATCCAGCAAAGAATCAGAAAGTACACTATATTTTATATTATTAACAAAAGTGTTGGATAAATATTCAAAATGTTATATATTGATGAGGCCAAAGGACATTGGATGTGATCATGTCCATTAAATGTAAAAGTAAAGCACAAGGATGAATTACAGCCTGCAACCGAGTTCGCCTTCCATCCGTGAAAGGCTACTGGTATGCTACTACAGCCGGGCAGGGACGCCCGGCGTGTTGGGATGCAGGTGCATGATAGGGCAGCCTGCCGCAGACAACATTACACGACATCGTTGTCAAGGCAGGCGAGGAAGCCCGTTGTGCACCTGCCGTGGAACGGATATATCTGTAGCAATGAAGGCACACCGCCGTATGAGGTGCGCTTTGGGGGTTGGTAAGGGGGCATTTAGCGCATAAATGTCCCCTTACAAAGGAGCTATCACTTTCACCAGTTAAAAATGGTTGACAACCCTACCGGTGACGATGTATACTATGAGTATGGAGCGCCGGGTGCTGCCTACAACGCTGCGGGGCGGGTAACGAAGGAAACCGCGGGGAAATTAATTGACCAGTATCGCTACGGCGCACTGGGCGAGGTGGTGAAGAAGACCCGCACTATTGAGGGCAAGCAATACAGCATCACCTGGAAGTGGGACAACTTTGGGAGGCTTCGCACCATCGTCTACAGCAATAATGTGGTCATCTACTACGCCTACGATACCGGCGGGCAGGTGAAGCAGGTGTTTGGCTACTACAACGGCACACGCATGGATTACGTAAACAATGTTTACTACGATAAATTTGGTTCACGAACAACTATCGCATACGCCAACGGTGTGGTGAGCCAGTACAGCTACGATGTGCTGATGCATCGGCTCATAAGTTTAAAAACTACCATGGGCGATAGTACCTATCAAAACATAACCTACAGCTATGATAAGGTAGGCAATATTGTGGCCCGCAGTGAGAACGGCATCGTCATGAGCGACAATACAGTGAAGAACATAACACACCACTATGGATACGACAGTCTGTATCGCCTGACGCAGGCAGAGGGCAGCATCAAAGAGAATGGCACTACCGTGAACAGCTACACCAGCACACTGCAGTACAGCAGCATCGGTACCATAGTACAAAAGTTACAGACGGTGAAAATAGCCGGCGAGAATGACCCCAGCTTAACCTAT
>Ga0208940_1001933_pt1 | contig 20337 bp, 16 predicted proteins | sample AD_JPNNA6_MetaG_FD_184445 | JGI IMG/M metagenome (GOLD analysis project Ga0208940, IMG submission 184445) | Active sludge microbial communities of municipal wastewater-treating anaerobic digesters from Japan - AD_JPNNA6_MetaG (SPAdes) (version 2) | ecosystem: Engineered > Bioreactor > Anaerobic... | reverse complement strand
GGATGTATTAATGGGCGATAGTTACCGTCAATTGATATTCTGCGAAAATAGAATTATTAACCACTGTCATTCCGGACCTGTTCAAAAATCCCTTTTGCTTACGTTAGATTCTGAAACCAGTTCAGGGCATGGTTAATGATGGCAATAGCCTATAATTCCCATCACGTTTAGATGATCATGCGCCATCCATCAGTAATTCCTGCCCAATAACTATCACCCATATAGGGAGGATAGTGAAACTATAAAAAACCTTGCATAATTTTTTCATGCTGTCACAATGGGAACATTACACCATATCATAAAGGACCGATGCATGGGAGAATCTTTTGATACAGTTGTTTACGTACAGGAAGACAGTGCCAGTACCATTACCTTTACCAGTGAAGAGTTAAAAGCTTTAGAGCGTATCAATCAAAAAATTGCTGCGGGGAAGTCTCTTGTTGATATTATAGAATTTTTTTTCAGGGAAACACAGCATATTATGCCGTGTGACAGGATTGGCATTGCATTTTCCGATGATGGGAAGAGACTTGTGCTGTATCATGTTGTTGCATCATATAGTCCGTTGTATTTAGATAAGGGATATACAGACGATTTAAAAGGCAGTTCCCTTGAAAAGATATTTAATGACCAAACGCCGCGCATCATTAATGATTTAGAGCTCTATTTTAAAAGCCATACCCATAGCAGGTCAACACGCCTGCTTTTACAGGAAGGGGTTAAGTCCAGTATGACATGTCCGCTTTTTGTGGAAGGGAGGATTGTTGGTGTGGTTTTCAGAAGTTCGCGGCAGAAGAATGTGTATGGAATACGCCAGATAGCGCTCCACCATGCTATGGTGGAGAGGTTAAGTCAGGCGGTTGAAAAAGCGTACCGTATTGAGCAGCTTACCCGGGCAATAAATGCTTATATGGAGATGCTGAGCTTTGTGACGCATGAACTGAAAAGCCCGCTTTCTTCTATCATGACATTGGGCACAACATTACAGCAGGGATACTTTGGCCAGATACCCGAGCATTGTAAAACCACCATAGAGCGGATGATGGCTCAGGCAGAATACCTTTTGACGATAGTCAATGAATATTTACATTTAGCACGTCTTGAAACTGGCTCCATGCCGGTGAAAAAATCTATTATCGACATTATAAAAGAAGTTATTGTACCTTCCATAGGGATTGTGCAACCACAGGCTGACGCAATGCATATCACTATACAGCAGGATTACAATGATGATGTAAAGGTAGAAGGTGATCCCGACTTATTGAAGATAGTGATGCATAACCTTTTGAACAATGCTATAAAGTATAATAGTGATCATGGATTAATACGTATTACAGCAAAGCGGCAGGATGGATTATGCATGATAAAAGTTTGGAACACAGGACCTGGATTCCCACAGGAAGAAAAATATAAACTTTTTAAACGCTTTTCACGAATCGAAACGGAAGAATTACTTTCGCGTAAAGGTTCTGGTATTGGACTTTTTATTTCATGGAATATTGTGTATATGCATAATGGCAGGATATACGCTGATTCGGCACAAGGGCAGTATGCAGAGTTTACCGTTGAATTGCCATTACCATGACAGATCACTGGACAAAGCAAATTGAACAGCATGTTGTTTCATGGTAGCTATTGCATCTTCTACGCTGGTAGATGGTGAATGAACCGCTTTTGTACAATCAACAATAACTATCGCCTCAAAATTTTGGTTTGAACCATCAACCGCTGTAAACTGTACACAGTAGTCAAATGCAAGCCCGCATACAAATATACGGTGTATGCCTCTATCGTGAAGATATCCATGCAAACCAGTTGGCGTTTTTTTATCGTTTTCCAGAAATGCAGAGTAACTATCGATATTCACAGTATAGCCCTTGCGCACGATGGCATGACAGAAGCTGGTTGGAATAGCTTCATGAAGCATTGCCCCCTTTGTACCAATGACGCAATGATCGGGCCAGAGCACCGGGCCAATGCCTGGTTGCTCAATGGGGTCGTAAGGATTTTTGCCGTGGGCTGATGCAAATGAATGGTGCCCTTGCGGATGCCAGTCCTGAGTGCAAACAACCGTAGCACCTGTTGTAAAAAATTTTTCCATAAGCAAAGAGATTGGTTTTATAATTGCATCACCCTCAGCAACAGCAAGTGTTCCCCCGGGGATAAAGTCATATTGCATGTCAATGACTAACAGCGCATCGGTTTTTTTTATGGTGGTTTGACCATAGGTGGCAAGGGTAGATAACGATGTCATGGTTGCCCTCCTTTATGTCATAATAGAAACATTATTGTACACTATTAAAGCAAGCATAGAATAATACGATTTATTTATCATGAAGTTTTTACTCATTGATGTTAAGAAAATATTTTACTAACATAGTAACCCCAATTTTAAAGGTGTAATATGTATAATACTTGATTGTAAAGGTAATAAAAGATGCATTATAACCTTGTTTAGATATAAGACAGCAACTAACTAAATATAATTGTAATAATAATACATAAAAAATCCAAAAAATTTTGAAATTATCGGATGGTACAGTTTCAACTGTATTGCCATTGCCATCGTGGATAATGTTAATTGTTTTCGGCCAAAGGTTTTCTTATGAACCACCGCTGCCTCCACCACAATTGATGAGAATCAATAATGATACAACACATGCTGTGAAGTACCCGACAAACTAACCTCATGTTACAAAAAGAGAAGATGAGCATATATTCCTTATATAACAATTAAATTATACCAGGGAGGATATGCTAATGATTACCCAAACAGTACAAAAAACATAAAAAGAAAGAATGGTGGCACAAGCAGATTGGCAATTGACAGCACAGTGAGGTACCCAGGAAGGGATATTGCAGGCTATACAATATAAGATATAAACAATTTTGATGGTGCAGGAAGATGGGAAATAGGTTACCATGGGGTAGTACATGGTATACCCTTTACAATACCTGCCAATAGCTGTACAATGGTTATATGTTGGTTTTTCTGGTATGTAACGGTGCCGTTTGGGCGTATTTTAGCGGTAATCCCCAGTAGAATCGGCAACAATGCACCCCTTCTTCTGTGTCATACTCAAATAAATAGCTTCTGGTCAACTCATATTTTAGATAGTTATCGGTATTTCCTTTCCTCTCTTCTTCAATACAGTTGTTTAAAAATGCTACAAACTCATCCAGTACATGCTCAACACAATAGGCAATGGCTTTTGCCACACTCATCTTCCATAGCTTCTTAATATCTAAAAGATACTCGTACTCCCTGTATTCCAAATACAGGTGGACTCGCTTCCACGGATTTTGTTTATCCCGTTTGCGGTACGCAATGCCGGTAAAGGCTTTTGCTGTACCTTTGTCTGTTTTAGCAGCAAAGATTAACAGACGCGCAATAAATGAGTGCAGCGGCATATCATACTGCATCGTGGTAGCGGTAAGGATATCTAAATCATGAATAGAAATACAGGTGGTTGTTTCAAAATCCATAGTACACACCCCTTCCTTTTATAGTATGCCCTATACTGTACACCATACATGACCATGTGTCAATCACAATATAGGGATGTACGTATAGTATCACAGGCATTTTTTTTTATACTTTCTTGTGTTGCCGCCTGGACAAAAGAAAGGGTTAATCATAACTCATTATCTTTGACTGTTAAAAATTATCATTTTGTGTGAAACACTATTGTACAAACAATGATTTAATAATGGGGTCAGAGCCTTTAAAAACTTGTGTTGCCGCCTGGGCAAAAGAAAGGGTTAATCATAACTCATTATCTTTGACTGTTAAAAGTTATCATTTTGCGTGAAACACTATTGTACAAACAATGATTTAATAATGGGGTCAGAGCCTTTAAAAATTACAACATTCCTCACTTTGCCCAGAATGACATGGCAAAAATAATCGCCCTACGGCCCCCCTTTCGTTCAAAGGGGGGTTACAAATTATATTGACTTTTACTGTTTAGTATTATATTGTTGTTGTATAGTACGTTATAGAATGACAATTACTACAGACGAAAGGAATACATTGTTATGAGCAATGGCCAATTAACCATAAACCAGATAAAAGAAGAGTTAATCCCTATTATACAGGCTGTGGTAACACAGGAGGTAAAAACCAATATCGAGGAGTTTTTGCGTCAAAGTGAAATCAAAGCTAAAGAATTATCGCTCATTGAGCGTGTCATCCGTGTAGAAGAGGAATTGAAAGCATTAAAAGAGATAGAAAAAACACGTTTTGAAGCAATGGAAATTCGTTTTGAAGTAATTGATACTCGCTTTGAAGCAATAGAAAAACATTTTACCACCCTGCAGTGGTTTACAGGCATTGGCTTTACTGCCATCAGCATACTCATTGCTGTGTTTGGCCTTTTTGTTGGAAAATAAAATAATTTTTAAAAAAATAAAAAAAATATTTGACTTTATTGTATTATGTCTTACGTATAGTGCAATTTTATTGACAAAACACTATGTGTTTTTTAAATGCACGGTAGCTGTTTAACGTAGTGTAAAGGCAGGTTTTTTGTTTTTATTTTAATTTTCATAGCTCTCCCTGTCATAAAAAATTAAACTTTAGTACATAAAAAGACGATTATAGATACATACGGTGAAGTGCGCACATGGAGAGGAGGAAGTCAATGACAACGCAAAATTACTGGGCCTTCCCTAAGGAAATACCCCTTGAGGAGGTACCGCGCTATTCCAGTATTTTTGAAAAGATCACCGAGCCAAAAACAATCCAGTTTGATTTAACCAAAACCGAGTGGATTCACTCATCATTTATTGGTTTTTTAATCTATGCAAAACATCTTACTACATCCAAAGGGGGCAAGCTTTATATTATTCCTTCACCGGCAGTGCAGCATATCCTTGACCTGATGAACCTCAGGGAATATCTACTCCATTAACAATACATAAAAAAAACACTTCTTCATCGACTGCACATGATTCAGGATAACCTTCTACATTTCAGGATGACTGCCGCTAAATATTTCCATCACCCTTTCGGTAGCTTTTATACATTTTTATACATTATATAAAATTGCTAACGTTAAACAAAAAATTACCACTGAATCATTCTGAATTATGACAATGGCGTGGTATATAACCCACTTCAAGACAAACCAAAAACAAAATTAAGAAAACAAACCCTTACTAAAAATGTTGGGAAAAAGCATTGTTTTATAGTAACTATCGCCCAAAAAGTATGTGTCAATGAAACACACACAGCACTGTGCGTTTCATAAAAATTATTGATACAAATTTTTCTTCGGGCCAAACATTTTTATGTTGTCACTGGCGCTATATACTATATACTGTTACATGAAGGATAATACAATGGAAAGCTGTAACATCAATCCAAAAAAGAAGTTGCGCCTTACTGAATCGGTACGCGGGTCAGGGTGAGCTGCAAAGATAGGTCCGGCGGACCTTGATGCAATAGTTAAAAAGCTCCCCATCACCTATACCGGCAATGTGCTTGTCGGCATGCAGACGGGCGACGATGCCGGCGTGTATAAAATCAGTGATGATGTAGCAATTGTTCAAACTGTGGATATTATCACTCCCATAGTGGATAATCCTTTTGTCTTTGGAAAGATTGCAGCGGTTAACAGCATATCCGATATCTACGCTATGGGAGGCACACCCATTACAGCCTTAAATATTGTATGCTTTCCCGTTACAACATTTACCATGGATGTGCTGGAAAAAATATTACTGGGCGGGCTTCAGACGTTACAGCAAACCGGCATACAGCTCATTGGCGGTCACAGCATTGATGATGTTGAACTTAAATATGGACTGGCGGTAACCGGGCTTATACATCCTGATGCCATAATTACCAATACCGGCATACAGCCAGACGACGTTATTATCCTTACCAAGCCGCTTGGCACCGGAACCATCAATACAGCCATAAAAGCCGGCGTTGCTGACAGCAACCACATTGATGAATGTATTAGCTCCATGACTACAATCAATGATTGCATGGCTGGCTACCCATACCCTGAACATATCCATGCCATGACCGATGTAACCGGCTTTGGGCTCATAGGTCATCTCAATGAAATGCTTGGCGATAGTTCCCTTGAAATTGTTATCAATACAGAAGCAATCCCCTTTCTTAATGGGGCAACCCGATACGCTGCCATGGGACTTCTTCCCGGCGGATTATACCGCAACAGGGATTTTGCCGGGAAACGCTGCACCATCCATTCCAGCGTTAAACGTGAAATTGCCGATCTGCTGTTTGACCCGCAAACATCGGGCGGGCTTTTGATTGCCGTATCGCCTGATAATGCAGGCAAAGTCATTGACTACAGTGCAAAAAAAGCTCTGTGCACAGCAATAATAGCTAACTGCCGCAAGGCTGACAGTGCCCATATTTCTATTGAATAGAGTACTGAACAATGAAATATTCAGATGATAAACGAAGAGACCTTATTAAAAAAATATTCTGGGATTATGAAATAGATATAGAATCCTTGCTAAACCACATTGACAATGGTACTTTGCCCAAAGCAAAAGAACAAAAGCTATTTATTCGCTGTCTGGAACATCTTCCATGGCATTGCGTTGTAGGTGTTTTTGGCTTTGACAAAGCTAAAGAGCTATTAACCGATGAAGTGATACAAAAAGTATGGCCTGAAGAAAGGAGTGATCATTTTGCAACCCTTAAAAAAATTCTACGAGGAGAACCTCTACCCACTACAAGATGGGATTCTGAATTGCGTAAAAAACTTAAATCTACCGTTTTATCTTACCGGTGGTACCGCACTCAGTAGAGGATATTTTAATCATCGATATTCTGATGATATCGATTTATTTACCAACAGTAATCCAGATTTCAAAAGCCATAGTGATGCAATAGTACTTACATTAAAAAATAATACATACGCCATTGATACTTCAACAATGATACTGTCGCAGGATTATGTATCGTTTTATGTTTCATGTGAAGGGTTAAGCAACATTCAATGTAAACTTGATTTAGTGAATGATAAAGCACCACATTTTGGCATAATCCAGCCTACGCCAGTCTATTATAAAACTGATGATTGGTATAATATTTTAATCAATAAATTTACCGCACTATTCCGATTAGAGATAAAAGATTTTGTGGATATCTGGATTATTGCAAAAAATAAAAAATTTAATTGGGATGATATAATCACAAAGGGGCGTGAAAAAGAGCTGGGATTAGATGCAATAGTATGCGCACATTTAATGAAAACAATTTCATTTGAATTATTACCTACTATTAAATGGGCAATAGATGTTTCATTTGATGAATTTTTAAAAGATATGGACACAATTGCTATTGACCTTTTGAAAGGATGTGATAATTCACTTGTTACATAAAATATTTTTTCAATTTGTTTTTGACATTCTGTTATAGTAACCATATATTTTTGTATTGGAAGCGGATGAGATCTGGTGGTCTCTGCGGTCTTCAAAACCGCTGGCTGCCCTTACCGGCAGCGGCAGGTTCGATTCCTGCCCCTTCCGCATTTTAAAATAGGCAAAACCTTGCTGCTTGCTCATCTGTAAGGTTTTCATTGCACAGGATGGCAGATATGTACAAACAAATTCCTCAGGTACAAAAGCTTTTAGAAGAAGAAGCAATACAGCCGTTCATAACAACTATCGGTCACCCTTTTGTGGTTTCTGCTATTCGTGATACTCTTGACATGGAGCGGAAAAATATTGCAGATGGCAAGCCATTTGATTATGCATCATTAATTGGGGCGATAGTTGCCCGGTGCAGGGCAATATCCCTTGAAAAGTTGCAACGCGTCATTAATGGTACCGGCGTTTTGTTGCACACCAATTTAGGACGGGCTCCATTGGGCAAAGAGGTACTGCAGAGCATTGCTCAACAGCTTTATGGATACTGCAATCTGGAATATACCATCCCAACGCAAAAACGCGGTAAACGAGGCGGCTTTGCCGAAAAGCTTATATGCACGATAACCGGCGCCGAAGATGCGCTCATCGTCAACAACAATGCTGCCAGCATATTTTTGATACTTCATCACTTTGCACATGGTAAAGAGGTGGTTATATCCCGTGGCGAGCTCATACAGATTGGCGGTGGATTTAGAATCCCTGATATCATGCAGCAGGCAGGTTGTACCCTTGTTGAGGTGGGCACAACCAACATTACCCGGCAAAACGATTATATAAAGGCTCTGACCCCCAATACTGCAATCATCCTGTCGGCTCACCGCTCCAACTTTTATATGAAGGGATTTACCGATAGCCCTACCCTGCAGCAGCTTGCAGCATTAAAAACGGATTCGCTGCTGCTGGTAAAGGATCTGGGCAGCGGAAATTTTATCTTTAATGATGAGGACAATGTTTCACAGGCATTAAACCATGCTGATATTGTTTGTTTTAGCGGTGATAAGCTGTTAGGAGCATGCCAGGCTGGCATTATTGCCGGCAAAAAAGCATTAATTGAAGAGTTGAGAAACAATCCATTGATGCGCATCATGCGTGTGGATAAAATAACCTATTTCATTATCCAGGAGGTATTGCTACGGTATGCCAATCACCAGCATTGTACCCTGCCGGTATGGGATATGATGAAACAGGATGTTACTATCATTGATAAAAAAATAAAGAAGCTTATGAAAAAACTAAACGCTGATATTAAACCATATATACACCATACCGCTTCAAAAACGGCATTTGGCGGCGGCGCTATGCCCCACAAGGTGCTTCCCGATTATGGTATAATCATTGCTATTGACGGTAAACGTGCCGGTGATATAGCACATCACATGGTACATCAGCCGGTGCCCATCATTGGCTACATTCAAAATGACGCGTACACCTTAAATTTCCGCACCATCGATGATAATGACATCGCCAGCATTGCTGATGCAATCAACTCATTATTGCCATAGGTACACGGTATGTATGTCATTGGAACTGCCGGACATGTTGACCATGGTAAAACATCGCTGATCAAGGCACTTACCGGGATTGATGCCGACCGACTCCCCGAAGAAAAGCAGCGCCACATGACCATCGACATTGGTTTTGCATATATTACCCTTCCTGCCATTGGCATGGTAAGTATTGTTGATGTGCCGGGACATGAACGCTTTATCCGTAATATGGTAACCGGAGCATGGGGCATCGATATTGGGCTTCTGGTTATTGCTGCCGACGACGGCTGGATGAAACAGACTGATGATCATGTAAAGGTTTTATCCATACTGGGGATACCGGCAATGGTTGTTGCACTTACCAAAATTGATACTATAGAGCAACAAACCCTTCCACAGGTACTATCGCACATAAATGCCATGCTTGCTACCACTCCTTACCGGCAAGCACCTGTTGTACCCTGCTCGTCCATAACGGGAGAGGGAATTACTGCTCTTAAAGAAGCCTTAACCAATGCAATTATAAAACTGCCAGTGCCCACTACCGGCAACAAACCGTACCTGCATGTTGACAGGGTTTTTACCGTCAAAGGTGCTGGCACGGTTGTTACGGGCACCAGCAAAAATGGAAGCTTTGCACTCAATGATACCATCACCATAGTGCCTCATGCCACAAAAGCGCGCATACGCCAGATACAAAGCCACAATACACAGCAGCAGCAAACGGATGTATCACAGCGCACCGCACTGGCGCTTGCAGGTGTTGAAAAAACAACCTTACAGCGCGGTGATATCATTGTCAGGGAAAATTTTTTTACATCAGCCACACACTGCATAGCATACATTACGCATACATTTACGCAGATTAAGAACAATCAATGGATTGAGGTATTAATTGGCACTGCATCATACGATGCTCAATACACCATGATAAGCGATAGCAAGCCGATAGTAAGGCTTAAATGTAAGCAAGCGGTGTGGCTGTATCCTTCACAACGTTTTGTGGCAACGTTGCCGGGGGGGCATGCTATTATTGCAGGCGGTTATATACTATGTCATAACTATTCAGCGTTGATAAAAAAAGATCCCGTTATCCATGCAATAACAAACAACAACAGCATTGAAGCAAATGCAATTTTGTGTATTGTTGCATGCAATCCTTTTATAACAAACCATGCGCTGAAAAAACTTTTCCCTGATGAAAGTGCTGTTGCTAAAGCAATACAGTTACCTGTACAACAATCACTGCTGATGCTGATTGATGACATAGTGCTTACTCAGTTTCAGTATGACACTGCCGTAAAGCTGCTGAAACAATATGCCGGAACTGATACAACTACCGTGGATATAGCACAAAGGCTTTCCATTCCACACAATCTGGTTAACCACATCATGGCACAGTATGGCTATGGCAAAAAACTAAATGGTGAAATGAGCGATGCTGAAAAGCACCTGCTGCAGCAGCTATTGCAAAAAGGCATAGAAGGCATTAATCCTAAGGACTTTCAACGTCATAAAAATATACTTGATAAGCTTATAAAATCAGAAAACGCAATTGTCATTGACAGGGAACTGCTGTGGCACAGGGATGTTTTTTTACACTATGCTGAAAGCATCATGGCACATTTTAACACCAATAAAGAATTAACCGTACAGCAGGCTAAAGAAATAACAGGACTGTCAAGGAAATATGTTATTCCGCTACTCAATGCGCTGGAACAAAAAAAATTCATTAAACGCTATGGCGATGTACGGCTGAAAGCATAACTATTTAATTTGCATGATAAAATAAAATTGTACATTATTAGTTGACTTTTTTTGTACATGGTAACTATACTTGTAAAAAATAAAAGTAATTAAAGGAATTGCTATGGCACTTTTTACTCCGAACATAGACAAACTAAGGGAAAAAAATGATATTCAGGGGCTTTTAAAATTAACAAAACACCGCAAAGCAGAAGTACGCCTCAATGCGCTGCTTGCACTGGTTAAAACCCGCGATCAATCAGTTACTCAAGAATTAAAAAAACTCATAAATGACCCTGACCCTCGTGTTAGAACTATCGCCACCATAAAATTTGGTGATATTAATGACCCGGCAATAATAGAAAATCTACGCTCAATAATCATCTCAGGTTCACAGCGCGATAAAATTGAAGCGCTTCGTGTATTGAGCGAGATAGGTCCAACGGATGACCTGGAAATATCAAAAATTTTATATTTAGCCTTCAAAGATAAAAAGATGATGGTTTCCATTGAAGCTATACGCACAATGGGATATCTAAAAGATAAGTATGCCATACCTCATCTGGTTGAAGCACTGGACAGCAAACATTACCAGATAAGGGTTGAAGCAACCAGAGCATTGGGTATGATAGCAACTGAGCAGGCAATTGACCCGTTAATTGGATGTCTTGTTGACAATCATGCTGAAGTGCGCAAAGCTGCTCATGATGCTCTGAAGAAAATTGGAACCGACAAGGCGCTCAAGGCTATTACCGATGCACCATTTATGCTGCTGGTAAAACACATGACCGAAGGCGGCTCGCAACGCGAGGAAACGGTAAAGCAGATTGGTCAGTACAGGATAAAAGAAGCCGCACCTCTTCTTATTAAAGCCTGCAATGATGAATTTAAATCAGTTCGTGCGGCTGCTGCCCGTTCTATTGGCATATTACGCGAAAAAAGTGCTGTTAATGCGCTCACCAAACTATTAAACGATCCCTACTACGATGTGCGCCTTGAGGCTGTCAGAGCTTTAGAAAAGATATTTGATCCTCAGGCGCTGAAAGCCATTGAAAAAGCAATGAGCGATTCCAATAAAAATGTCCGTGATGAAGCGCGCGTAGCGTATTATTCCCTTAAATCCCGGCTGGAAAAAGTTTACGAAACGTAGATCAGGATTGCTTCATGATACTTGGCTTCAATATTGGCAATACCAATACCGTTATGGGCATTTACGATGAGGATAATCCAGAGCCAGTATACGCCACTACCTACCCTACCCGACAAACAATACAATCCGATGAACTATCGCACATTATATATAATACTTTGAAACAATGGGATAAACGCCTTGCGTCCAGCATTACCGGTGTTATCTATTCAAGCGTGGTCCCACAATCCAACACAACATACAATAAAACCATTGAAGAACTTTTTAAGGTGACAGTTCATAGCATAACACACCTTTCAAAAATGCCAATCAGGATAGAATATGACAATCCTGCACAGTTAGGCGTGGATAGGATAGTAAACGCCGTTGCTGCTTTTACCGATTATGCATGCGATTGCATCATAGTGGACATTGGTACTGCCATTACCTTCTGCCAGCTTACACAAGGGGTATTACGGGGAGGAATAATAGCACCAGGCGTAAAGGTAGCAATGAAGGGTTTAGCACAGTCTACCGCTCAATTATTTGAAGTACCTTTTGAAAAACCACCCTATATTATTGCTACTAATACCAGCGATGCCCTCATTTCAGGCTTTTTTTACGGCTGGATAGCGCTTATAGAGGGAATTATAGGCAAAATTCAGTCAACGATGGGCACCTGCATGGTCATTGTAACCGGTGGGATGGCTGAAATACTCTATCCGCACCTTTCAATCTCAGCTATTGTTGACCATTCATTAACCATGCGTGGTATTTTTTATTTGTATAACAGTAACCGCTAAGCGTGTAAACATAAATAAAACAGTCCTACTATATTAATATTCACAAAGTTATCCACACTATCCACATTGACAGCATCTCATGACATTAATTTACTAAATTAATTGGCTTATCGCTGCTACACGATTACTATGTCACATTACTACACTGAAATATCAGTAAATTTTTTGATTGAGCCTTATATAAATGCTGGAAATACGAGGAGTTTCATTGCAATATATTTTTATAAATATTTTTTGTTTTTTTTTAAAAATTTTTTTATGACTATTCTATTGCAAATTAACATAAATTAATTTCTGTTAATTTTTCAATTTTGTGGATAGCGTGACAGATAAACATTGTATTGCCATAATTATTGTTTTGTTGTATTTACACCCGCTGCTGCTCAAGAAAAATAACTCAACGCATATATAGGTTTACTGCCATCCAATACGCAAAATTATGAAAAAATTTATAATTCTACTATAATCAAATAATTTTTGATTGTCACAATTATTTATTATGTCCTATCATGTACACTGAGTGTGCGCTATACCATTACCCTTTACCTCTTTTGAAGGTGAGTGGCGATAATTAGGTTAATCATTCTATTGTTTTAACAAGGAGATTGCTGTACAATGAATAATTACGAGCGTTATACACGCATATTAGCCCGTTCGGTTGACCATATTTTTAAACATTTTCTTTATGACAATGATATCAAAGAGGTCTTTACCAATCAATCAACACCGGATGACCCCAGGGTAACCATCCAGCTTGACGGAACGATGAAAGGTGAGCTCATCATAAATTTTCCCGAACAAACTTTACATCAGTTGACTAAAAATTTTTTTATCAATGCAAAAGGCAATATAAAGAAATACTATCCCGATGTAGCCGGTGAGGTTGCAAACCTCATAGCAGGAACATTTATAAATCAGCTTCAGTTTATAAAGCATAATCTCAAACCATCACCACCTGAATACAACGAAGAACATACCACTTTAAAAACACTCTATGAAAATATAAATCTTTCATTTGAATCACGGTTTGGCGGTTTTGACCTTGACTTTTACTATAAAGATCTATTGCACCAATAATGGCTGTCATAGATTATATCATCATCGTTATATATTTTCTGTTCAGTATTGGCATTGCTTTTCTTTTTTCCCGACGGGCGCGCACTAACACCAGGCAATTCTTCCTTTCCGGTCAAAGCCTTCCATGGTGGATAACCGGTACAGCCATGGTGGCAACAACATTTGCAGCCGATACCCCCCTTGCGGTAACCGAGCTTGTCCACAGCGGAGGTATTGCAGGTAACTGGCTATGGTGGAATATGGTTGCCGCTAATGTTGTTACCGTGTTTTTCTTTGCAAAATTATGGCGACGCTCTGGTGTTTTAACCGATATTGAGTTCATTGAGCTGCGCTACAGTGGCAAAGAAGCATCATTTTTACGAGGATTCAAGGCATTATATCTGGGACTTTTTGCCAACTGTATCATTATGGGCTGGGTAAACGTTGCTCTGGCACAGATTTTAGCACATCTTTTTAACATAAACCATTCATACGTACTGTTCATTGTCATTGCAACAATGCTCTTTGTGGGACTCTATTCTGCAATAGGCGGCTTATGGGCTGTTGCTGTTACGGATTTTGTTCAGTTCATTATTGCTATGGGTGGATGTATTGTGCTTGCAGTGGTTGTCATTGATCATCCGCATATACAGGGCATCGATGGTTTAATTCAGTCCATACCCCAAAATGCTCTTTTATTTTTCCCCTCTGGCGATAGTTCCTCCCTGCCGCTCTCTGCCTTTTTGTTGTTTATTGGTGTTCAGTGGTGGGCATCGTGGTATCCGGGGTCAGAGCCAGGCGGTGGCGGCTATGTTGCACAGCGTATGATGTCTTCTAAGGATGAAACACACTCATTAAAAGCAACACTGTGGTTTACCATAGCACATTTTGCCTTACGACCATGGCCATGGATAATCGTTGCCCTTGCAACCATGGTGCTGTATCCCACTATCCCCGCTGACCAATCCAAAGCCACCTATGTTTTTGCAATACGCGATTATCTGCCTGCCGGCTTAAAGGGTATGCTTGTTGCAGCATTCTTAGCGGCATACATGTCAACCATTGCCACCCATTTAAACTGGGGAAGCTCGTACCTTGTGAATGATCTGTACCGACGATTTATAGTAACGGGAAAAAGTGAAAAGCACTATGTTTACAGCGCACAGGTGTGCACCACATTGCTGGCAGTTATTGCAAGCCTGTTAATCTTTGTTATCGATTCAATATCCGGAGCATGGACATTCATTATTGAATGCGGTGCAGGCATAGGGCCGGTGCTCATGTTGCGCTGGTACTGGTGGCGTATCAATGCATGGTCGGAGATTATAGCCATGATAGCACCCATCCCCGCGGTTATTATATCGCGGCTGGTACTGCATATTGCCTTACCCTATAATCTGCTCATCATCGTTCCATGGACCACAATCTGCTGGGTGATGGCAACCCTTGTAACCCAACCTGTCAAACATGAAACGCTGACAGCATTTTATCACAAGGTACAGCCTGAATTTGGGTTTGAGCCCATACGCAAAGCGCTCCATTATCCTCCGGGTAACTATCAAACATGTATGATACTTTTATTCCAGACCACACTTGGCATCATAGCCACCTACTCGCTGCTCTTTGGCATAGGGGCAGTGTTGCTGCACAAAACAGGAGCATACCTCTATCTCATTGCATTTGTCGTCAGCTTTATGCTGGTCATCTATTCTTTTCGCATGACAAAAAAATAATAACATCATTATGTGCGATAGTTACTGTATAGTGTACCTGCTTTGTTAAAAAGTAACAAGGCACCGTGTCAATCCAAGCTTATCGCCTGTCAATCTGAACCAGGTGAAGAATCCCACCGTTTTGTGTGCCGCTGGCATTCTGAGCGGAGTGAAGAATCTTGTCGTTTTGTGAACGAATATATTCTTCTGGGATTCGCCCCTCAGAATGACGAAAAGGGATATCGTTATTATGATTCCATTACATTTATGGATAGAATGTAATCATTGCAAAAATTTTTATTTTTGTAAAGCAACTATCAAAATATTTTTTTTTACTATTCCTGAGCGCGCTATTTTTTTATTGATCCTTTATACTTTATTTTGTATAAATTTTACCATAAGTCTGGACGGAATTAAATTTAACCATGAGCATTGTTGAAAAATTAGCACAAGTTATTGCCCATGATATGCACCTTGATGAAAAAACTATCAACGAGCTGCACGATCTGTTTACCATAAGCGATGACGATACAAAGGCAATAGAAAAAATACAGGAAATCATAAAATTGTCACCTGATTTCTGGAAAAATTTCTATAGCCGGTGTTTAAACGATACTGCATTGCAAAAAATTAATTCTGATTCACAATTTTTTAAAAAGCACAAACGTGCCATTATAGACTATTTTATAAAATTACCGGAACAAAAAATTGATTATGATTATTTCATTAGCCGCTTTGCCATAGGCATACAGCTTGAAAAAGCTACTGTAGAGCCAATTCTGTTTGCAAACATCTTGAGCAATTTGTATATACAGCTCATACAGTATTGTGAGGATATAATTCATGATACATCACTACTTACAGAGATAATGCAGTCATACTTAAAAATTGTTTTTTTAGATTTAACATTGATACTGCATGCCTATTTTTTTATGAAGGAAAAAAAGCTGTCCGATGCAAAAAAGGAACTGGAGCGCCTGGGAAGGTCATATCGTTTAATCCATGAAATCAATGATCTTATTGTTCGCACAACCGATGAAAACACCCTGTATGAAAATGTTGCTAAAATACTGGTTGTCGTGGGCAATTTTGACCTTGCATGGATTGGTATGGTCGATAAACAGCTCAATGTAGTACCGGTTGCATCGTATGGAGAAACCCAGTACCTGAATGATATATATATTAACATTGACCCATCATTGCCCGAAGGTAATGGACCTACGGGAACTGCAATCCGGGACAAAACCATAATCAGGATTAACTACCCCGATGAAGATCCGCGCTTTAGCCCGTGGAAGGAACGAGCCGCCAAATTTGATTTTAAATCCATTGTAGCAATACCCATCATCGTTGATGACAATACCCATGCAATTGGCGCCATTACGTTATATTCGCATAATGAACACTTTGTCACACTGGGTGAAGCGGCACTTTTGCAGGAGGTTGCCAATGATATCTCCTTCGCGATAGACCACATACGAAAAAATAAAAAGATTGAAAAGATCCTTTTTTATGATGAGCTTACCGGTCTGGGGAATTACAATTACTTTTTATCTGCCCTGACCTCACAGATACAGTTAGCTTCATCACAAACGATGCAATTGGCCGTTGTTACTATTGATATTGATAACTTTACTGCCATCAATAACTCATTTGGCTTCAACACAGGCGATGCTATACTGCGTGAATATCGCAACCGACTTCAAAATAGTATAGATGCAAATCTTATTGCACGCGATGGCGATGAGTTCTTCATACTTTATCCTTACATTGATGAGATGGGGCTGACATCCTTTATCAGCGACCTTAAACTGATAGCCACAAAACCATTAATTGCTATGAGCCATGAACTGGTTATCTCGTACTGCATCGGTATTGCAACCTATCCAAACGATGGCAAAACTGCTGAGGAGCTTCTTAATAAATCAAGGATTGCTCTGACCGAGGCAAAAAAGAAGGGAAGCAGCAGTATATGCTACTATTCAGAGGAACTTTTTCAAAATAGCATTCAAAAAATTGCTCTGGAAAAGGAATTGCGCAGTGCACTCAAAAACAATGAATTTACCCTTTACTATCAGCCAAAAATAGCTGTAGCGTCGCGTAACATTTCAGGGCTGGAAGCGCTGTTACGATGGAATCACCCGGAAAAAGGCTTGCTGCCACCATCTGATTTTATTGCTATTCTGGAATCATCTGATATGATAATCCAGATAGGGAAATGGGTTGCAGCAGAGGTGGCAAGGCAGGTGCAGATTAATCCAATGTTTCAGGAAAAAAGTTTTATCATGTCATTTAACGTATCCCCCAATCAATTTTATGATTCAGCATTTATATTTGATATAATCAAAATAGTTAAAAGCTCGGCTATTAATCCCTGCAATTTGGAAATAGAAGTAACTGAAAATATTTTAATGTCGGATGCAGAGAATGTCATTGATACCTGCAATAAATTACAACAATTTGGCATTAACATCTCAATAGATGATTTTGGAACAGGGTATTCGTCACTATCATATCTTAAAAAGATGCCGGTATCTACTTTAAAGATAGATGCATCGTTTGTCAATGGCTTGCCGCATAACAAAGATGATGTTGAAATTGTTAAAACCATCATCCTTTTAGCCCACTCACTGGGTAAAAAAACCATCGCTGAAGGAGTTGAAACCAGGGAACAATTAGATGTTCTTGTAGATTTAGGGGTTGATGAGGTTCAGGGATATTATTTTTCAAAACCAATGCCCATCCATGAATGTGTTGATTATTGTAAAAATTTTAATCCCGACAATTATTTTTAACAAAAACAATATCCAGTAATAGTGCAGTATCCATCCTGGTACTTTGCTATCAGGCACATCATAGTAATAAAATAATTCCTTGACTTTCATTGCCATGCATACCCTTTTTATATAGAAGTAATGATACACTCAAGCTTTCAAGGAAAAACCCATGATTCCCAGTATAGGTAAATGCCATGCAGGTAGCAGTAGCAGCAATGGCAAAACTTTTTCATCACTATGAAGAATAACACCATGAAGGCAAAAGCAATAGCCCTGTATTCTGGTGGACTGGATAGCCTGCTTGCTGCAGCGATAGTTGCTCGTCAGGGAGTTGAGGTTATTGGACTGCACTGCATTTTGCCATCAGTTGACCCCCAAAAACCTCCCGATAGCCTTGCGGCTGCACAACTGGCAAAGCAGATTGATCTTCCACTGGAATACTATCGCTGCGACGAACAGTATATGCAGGTTATTGCACATCCAGTACATGGCTATGGTAAACGTGCAAATCCATGTATTGACTGTAAAATTTTCTTTTTACAAAAAGCAAAGGAGTATATGCAAAGGCATAATGCTTCATTTGTCATTACCGGTGATGTGGTTGGTCAAAGGCCCATGTCACAGTACAAAGCAATGTTGCGACATATAGAAAAAGAAAGCGGGCTTGAAGGGATACTGCTACGCCCGTTATCGGCAAAGCTGCTACCACCAACCGTCCCTGAACAAAAAGGTATTGTCAACAGAGATATGCTCTATGCTATATCAGGTCGTTCACGTCAGCAGCAGATGCAATTAGCACAGGATTCAGGAATACAGGATTATCAATCGCCTGCTGGAGGTTGCTTTTTAACCATGCCCCAGATTGCATCACGGGTTAAGGACCTGTTTGCCCATCCTCCTTACAGCACCCTTGATCTTTACCTTGTCAACATTGGGAGGCACTATCGGTTACATGATAAAGCAAGTATCATAGTAGCCCGCAATGAAGAAGAATGCATAATACTTGACAGGTATAAACAGCATGCTGATTTTTATGTTGAACCAGATTTTAAAGGTCCTGTCATGTATGGCAGGGGAACCATTACGCAAAACGACTATCTACTGCTTACACAGATTATGGCTCGCTATGGCCGCCCAACAATGACAGAAAATAGCATTGCACTATTAATACAGGGACAGCGTATAAGTAATCTTATGGTTGATAAACCCATAGGTGATGCTCTGTTAAATCAAATGCGGATATAATTATGGCACCGGAGTAATACAATGAAAAAAACTGTATCATTTTTAGTTTCAGGACGTGGTTCAAACTTTCAAGCTGTTGCAAAAGCCATTATAAAGGGCACCATACCTGCAAAAACGGGGGTTGTTATTTCTGATACCGAAGGGGTCAGAGCCCTTGACATTGCACAGGAGCTATCTATCCCGGCTTTTTTTATTAACCCCGGGCAGTACAAAAGCCGCCAGGAACATGAAAAAGCTATGGTACAATTGTTGCATGAATACAGTACCGATGTCGTCGTTACAGCAGGATACATGCGCCTTTTAACACCGTATTTTGTACATGAATTTAAAAATAGCATTATCAATATACATCCTGCTCTTCTGCCAGCATTTCCCGGTACACATGCACAAAGGCAGGCGCTGGAATATGGTGTAAAGATTTCTGGATGCACAACGCACTTTATTGATGAGGGTACCGATTCAGGTCCAATTATTTTGCAAAAAGCTGTCCCTGTTTATGACGATGATACTGAGGATACCTTATCGGCGCGCATCCTCAAGGAAGAGCATCAACTATTGATTGAATCAGTACGGCTTTTCTGCAAGGATAAGATTTTTATTAAAGGCAGAAAAGTTTATATTGTGCGATAGTTACTCCTGAATAAGCTTTCCGGGTTAAAAAATACTTGCAAAATTTACACTAATCAGTATTTTTTTATTACGATATTATTTTATGTATTCCGGGATAATGCATAGTTGCTCTGTAGCCGCACAAATAGTGTTACTATGCAACACCACTGCCATGGTGCATAGTGGCGCCTGTGTTGGGCGACACATCATCTTGAACCAACGACGGAGGTTCTCATCGTCTGGTGAATGACCGTCATCCTGAGCAAGGCAAAGAATCTCGTTGTTTTGTGAACCAATTGATTCTTCGGGGCTTCTCCCCTCAGAATGACAATGTGCGGAGTGTCATCCTGAACCATG
>Ga0208940_1001932_pt1 | contig 20338 bp, 22 predicted proteins | sample AD_JPNNA6_MetaG_FD_184445 | JGI IMG/M metagenome (GOLD analysis project Ga0208940, IMG submission 184445) | Active sludge microbial communities of municipal wastewater-treating anaerobic digesters from Japan - AD_JPNNA6_MetaG (SPAdes) (version 2) | ecosystem: Engineered > Bioreactor > Anaerobic... | reverse complement strand
TTTTTGAGCCGAGAAAAACAGAACGATGGCCAACGAAAGAACGAAAACGGCAACTCCGACCGCAATTAACTTTGATAATGAACTTGTCGCCATCGACAAATCAAAGGTATCGTGCAACATCGATCTGACCATTGCCGCTCCGGCCAAAGCTATCGTTCCGATGAGGATAGCCGATGTTCCACTGAACGAAGTGAAGCGCGACGATTTTTCCATCATCGACTTAATATCGCGCACCGTTTTTAATGCTTCATTATTATTTTCCATAAATAAAAAGTACTTTGTTTCGCAAAGTAAAAACAAAAAAAGAAAAGTTGGACGTCGCGTATCCAACTTTAACTTAATTTAGTGAGCGCTTGCCAAAAATCCGTTATTACGATGCTTTATGATGACACAACTCTTTGTTGAGCGCGATCACGGCTTCCTCATAATGTTCGCGATTAATGACAAACTGCATATTGACCTGCATAAGCGATTGTGCGAAACTTTCGATGTTGATTCCTTTTTCGTAAAGCGCTTTGGTAGCACGATAGAGGAATCCGGGCATGGCGATATTTGTCCCCATCGCGCAAACAATGGCTACCGGTCGGGCCGTAACCTGATAAAAAACATCGGTAAGTACTTTGATCAATTCTACCGATTTGGGATTGTCCCAAACAACCATTGTGATGGAGTTGGCATTGGTAGATTTGAGAATATAACTCACTCCGTGTTTCTGAAAGTATTGCATGATGTGTCCGTCGAAACCGGGTTCGCCCACCATCATTGGGTCGTGCACCTCGATAGCGATGACTTTGCGCGATCCTGAAACAATTTCGACACGTGGTTCGGGCGAGATATAATCGCGCGAAATAACCGTTCCGGGATGTTCCGGTTCGAACGTATTTTTGATGCGAATGTTGATGCCAGCCAATTCCAAAGGTTTGGCAGCTTTCGGGTGAATAGCTTCCATGCCGATGTCGGCCAACTGATCGGCAATAATATAATTGGTATGACCTACCGGGACGCTGTTTTCCACACCCACAATTTTGGGATCGGCGCTCGACAGGTGATATTCCTTGTGAATCACCGCTTCGTCTGCCTTTACTTCCACGGCAATTTTGCTGAACGTTACTTCGGAATAGCCGCGATCGAAAGCGCGCATAATGCCTTCCGTTCCTTTGGTGTAACCGGTGGCAATGCACAAAATCTTGCTGAAATCGATATCTTTGAATTCCTTGTGAATACGTTGGTCGATGGTGAGTGGTTCGCTGTCATTAAATCCGCACAAATCCACAAAACGGGCGTTGATGCCGTTGTTGTTGAGGATATTCGTCGAGTTCCATGCCGAATGCGCTTCTCCGATAGACGAAAGAATTTCGCGCGCAGCGAGATAAATATCGGTCTGGTTGACATAGCCGGAGGCAAGCACTTTCGAAAGACTGTAGAGAATCGTTTTAGCCTGATCGACGCGAAAACGGATGAAATCGCGCGCCTCTTTCAGGTCGAGACCGATATCGGCAAAGCCGTCGTTGATGAGCAAGAGTCGTTTGCAAAAATCGTCGAGAGCACTACTGAAATCTTCGCCTTTCAGAAATTTATGATAGATACCCGGTTCGCCGGTTTTTTTGTGTTCGAGGAGCCAGTTGGTAACGTTGTTATATGCCGAAACCACGAAAATGCGGTTATAGAGAGCATCGCCTTTGCGATTTCCTTTGATGATGTTGTTGAGTACGTCCTGAAATTGTGACATGGACGTTCCACCGATTTTTTCGACTGTAAGCATAGCAATGATGTTGGTAGTTGAAGTGAATGTTGTTGTGCCACATCGTGTTTGCACGACACAAATTTACATGATAATTTTCAATCGCACCACAGCTGAGATGATTTAATTGGGAATTAATGGATGGAATCGTATCGGTTTAAAACTTTTTGATTTCCCGATAGACACGGAAAATCGGAAGTCCCATCACGTTGAAATACGATCCTTCGATTCTCTCCACGCCCACGTATCCGATCCATTCCTGCACTCCATACGCACCGGCTTTGTCGAGGGGTTCGTATTTCTCCACGTAATATTCTATTTCTTCGTCAGACAGTTCGCCAAACGTAACGTAAGCAGTATCGGAAAAAGATACTTGCTTTGTTTTCGAAGTGAGGCAAACTCCCGTTATCACGCGATGTGTTTTTGCGGCAAGAAAATGGAGCATTCTCGCGGCTTCGGCCTTATCTGCAGGTTTGCCCAAAATAGTGCCATCAAGCAACACGATGGTATCGGCAGTCAAAAGCAGGGAATCATCCGAGAACATTCCGACGTATGCCGACGCTTTTTTTCGTGCAAGAAATTCCGGCACTTCCTCTTTCGGAAGGGTTTCGGGATACGATTCTTCAATATCGGGCAACGCAACAATCTCGTATTCAATATCAATTCCCGACAGCAACTCTTTGCGACGAGGTGAGTTGGAGCCAAGAATAAGTTTGTAGTTGGTCATTTCCATTGATACCGGTGAAAATTTCTCCAAATTTACATGATAATTTTCGTTTAATACACAGGTTTGAGGATTTTATCATAGGGCGTTTCATGGATTCTGTGTAGCCAGGAAGATTAAAAAAAAATGATTATCCGCAACTATTCCTATTATGAGTCTGCTTTAAAAAGTCTAAAATACTAAAAATTAATTTCGTAAAATTCTGATTTTCAAGTATGTTTTTTGCTCATTTTTGATAAATAAGACTTATTCAAGTGGACTCAAAGTTCTTTGACAAATTTTCAATTAGCCCAACCCTTTCATACTACTCCTGCTACCATCAGTAAGTGGAAAAACAGGGAAACGTGTGAAGACAAAAGCTCACGTCCTCATCAGATCGTATATGCTTTAAATAAGTTGGAAGAAAGTTTGGTCGTCTCCATCAGAAAAACTACCCGGTTACCTTTGTATGAAGTATGGGAGATGCTTTTCATCTATAATCCGCAAATTACAAGAAGTTCCGTTTATAGAACATTTTGTAGAAACCATGTCAATCGGGTTCCGCTGGCAGGAAAGGGAAAAAGCCAAAAAGTTTGTTTAAGGAATATGAACCGGGCTGTCTTCACGTGGATGTGACCTGTTTACCGAAATTTGAGGGGGAATAAATCTTATCTTTTTGTTGCCGTTGACAGAGCTGCCCGAAGTTTGTTTTATCGAGTCTATGAAGCCAAGAGCAGTGAAAATACGAAAGATTTTATGGATCGGTGTTTGGAATTTTTCCCTTTCGAAATCACCCGTGTTTTGACCGATAATGGACCGGAATTTACGAATCGGCTTATTAAATCCAAGAAAGGAGAGCTCTGTCAAAAAACCTCTAAGCCGGATGAAGTCTGCAAAGCCAATCATATTGAACACAGGCTTACTTGGGCCCAATACACCAAAAACGAATGGCATGGTGGAAAGAGCCGACGGAATAATTAAAAAGGGAACCATTCTTAAAGAAAATTACGCAAATATTTATATTGAGCACGGTCGAAATAAAGAAGAAATGAATGAGGCTTTGATGGCTTTTCCCGTATATTACATGCTTTATGGAAGACATGGCGGAGTGAGAAAAGAACCGGGCGTAAAAAACCCTTTTCAGGCCGTCGAAAAACCTGTGGTGAGCAAAGCCGAACCATGGTTTATGTTAAAACCTGAAATTTTAAAAAAATCCTTGCATTTTTAAAAACAAAATTTTATGTTTGCAACCGAACAAAAGTCCAAGTTTTCATCAACAACCTTGTGAAACTTGACACGAAATAGAGCAATACGTACCGAATGAATTTCGGAAGATGCTAAAATGATCCGCCGATTGATACCAAAAACAAGCTGGATGAGGGTTTGACTTTTAGAATCTCGCGATTTAAAGAACAAATTAAGAAAACCAATCCTCACAAGCACGAAGAATATTACGAATTAATTTTTCTTTCGGCGGGTGAAGGTTTTCATTATATAGAAGAAGAGCGGTTTGTCGTTTCGCCGCCTGAATTTTATCTGCTGAAACCATTTCAGCTTCATTACTGGCAATTTACTTCTGTCCCCAAAGGGTTCGTTGTTCAGTTTAAATTATCGGAGTTTGATGGTATAAACGAAAATTCTTTGCTGGAAATAATTAGGAAGTTGTCGGAAAACACAAGCATTAAATTCACTGCCGAGAATTATCCCAATACCCTTCTGAATGAGATATACGAGGAATTTCAAGTCAATTCATCTTATTCCAGAGAAATCATTCACGGATTGCTTTTCGCCCTCTTCGGCAAGCTGTTGCGTATATCGGAAACTCATGATAATAATCGAACTCGACATCAATCGATCTACGAACGATTTATGTTGCTACTGATGAAAGAAAGTCCTCGACTGCACAAGGTGAACGAATTCGCCGATCTGCTGTTTATTACGCCTCAATACTTAAATCTTATCTGCCGCAAACAATTAGGGAAAAGCGCCCGCGAAATTGTTGCCAATCAACTGATGATCGAGGCTAAACGTTATTTACTCCATACCGATCATTCCATCAACGAAATTGCCGAAATCATGTATTTTACCGATTCGTCCAATTTTGTGAAATTCTTCAAGAAACATGAAAATGTTACTCCGGTCCAATTTCGCGAGAAACATTTTCAATAATACCGTTTTTTCTTTTTTTGTTACCACACTTTTAGACTTGATGTCGTTTACTTTTGTACAGTCATTCATCAATTTTTAACGAAATGAATATGCTGCAGTCCATTTTATTATTTATCCTTGGCGTTGCCATCGTGATGTTTTTTGCCGAGAAGCTGGTAAAAGGAACAGTGGGAATTTCGCTCGGTTTTGGAATTTCTACTTTCTTGATCAGCGTCATTTTCATTGGTTTCGATCCGGAAAACCTGTTCGTAGGAGCTGTCGGATCGTTTGAAGGTGTTTCGGGAATTGCGTTAGGGTCCATTATCGGAGCGGCGATGGTGGCTGTTGCTTTGGCATTCGGCCTAACGGCTTTGATTGCTCCGATGAAGTTTGAGCAAGCTCCGATACAGATTCTCGTTGTGCCCGTTTTGGCGGTTCTGCTGTTGGGCGTGCTGAGTTTGGACGGCCGGCTCTCGAGATTAGACGGAGCCGTTTTACTCGTTGGTTTTGCGTTATCGGTGATTTATCTGATTCATTTGTCTAAAAAGGGTCTCGATATTCAACCCACAGGAGAAGTTGCCGAAACACTTGAAAAAGCCGATAAACTGAACAAATGGAAATCGTTGGGTATATTTATTGTTTCACTTATCGGCATTGTCGTGGGAAGTGAGATTTTGGTAAAAAGTTCGGAAAACATCATTGCCCGGATCGGGCTTTCCGACACGGTTTTCGGCATGACGATCTTGGCTTTTCTGGTCAGTATCGAAGAGCTGGCCAGGGAACTTCCGGCTGCTATGAAGGGACGTCCCGAAATCAGTTTCGGAAATGTCGTAGGCTCCATCCTTGCTTTTTTTCTTTTCAATGCCGGAATCATTGCGTTGGTAAAACCCGTAACGGTGGATGAACAGACGCTGAGATACTATTTCCCGATATGCTTGCTGACCGTTGTGGTTGTTTCACTTTTTATGATAACGAAAAAGGTGTCGCGTTGGGCAGGAGCGATACTGGTGCTCTTGTATGTCGCTTTCATAACGATTGGGTTTTTGTAAGGATAAAGAATCAAAATGCGTTTTGTCTGCTACCTCAATAGACGACGGTGTCCGGAAGAGAACGGGCGATTTTGGGGTCATCTGCTCTCGTATGCGGTTATGACGTGCCGTGGCCGGCGCAGATTCATTTCCATAAGAATCGGGGTCCCTGTTTTTTGGGCAATAGTGTTTGCATGCAATCCAACCAATGGTATTTTACAAATGATGCACAGCGACAACGGGTCTGTGCGCGTGGGAGGTCAAAATCAATAGAAATCGAAGGTCGTAAAAATGACGAAAACAAATCAGGCCATGCTGTATGCCTTTGTAGCCGCATGCCTTTATGCTCTCAGCACTCCTTTTTCGAAATTGTTGCTGGAAAAGATCCCGCCTACGTTTATGGCGGCGTTTTTGTATTTGGGTGCCGGTATCGGCATGTTTCTTACCGGTAAGGTAAAGAAACGTTTCGAAATGTCGAATAACGAGTTGGACTTGAATAAAAAGGATTCTCCGTATGTGATTGCCATGATTGTGCTCGATATCCTCGCACCGGTTTTTCTCATGATCGGACTCAACCAAACCACTGCCTCGAATGCGGCCTTGCTGAACAATTTCGAAATCGTTGCCACGGCACTCTTTGCCAGATCGTTCTTTAGGGAAAGTATTTCCAATCGATTATGGTTTGCCATCTTCCTGATCACGTTGGCCACCATGATTTTGTCGGTTGAAGACAGCGACAGTTTTTCTTTTTCCGTTGGATCGTTATTCGTCGTTGTCGCAACCATCTGTGGGGGGATAGAGAACAACTGTACGCGTGTTTTATCGGTGAAAAATCCGCTTCAAATTGTCGTTTGCATCGGGAACGGGAGCTTTACTGATAGCGTTGTTCTTCGAAAAATTTCCGACATTCGCATGGCCATACCTCTTGCCGGCCTTAGCATTGGGTTTTGTAGCGTACGGACTCAGTATTTACTTTTATGTATCTGCACAAAGAGAGTTGGGCGCGGCGAAAACGAGTGCCTACTATGCTGTTGCTCCTTTTGTGGGAGCAGCCTTTTCGCTCCTTATCTTACATGAAAAGCCGGGTATAAATTTTTTGGTCGCACTTATCATCATGGGCATCGGAACTTATTTTGCTTCTGCTTCCGGCAAAAATTAGCTTTCAGCCGAAAAACTACTTCTCCGTCTATCTTAAAAATGGCCATCTATTGAATAAGATAAACCTGCAACAATCTCAATCAGACTATAGTCGGTGTAAATTGCGATAACTCGTAAATTCCCAGCTGTTTTTCAAGAGCGGCAACTTTTTCGACCATGCTGTCAAAACCATCTTCACCAAAAAGTTCATGTTCGCGGCGTTCGAAATCTTCTCCTAAGGCGTAATACTCGTCTTTCGAAACAATCTTCCGGATAGTGGGGAATAAAACCGTATCTTCTCTTGCTTCATGAGGACGATACATGCCACTGAAATCGTTCAGTAATTTGCTTAGTTTCTGATTATCTTCGGTATTAGAAGTGGGTTTCATATTCGCCTGATAAAGGATGCGATCGGTTAATACTCGACCCGCTTGATGTTGCGCACGTAAAACCTTAATCAGGTCGACGAATTGGTTAGCTTGTTCAAAACGTGGAAACAAATAATCCTGTTCCAGTTTCTCGTGATAATCTTCGATAAAAGTACGAATGATTTGAGCCGAATTGTGAAGAATTTTCAGATCGAAAGGCAAATTATTTTGCAAATACCCGCTACATGTATCGTAAATAAGTAAAATTCTGTTCAGCACGCCATGTTCACGCATTAAATCTTCCGAAGGAGTAACCTCTTCTTCTGTTTCTTCCTTACATCCCGATAAAAGTCCGATGCCGGAAATGCCTGCAACCGTACTCAACAAAATTCCTTTTTTAAGGAAAGTACGTCGGTCATTAGTAAAACGTTCGGCAGTAACATCCTGCGGTCGGCATGACGAAAGATCGGCAGGAAAACGATTGTTTTTACGATAAATTTTCATAATTCAAGTTTTTAAAGAGTGATATATTTTTGAATCGAGCGACCATTTGCCAGCTCCATAAATGAGTAGGTAGATCAATAACAATGTCAGGGCAAAATCGGTTCGATATTCGTGAGCCATTTGCCAAAACCCGCTGTTGACCAGAATCGGCCATTTGGTCGTTACGAAAGCGGTTATCATGATAATAAACAATGGAATGGCGGCTATTCGGATAAACAATCCCAGTAGAACTAGCGCTCCGCAAACCATTTCGAACGTACCGGTAAAATAAGCCCAGAAAGCGGGATCGGAAAAACCGATCTTTTCGAATCGGCCGGTGCCAACCAATTCGGGAAACAAAAACTTTTGAATTCCTTCGGAAAGAAATATCAACCCAACAATCAATCTGGGCAAAATGGATCGGTTATCAGAAACTGTTTTAAAGAAGAAGTTGGTGAGCATATTCGAAGTTTTCATATCTTTATTGGTTTGAAAAATTAGAAGTAATGAAACCTACAAAACCTGTTTCGATAGTTTTCTCTTCTTATCATCCTCAAAAATATTAAAAAAATGATTATCCGCAACTGTTTCTATTATGAATTCTTGATTTGAAATCGGGGGCATACGTTACGGCAGCTATCAAAAGCCTTTCAAACTGTTTTTCTCCGAAGTAACGCCTATTGAATTTGTAACAGAACCGGTTGAGATAGTATTGTAAATATTCGGTTTTTATCTTGTAATACACACCCAAGAGCTGTCGTTTGGCATTACTGATTGCCGTATGCAACCAAGGCAGCATATTGCAAAGTTCCTCGTTAGGAATGACATATGCCATATGCAAATGGACATGTTCTTTTAATTTTGTATAAGAAGCAGAATCATCGGTCGTTAAATCCGCCGTGTTTTCAACGTGGTCTTTGACATTCTTTGTAATTGTTTCGGACTTCAGGTCGCTGATCACTTTCATTTTCAGGTACCTGACCTTCTTGGGTTTCTTACCTGCCTTGGGGTTTTCAACCGTTTTGCTTTCGGCCATTACCGGTACTTTGGTCTTTTTTTGACTCCAGCAGCCCCGTTTCAATGGTTTTTCCTTGTCTTCAAGGGATATCTCGGTAGAAAAAAAACATCGTCCAACTCGATGGCTCCTTCGAGCATGTTATTCATCGTCACGTTTGCCCATCACGTCGCGCAATTTATTGGACATCTCCCATATCGGTTGATAACGTTTGTGTCCTAATTGACGCGGCAATTCTGCCGTGGAGAAAGACCCTTTCGTGGCCGTGAGCAGGTGTATGGCAACGAACCGGTGACGGTAAGGCAAGTTGGAATGCTGCATGACGGTACCCGACCGCAAGGTTTGGCGTGCATGGCAACGCTTGCATTCATAGGCCTGCTTGTTCTCGAGCCAATAGTGTTCTTAACAATTACAATGACGACAGGTTACGCCAATTTGGTTTCTTTGTTCTTTGAATTTTTTCCGACAGGTTTCCTCGTCGGGGTAATTTATAGCAAAATCCGGGATATTCATAGTGTCATTTATTTAATCGTTACTGATGTAAGCATAATGAATATCAATGAATTAAACAAATATATATAAAGCTGATTTTTAACTTTTTCCCGCTAATTATTTAGGAAGAACTGCGGATAATCATATTAAAAAAAATCATTAACTCAACGTATCGCTGAATCAATTTCCCAGCCCATTTCTCATTTCTTCCTCCCTTCATTCGTCATGACCAAATGTATTTCGTAAATTTGCACAAAACTCAATGCTTATGACAGTGGACGTATGCCCTTCTCCGGCTCTTTACCCCTATTATGAAAAGGAGGGCAACATCGTGATTGTTGCCGATATTTTCAGGGCATCGACAACAATATGTGCCATGCTGCAAAACGGTGCTTCGGCCGTGATCCCCGTGGCAGATATTGCCGAGGCTCAACGTTATAAATCGGAGGGTTATTGGGTAGGAGCCGAACGTAACGCTCGAAAATGCGATTTTGCCGATGGCGGAAATTCTCCGTTCGATTATCCAAGAGAAAAAGTCGATGGGAAAGAAGTCGTTTTCACTACAACCAATGGAACACAAGCCATCGAAAAAGCACGCAACTGTCGTCAGCTTTTCGTGGGTGCTTTTAGCAATTTGCAAGTATTGACCGAAAAATGTCTTTCAATTGGAGGACGCGTGGTGGTGATTTGTGCCGGATGGCAGAATAAAATCAATATCGAAGATATGCTTTTTGGAGGTGCTTTTGCCGAGCGCTTATCGGAAAAGTCAGAAATCACAATCGATTCGGATGCCGTTCGCATTGCCCTCGAATTGTGGCGAAAAGCTAAAAATAATCCGTTGGAATATGTGAAGGATACCGATCATTATCAACGGTTAGTGGTCAATGGCGCCGATGGCGATGTGCCCTATTGTCTGCAATCGGATACAGTGCATTTTGTGCCTTGTCTTGACAAAGCGGACGGGAAACTGAAAATTTAATCGTCCCAATCAAAATTTTCGAAATCGAACTGATCGGTGAACTGTTCCAAATTGCGGCGATCTTTTTTTGTGGGGCGACCTGTTCCTCGCTGTCTATCGACAAAACCGCTGATTTTGTTGAGCTCCAATAATTCGTATTGATCAGGTGGGGTGATGTTTTCCATAAACTGAGGAACGAGCTTTGCCCCCATGCGCTTGTCGCTCAAGGCAAGTACTTTGAAGGAAAACGTAACGGGAGGTTTGCGCACTTGCACAACATCCCCCACGCGAATCATGCGCGAAGGTTTTACGGCAACACCTCCAACCATCACTCGCCCTTTTTTGATGGCTTCGGCGGCAATTGTTCGGGTTTTGAAAATCCGAACGGCCCACAACCATTTGTCTATACGTACCTCATCCATAGTCGTTTGCGATTGATTGAATATTGGTTTGTTACCGATTGTTGTACTGATTCATCGTAACATCTACACCCGACAGGCAAAAACTGCGAATAATGTCCACTGCTGTTTCTATTCTTTGCGGCAGTAAAATTTTTTCCTCATCCGAAAATTCGCTTAACACATAATCGACTTGACGACCGCGCGGAAATTCATTTCCGATGCCGAAACGAAGCCGCGCATAGTTTTGTCCGATCAGTTCCTGAATGTTCTTCAATCCGTTGTGTCCGGCATCGCTCCCTTTCGATTTAAGCCGAAGTGTACCGAATGGCAGCGACAAATCGTCCACCACTACCAGCAGATGGTCGTTATCAATTTTTTCGTGTTGCAACCAATAGCGCACTGCATTGCCGCTCAGGTTCATAAATGTGGATGGTTTCAGCAGCAATAGCGACCGGTTACGAAGTCGCGTTTCGGCTACAAAACCGTAACGCTTGTCCTGAAAAACAACATTGGACGCTTTTGCAAAAGCGTCCAATATCATAAAGCCTATGTTGTGGCGGGTATTTTCGTAGTCGGGTCCGATATTTCCCAGACCTGCAATCAAATATTTCATTCCAAAAATCTTTCGTAAAACCTCGATTATGCTTTTGCAGCAGCACCTCTGGCAGCGCGAGTAAGCTGAACGCGACAAACAACGGCGTTTTTGGAGTTGAGGATTTCCAATCCTTCGAATTGAAGTTCGCCAACTTGAATAGATTTACCCAACTGGAGCTTTTCAACATCGATGACCAATTTCTCCGGCAATTTGTCGGCAAGCGCTTTCACCTTGAGTTTGCGCATGTCGAGCGATAATTTACCACCGGCACGAACTCCTTCGGCAAGGCCTTCCAACTGAACGGGAATTTCCATAACGACGGGAACGTCATCAAATACATGCAGAAAATCGATATGAAGAATTTCTTCTTTCACGGGATGAAATTGAATTTCCTTGATGATGGCTCTCATTTTTTTGGAACCCAAGTCAAGACTAACCAATTGCACTTCGGGAGTGTAAATCAGTTTGCGAACATCACCGCTCTTTACCAGAAAATTCAGGTTTTCTTCGTTGCTTCCTCCATATACCACGCAAGGAATAAGTCCCTGTGAACGATATGTTTTAGCTGCTTTCTTGCCGAAATCGTTTCTGATTTCGCCTTTTAATTCAAACGTTTTCATTTTTGTTTTTGTTTGTGTTACTCAAAATAAAGTATTTTCATTGCTTCTTTATTTCCCATCACACGGGAGCTTCTTAAAAAAGCGGTGCAAATGTAGTGATAATCTTTCGATTCGGCAAATATTTTATTTTGCCCTACTCTTCAAATCATCCACCGTGATTGACATCAACCTTCCAATCGGTTTGCCGTCACGATAGGTAATAATGCGCATCAATCGTGCATCTTTGGGAATAAGCAGAGGTGCCGAATATTTGGGATAGAAATTATCGGGAGTAGATCCGTCGAAGCTGGTATAGATATCGAGTCCATCGATTTCGGGAGTGAGTTCGACAAAATATTTTTCCCCTTCTTTCCTGACCGAAACAATCGGATCGTACATTGCCGGGGAATATTTGGTCTGAGCACAGTCGAGACGTGGAAATTGTGCTTCGGTTTTCGTCACGAATTTATTCCAATCTTTTTTCTCCTTGGGCGACCATAACGATTCGGCAATTGCAAATCCCCTCGGCCAAGTCATGTATTCCGCCTGACGAATATTGTAAATCTGTTCGGTCCACAGATTGGCTTGCCCACCCAGAACAAATTTCTCATTGACTCCGGTTGGGAGAGGATCGAACTTGTAGGACTGATTGAGTCGCAACGTGGCATAAACGGGAGCTTCGGTGCATGGATCGCCCTGCATGTAATCGATATAAACAAAATTGGTCGGACTCATTACCACATAATGTCCCGATTTGGAAGCTTCAATGCCGGCATCAATACCGCGCCAGCTCATCAGTGCAGTAGTTGGAGTGATACCTCCTTCCAAAATCTCATCCCATCCCATCATCTTTTTTCCTTTCGATTGAATAATTTTTTCGATACGCTTGCCAAAATAGGATTGCACTTCGGGCATGGTTTTCAACCCTTCGCGTTTCATGAGTTCTTTCACTTGTGGACTTTTCTCCCAAAAATTGTGGGGTGCTTCGTCTCCTCCGGAATGAATATATTCGAACGGGAACAATTGGGCCACTTCGGTAATTACCTTGTCCATGAAATCGTACACTTTTTCGTTGGCCGGACATAATGTGTTATCTACATAAGCAATAGGTGGTGCACCATGCGACCAGTCCATAAATTCTTCACCGGCGCGAACTGAATATTCCTCTGCTCCCGGCGTACACGAGAGTTCAGGGTATGATGCAATGGCTGCCAAACTGTGTCCGGGAACATCTATTTCGGGCATTACCCGAACGAAACGTTCAGCGGCATAACGAACGATGTCGCGAATTTGATCCTGAGTGTAATATCCTCCATAGGTTTTAGGCTCGTCAGGGAGCGGTTTCGAAAAAGTCCCAAACCATCCTACCTTGTCAACGCGCCATGCCCCCACTTCGGTGAGTTTGGGCAAACTCTTAATTTCGATCCGCCAGCCCTCGTCGTCGGTCAAGTGCCAGTGAAACGTATTGAATTTATACTTCACCATGTTATCGATAAATCGTTTCACTTCGTCCACCGTAAAGAAATGGCGTGAAACATCGAGCATCATGCCGCGCCATCCAACGCGCGGGTAATCTGTGATTTCGACCTGTGGAAGCTGCCAGTCGATATTTTCTACCAAGGTGGTGCTTTCGATTTGCGGCGGTAACAGTTGGAAAAAAGTCTGCACGCCGTAGAATAATCCTGCGGGCGTATTAGCCTTAATAGTCACTCCGTTGGCTGTTGATGAAAAAGTGTAGCCTTCGTTTCCAATTTCTTTTTCTGCTTTTTTGTTCAATATCAATCGAATAGCCGGTTGTGAAGCACGCTCGGTTACAGATATCTGTTTACCCGTAGCCGCCGAAAGTTTGTTACGGAGATAATCATTGACATACACCATCTCCTTGTCAGAAGGCGCTACAACGATGATCGGATCAGGCAGAACATACACTCCTCCTTTTTCGACAAGCGAAACAGGTTCGGGAATAATAGCCACAGATGTCTTGCTTTGCTGGGCGAAAGTTACCATCGTGAAAAAAGCTAACATAAAAATAACGGCACTGTTTTTTTTCATTTTTGAAGATTTAATAAAGGGTTGACAGATTTTAGACACAAATTTATAAAACTATTTCGAAAATCCTGTTAAACCAAACCTTCCGGTTATAAGAAAGCGCTATTTTCCCGAATTTTATCTTGTCGATAAGGAAAAAATACGTATTTTTGCGACGTAAAAGCTCATTTCAACAATGATTAATAGAAACTTAATTCGTATCCGAATTGTTCAGATCGTTTATGCGTGGTATCAAAATTCGAACAATAATCTGAAAAATGCGGAAAAAGAACTACTGCAAGGATTTCAAAAATCATACGATCTTTATTTTTACTTACTCCTGTTGATGGTGAAAATAACAGACTTGTATGAAGAACGTGTTGAGATGAAAAAAAATAAATTTTTGCCAACCGAAGAAGATCTGAATCCCAACACTCATCTTATCGAGAACAAATTCATCAAACAACTCAGAACCAACAAGACATTAAACAAATATCTGTCCGAAAGGCCCATGAGTTGGGACGAAAACGAAACTTTCGTCAAAAACCTGTTGGACACGATTCTCGGCTCGGAAGAATATAAGAACTATACTGGCAATGTTTCACCAACCTATGCCGACGACAAGGATTTTTGGCGAAAAATATTTAAACAATATATCTATCTGAATGACGAACTCGACGATATTCTCGAAGACGAAAGCATTTTCTGGAACGACGATGTGGAAACAGTGGAAACTTTCGTGCTAAAAACAATCAAGCAGTTTTCGGAGCAGAATGGCGACAACCAACCGCTTTTACCCATGTTTAAGGACGAAGAGGACAAACAGTTTGCTCTTAAACTTTTGGACGAAACCATTCTAAACGAAAAAAAATATCGGGAACTCATCGAGAAGCATACACAAAAATGGGATTTCGACCGTATCGCTTTCATGGACATGATTATTATGCAAGTGGCCGTCGCCGAACTTTATACCTGCGAGTCCATTCCTACCAGCGTTACGCTCAACGAATTCATCGATATTGCCAAATCGTACAGCACGCCTAAAAGCGGGACTTTTGTCAACGGCATTTTGGACGCAATAGCCAACGAAGCAAAAAAGGAACATATCATTTTAAAAAACTAATTTCACTCACTTCAAAATTTTATCGAAATGGACGTATTATTGCAAGCAGGATCCTCAGCAAACGGAGGAGGAATGGGAATGACGCTGATCATGATGATTGCTATCATAGCTGTTTTTTATTTTTTCATGATTCGCCCCCAACAAAAAAAACAGAAAGATCTTCAGAAAGCGCGTGAGTCGATGCAGGTTGGCGACAAAGTAGTTACAGCGGGCGGTATTCACGGTCGCATCAAAGAAGTTGGCGACACCTACTTTTTAGTGGAGGTGGCCGATGGCGTAAAATTGAAATTCGAAAAAAGCTCTGTTTACGCTTCTGCCCAAGACGTTAATAAGTAAACCCCACTTGGATGCCGAGCTATGATTGACGTCAAAGCTATCATAGAAATTTGGGAACCGAGAGTGCGGGCATATTTCTCCAATTTTCCCTGGAGAAATATGCTTGCATTCCTTTTTTTTCTCTTGATGGCCTATATCTTTTGGCTGATGCTCTTTTTCCGTCGGGAAAACGTCGAAGGCACTTATCGCGTTCCGGTCAAATACATCAACGTGCCCGAAGATGTGGTTTTCGATCAACCGACGCCACAACATATTGATGTCAGAATTTCGGACGTTGGATCGCAAATTTTCAGATACGACATTTTCAAGCCGGACACGCTTCGAATAGATGTCGGAGAATATCACGAAAAAAACATTCAAACCATACAGGGAAACGAACTCCGATATATTCTCAATAATCTTTTCCCCAAAGCCACCCTGCTCAGCTATTATCCGGCATTGATACCGATCTCAACCTCAAAGCTCGAAAAAAAGCAACTCGTAGTGGTATTCGACGGAGAAATCACTACAAGTGGCGCCAATCTGGTAACTGACAGCATATCATTTATCCCCGAAATAGTTACAGCATACTCTTCCAAGAAGATTCTCGAAAACCTAACAAATGCTCTGACCGAATACACCGTTTTCGATAACTTGAAAGCAACCTCGCAATTCAAGATCAAAATCAAAAAAGTAGAGGGTGTGAAGTTCGTACCGGACGAAGTGGAAATATATATCCCGATTAAGGAATACACTGAGAAAAGCTTTGATATCCCGATCACTTGCTCCAATCTTCCAGACAATCTTGAGGTTAAATTCTTTCCGTCACAAATCAAGGTTTCTTTCCTTGCAACTTTGGAAGATTATAAAAAAATTAGCCCGGAAGACTTCGCCATTGATCTCGATTATACCAAACTTAAGTCTCAAGAAGACGGTAAAATAGAGATAGAACTGACGCAGTCGCCTGCAATGATTCGAAACCCCCGCTTATCGCCGGGTTCGGTAGAATTTCTTTTCGAGAATCTCGAATAAATACAAATGATTAAAATTGGAATAACCGGTGGCATTGGCAGCGGAAAATCAGTAGTATCCGAGCTATTGAAACTTTACGACATACCGATTTATAATGCCGATATGGAAGCCAAACGACTCAATGACGAATCACCTCTCATTCGCGAAAAATTGACGCAATACTTTGGTGAAAATCTGTATGCTTCAGGGAAACTCGACAAGCAAAAGTTTGCCCAAATTATTTTCAACGATCCCGAAAAACTCCGCATAGCCAACTCCGTTATTCATCCCGAACTGCAAAAAGATTTTCTGCGATGGGTCGAAATCCATTCCGATTCGGAAATAGTGGCAATGGAAGCGGCGTTGCTTTTCGAAGCAAATTTTCAGAGCCTGTTCGATAGTGTGGTTACGGTCTATGCTCCGATGTCGCTTCGAATAACACGCGCTTTGCAACGCGACAACACAACACCTGAAAAAATAGAAGAACGCATGCGACATCAATTTCCGGACGAGGAAAAAGTGAAGCTTTCGGATTTCGTCATCTTCAACGACGAAAAACATTCTCTTATCCGACAAGTATCCGATCTGATATCGCAAATTAAAGAGAACCGATAAAACTTTTTTCTCTCAGGCTATCGGGGAGGTTGTGTTGAATTATGCTTACAAAAGGCTTTTTCACCTTTTCACCTGATTTTTTGCAAAATAACTCAAAAAAAGGTATCTTTGCACCGAACATAAAAAATGAGCATCATGGTAGAAAAGATTGGTTGTAACGCCGGCAAAGTTTGGACACAATTGGATGCAGCCGGCCGTTCAAGCGTAAAAGACCTGAAAAAATTGACAAAACTTACAGACAAAGACTTGTATGCAGCCATTGGCTGGCTGGCACGTGAAGGAAAATTAACGTTGGAAGAAGTGGACAAAGAAGTTTTCGTTTCTTTGAAGTAAGCTCGATTCCGACCGCTGTTTAACATCTTCCGCTTTTTAGGAAGTATCTTCGGATCGATGAAGAAATATTTTATTTCTTCATCGATGTTTTTTTTGATACACCCGCATCATCTTTAAATTTTGATACTATCTTTATCACAAAAAAATGATGGATACATCGAAACTTCGTAAACAGCTGTTCAAGCTCTTTCCCAAGGAACAAGTTTTCACCGACGAGCTTTCGTTGCTTACTAAGGGCACCGATGCCGGATTGTATCGGATGATCCCCAAAGCAGTTGTCAAAGTTAATTCGGAAGAAGAAGTCGTTCGATTGCTTTCTTTTTGCAAAAACAATCAAGTCCCCATAACGTTCAAGGCAGCAAGTACAAGCCTTAGTGGACAAACCGTTTCGGACTCTGTCTTGATGGAAATCGGACAGGGATTCGATTTTGCATCGATCGCCGATAGTGGACGAACAGCTACCTTCGGTTGTGGCGTTGTGGGTGCTGCTGCCAATCGAATGCTGATGCGCTATCATCGGAAAATAGGACCCAAACCGGCTTCTATTGCTTCGGCAAAAATCGGCGGAATCGTTTCGAACAATGCCAGCGGATCGAGTTACGGCATTCGGCATAACAGCTACAACACCGTGAAAGCGATGCGCATTGTTTTTGCCGACGGATCGATACTTGATACGGCGGACACGGTAAGTCGTCGGCGTTTCATCGAAACACACCCACAACTGATAGCCGAAATTCAACAACTTCATCTTCTCGCAACAACAAGCGAGCCCATTTACGAAAAAATATCTCGGAAGTTTCGACTCAAAAATACCTGTGGGTATGGTGTAAATTCGCTGGTCGATTTTGAGGATCCTATCGAAATTATTCGTCATTTGATGGTTGGCTCCGAAGGTACGCTCGGATTTATTTCTCAAGTTACCTTTGAAACCGTTCAGGATGCGCCGCTCAAAGCCACTGCGATGATTTATTTTGCTCGGTTACGCGATGTTTGTGAGGCTATTCTTCCTTTGCGGTCGTGCGAAGTGAGTGCTGCCGAATTGATGGATCGCAACGCATTGCGTGCGGTAGAAAATCAGGAGGGGATGCCTGACGAACTGAAATCGCTGCCTGAAAATGCAGCAGCACTTCTCATTGATACTTCGGCCGATGACGAAGAGACCTTACTAAAGCAGATTCGTGAAATAGAGGAAAAACTGTCATCTGTTCACACGCTTGCCCCTATCAAGTTTACAAGTGACGTGCATCTTTACAATACGTATTGGAAAGTACGAAACGGACTTTTTGCATCGGCAGCGGCTGCGCGTCCCGTTCACACCGCATGCATCATCGAAGATGTGGCTTTTGGCGCGAATGTTTTGGGTGATGCGCTAACCGATGTACGCCAATTGCTCGTGGACTCCGGTTATGCCGATGCCGTGATGTGGGGACACTTGCTCGACGGCAATGTACATTTCACGGTTTTCCCCGATATCAACTCTGAGACCGGCATTCGTCAGTATGCCCAATTTATGAATGAACTGAGTGAAATGGTCGCCATAAAACATCAGGGAAGCCTGAAAGCCGAACACGGTACAGGCCGAAATATGGCACCTTTCGTCGAAAAAGAGTGGGGAAGCGATATTTATGCCCTAATGAAACGAATCAAAAAAGCGTTCGATCCCGACAATATTCTAAATCCGGGAGTATTAATCAACGACGATCCCGATGTTTTTATCAAAAATTTGAAGCGCATTCCTGAAGCAAATCCGCTTATCGACAAATGCATCGAATGTGGTTTCTGCGAGGTGAATTGCCCTTCGAAAAACTTGACGCTTACACCGCGTCAACGCATTGTCGCATACCGTAATCTGACTGAAAAGGCATTATCGGGGAAAGACAGAAAAAAAACTTTCCGTCGGCTGGAAAAGGAGATTTCCTATCCGATGGACGAAACTTGTGCTACGGACGGCTTGTGTGCTATAGCTTGCCCCGTAGGCATTAATACGGGAACGTTGGTGAAAGAACTTCGTTTTCATAATAACGGTCTATTGGCCAATACCATTGCCGATGTTGTAGCTGCAAATATGGATAAAACTACGACTTCGCTGCGCGGGTTGATGAGATTTCCGCATGCGCTGGCAAAAATTGTCGGCTACAATGCGCTCGAAAATGTTACCCGTGGCTTATTTAAAGTAGGTGATGGTCTTTTCCCGCTTTGGACACAATACACGCCTTCGGGCAGTCGGAAAATCGCCCGTTCGATTTTTCCTGCCAACGATGCCGATGCTCCGACAGTGGTATATTTCCCGTCGTGTATCACCCGAGCGATGGGTGGCCCTTCTTTCGGGTACGACGAATCGGAGGACGTTCCCTCGAAAATGCTTTCGCTGCTTCAAAAAGCCAACTACACGGTCATCATTCCCGAAGGGAAAGACAAATTATGTTGTGGTATGGCTTTCAGTAGCAAGGGATTTCGAAAACAGGCAAAGAAAAAAGAAACCGAGCTCAACGAAGCGTTATTGTCGGCAACCCGTAACGGCAAATTGCCTGTAGTTTGCGATATGAGCCCCTGTCTGCTTCACATGCGCGAAACGCTCGATCCACGTTTGAAACTTTATGATCAGGTGGATTTTATTCACGATTTTTTGCTCGATCGTTTGCAATTCACACGGCAGCCTGTTTCCATCGCTATACACAACACGTGCAGCACCACAAAAATGCAAATCGAAGACAAATTCTATCGTGTAGCTTCGCTATGTGCCGAAAAGGTAATCGTGCCCGAAAACGTTACTTGTTGTGGCTGGGCCGGCGATCGGGGTTTCTTCCATCCCGAATTAAACCGTTCGGCGCTTGCTCCCCTCGAGCATGCCAAGCTCGACGCCACAGAAGGATATTCTAACAGCCGTACATGCGAAATCGGACTTTCTGTCAATAGCGGAATTGCTTACAAATCATTGGTATATTTGGTCGATAAATGTACTGCCGCTTTAGAAATCGATAAACAGTAGCTTTGAGATGTTAGTTACGAAAGGAAAAGTCATTACAAAATCGTAATTCGACCGTGTTGTTATGGCGAAAATTTTCTTCGTTTTCTCCCAAATGCTTTCCAAAAGGAAGGAATGGATATTGGTACGCGTGGCATAAATATATTTTTTTTACCTTTGCACTCTCAATCAGCAAATTCACGATATGAACATCGAGCAAAATCTTCAAAATACAATCATCGGCGCCATCAGCGAACTTTATCATGCCAATGTGGACGCT
>Ga0208940_1001928_pt1 | contig 20369 bp, 19 predicted proteins | sample AD_JPNNA6_MetaG_FD_184445 | JGI IMG/M metagenome (GOLD analysis project Ga0208940, IMG submission 184445) | Active sludge microbial communities of municipal wastewater-treating anaerobic digesters from Japan - AD_JPNNA6_MetaG (SPAdes) (version 2) | ecosystem: Engineered > Bioreactor > Anaerobic... | reverse complement strand
CGGATGAAAGAAGTCCTGGCCGGGATTCTGGATGTAGCTCCGGAATGCATTTCCATCAAAGCTACCACCACAGAACACCTTGGTTTTGTAGGGCGTGAAGAAGGGATCGCTGTATATGCGACAGTCCTGTTGTGGCCGGAAGTCTGAAATCAAATTCCCGTTTGTGTGTTTAAAAATAATGATTACTTTTGCAGTTCCGTAACGGCGAGGTAGCTCAGTCGGTTAGAGCGCATGATTCATAATCATGAGGTCACGAGTTCAATTCTCGTCCTCGCTACACAAAAAAGCACTTACAGTCTTGTGAGTGCTTTTTTTTTGCCCCGAAACGAGGTGGAACCTCCTGTTCCAGTCAGGTCGCTGCCATCACAAAGAACCAGGTACTCTTTTTGGCAATGCCGAGACTCTCCATGCTTTTGCTGCCAGTTGCCGTCACTGCCACTACAAGGAACAGAGAGTTTTTTTGGGGTACGCCGAGGCTCTCCGTTCCAGGTGAGTGCGTCGCACACATTGTTCTTTTGCCTGTCATACAATGTGTTATACATTTCGTACCCCCATGGGTATGAATTGTGTAAGTAGTTGATAATGAGTCAAACGAATCAAGTGTGCGAGGCACCCATTAGCTTGACAGGGAGGTGGTAAGTAGCCGAAACCTCGGCTATACCATTAACTGGCACAATAACAGCGCCTTAATTAGCGCCAAAAGCCTTTGGCGCACCGCCTTGAATGATCCGCATTGAAAGACCACCGGACAACTGTTAGGGCAGCAATGCGCATAATTGCAAGGTCGTTTGAGTGCTAAGAACGGAGTGCCTCGGCTTAAAAGAAAAAGCACTCCGTTCTTAGCACTCAAGCGTCCGCCTGCAGTAAAGGGTTGCAGCTCTGGCAAGTTACTCCAGGAAGGTAATCCCCTGGATCCCATTACGTGATACGATCACTTTGTAGGCATGGAAGGAAGATTTCCCTTCCGATTGCACCTGCATGACTATATGCAGAAAATAGCTTTTGGCGCAGTTTAAGGTTACCAGGTCCCCCGTTTCTTCATCGATTTTAAGCAGGGGAATTTCCGGGTTATCCATTTTCTGGGTATAGCGGTTCACGTGAAAGCGGACAATGTCGTTAATGCCGCTGATGTGATAGATATTGTTTTCTGCCAGTTTGTGGCTGTCAATATTGACCAGCTTCCTGTACAGGATGATCTTTTCGTCCAGGATGGCAAATTCAGAGCCCATGAGGTTGTTTTTGTTGCGCAGGTTCATTACTTCCTGTGGGATCTTGCCCGGGGAAATGAAGTCCATCCCTTCTTTAATCCAGCCGATCTCCTCGTCTTTTATCCGCACAACGGCCTTGTGATCAAAATATTTGAATTTAAGTTTGTAGGCAAAGTAATACCGCATCAGTTCCTTGATCCTGTCTTTCAGCATGTAACTGACCACCAGGGCAACGAACAAGGGAATGGATACGCTCCCGAAACGGCGCTGAAAAATAAAAGCCACCACCGTGGCAAAGATCATGGCCACCCCGGCGGCAATGCTGTAGTAGATCTGTTCAATGGCCACCCCGTCACGCTTTTTATTCAGGGTCACAAAAAGGTCGCTTTCTATGTACTTCTTGAGCAGGCCGTACCGGAACACCAGGTCCCGGTTGTTTTCCGGGTCCCTGGCATCCAGCACGTTGTAACCCGCCTCCCGTTTATAGGCATATTCCCCCACCACAAGATCGTGAATGCGTTGCTCTTCCTCCGAATACTTGCTTTTTCCCTTAAGGAATTTCAATATCCGAAGAGCGTAAAGCACCACCACCTGGCTGAGCGCCTCGTCTCCAAAACGGAAATGGTCCTGCAATTCATCGGGTACGGTGGGGACGGTTATGATGCTCTTAAGATTGCGGTAGCATGCCAGGATGGCCTTTGCCGAATCTGCGTACTGGGAGCAGAGCCACGCGGTATTGTCCGGCGACTGACCCCTGAGGATCATCTTGGCATGGTCTCTCAGGGCACTTTTAATGATGGCCGAGACCATTTTAATCTGGTAAATGTACTCAGAGGCGTTTCTTCGCAGGGGTGCGGAGGCAACATCACGGAATGCCTTTTCCAGGTGACGGAAAGGAACGGCATCTTTTTCGGCCAGGTCCCGCAATATGTATACAGGGGTGATCATCCTGACGTTTGATTTCACGTCGCGGTAGAACTGATCTTTCCCATATGTCTGCGGATTGATATCCAGGCTGTTGGGTATGAAAAACCATGTATTTAACACAAAAACGTTCTTTTGCACCTTACGGCGCACAAGAAACCGTTGTTTAAACTCAACGGCGAATTCATCGTGGATCTTATACTGGATTTCAACCATAAGCTAACTCTTAAAAAAACACTCCGTTCGTATATCCCAGCCAGCGCAACACTGTTTCTCCCCACAAGATAATCATAAACCAGCTGATGACCATCATGATGATCCCGAACTTGAATGTGTCGCTCCAGCTGTAATGGTTCGTTGTATACAAAAGGGCTGCAGGTTTGGAATTGAACGGCAGGACATAAACGTGTCCAACCAGCATGGCCACGGGAAACGCCAGCGACATGACTGGATACCCGAACTGTTGGGCGACACTGATGGCAATGGGTACAAAAATGAGCGTCTGCATGGTTTTTGACTGGAACAGCAGTGCGCTGAAGAGCATGGTGCCGGTAAGCAGAAGGTAAAGCACCCAGAATGGGGTCTGCTGGCTGATCCCAATCGCCGCAAAAGCTGTTGAAACCAGAATTCCGGGAAGGCCCGAGGCGTCCAGGCCGGCACCAAGGGTGTAAGCTCCGGCGGAGAAAAGCAACAGGTGCCATGGAATATCCACATCGTTCCATTTGACCACGCCGAATTTCGGGATGAGTGCCACGACCGCCCCGATAAAGGCGACGGCAGTGGGACTGATGCCGTGCAGCGTCTCGGTGGCCCACAATCCCAGCACACAGACGAAAATGGCAACGGCTTTGTATTCCTCGGTCTTCATGGGGCCCAGGCTGTGCAGTTCCTGCCTGAGGCGCTCCATGCCCCCTTCTATGCGTGGCTTCTTTTCCTCGGGTTTCAATCGAAAAACCACCCGGGTTCCCACAAACCAGGCGATAAGGATAAGCAATATGCTCATGGGCAAAGCCGGTACAAGCCACTTGGTATATCCGAAGGAAGTTTCACCCATGGCACCGGCTATGAGTGAAGCGGCCAGTAAGGTGGCCCCGGATCCGGTCATGAATCCGTTAGCTCCCAGGTTTATCTGGAACAGATTCTGCAATACCAGGTTACGTCCGAAATTATTCCTGTTCTCACCTCCGGTAGCTCCGTATATGGCTGCGACCACCATGAATATGGGAAGCAGGATGGCGGCTTTGGCCGTAGTGGCCGAGATAAACGCGGATAACACCAGGTTGATGACTATGAAACTGATCATCACCCCAAAGGAGTTTCTTCCGAAACGCAGCACGAACCAAAGGGCAAAACGCTTGGCTACCTGTGTCTTGACCAGCATGCTGGCCAGGATGAAGGACAGGATGTTCAGCCACATGACAGGGTGCCCCAGCTGGGCAAAGGCGGTCTTTTCCGTGGTGACCCCCGTAAGCACAATGGAGAGGATCACTATCAGGGAGGTCAGGTAGTTTGGAATGGCCTCGGTGATCCATAAAATAATGGCGGCCACAAAAATGGCCAGCATCGCATAATTGATACGGGAGAACCCGTCCGTCCCCAGCGCCTGCAAACGCTGCAGGGCCGTGTCGGACAGGCCTTCCGTAGAAATTTCGTTCAGGAAAGAGATGTCGGAGAACCAGTAGATAAGTACAAACATCACTACGGAAAGAGGACCCCCTAAAATGGACATCCATCGTTCAAAGCCCGACTTCTGCATTTTAGGGAGCTTCTCGATCCTGTAGTTCTTCATATCCAGCGGATCGAATTCCATGTCACTTCCAGTTTTTATATGGATTCTTCATCAACATGGAATTGTAATACCGGGTATCGCCGGTGACTTCCGCACCCAGCCAGGAAGGTTTCTCAAAAGCTTCGTTTTCCGAACCAAGCTCGATCTCGGCCAGAGTGAGGCCCTCGTTTTCTCCATAGAATTCATCCACTTCAAACGTGTGGGGCCCGGCCTTTACCAGGTACCGCGTTTTGTCTATAACACCCGGTTCGCAGAGTTCAAGGAGCGAACGGACATCTTCCACCGGGATTTCTTTTTCCCATTCATAACGGCTGGCACCGCTCTTGTTGCCGATACCCTTGACCGTTATGAAACCCTTGTCTCCTTTCACCCTGACCCTAACTGTCCTTTCAGGCACAGAGTTCAGGTAACCCTGGGTAATGCGGGTGGACTTGACGGCTAACGGCTTATACGGGCCAGCCACCAAGAATTTGCGTTCTATTTCCTGTGCCATATCATTCGTTTGCCAGAGGTTTGGGACTCATTCCTATTATGCGCTTGATGGCCTGCAGGTAGTTGATGTTTTCAACGCCTTCCAGTCCCACCTCCCTGAGGGTTTTCAGGATGTCTTCAATCTCGGTGGATTCCGAGTTGATGGTCACCACTTTGGCGCCATTGACAAAGACATTGCCCACTTCGCAGATGGTGTCGTTCACCATATAGCCAAAACGTTGTTTGTGCACTCTGACGGCAGCCAAAAGGGGATGCTTCCGGACCATTTCAATGAATTCGTCGTAGGTATAGGTATCTTTTGTCAGCGGGGGCATCTCTACCATGAAGGCAGGGAACACTTCCTCCCTGAGCACCTTTGCGGAAATGGGGAACTCTCCCTTCATGAGCGGATTCCATTGTTCCAGTCCCTGTACCGTCTGTACGTAGGTTTTAATGTCCATCTTGCCGTCACGGATCTTGGTATTGTTTATATCGTTGGCTGCCGATATGATATACACCTCGTCACTGCTGCGCTCCCACACTTTTTCCGGAACAGGGACAGACAGTCTGGCCATACGCTGATGCGCCCGGTCAAAATTTTGCCCGAAGGAACGGAACTCGAATCTTGGCTTTGATATGGCGCCTATCTCCATTTTTTCTTTTGACATATATTTACTGGCAATGTTCTATTGCAGCCCTGTTACATAATCTGTACTTTCCTGGTTTGCGGCACCGGGAGTTGCCGGGGCGTATGCCCATTTCTTATCGGTATTGCGGCTATAGGATGCCGGGGCAGTCTTGGCAATGGCCGTAAGGTTGAAATCGTCAATGCTGCTACCGGCCGGATTGAACAGCTGGATTCTTACATTCTTCTTGGCCGAGAGCCCGCTGTGGAATATCAGGGCTTCGGGCTGTTCCGGATGCGTTGACTGCACGTCTTCGCTATAGAGCAGCAGGAACTGACCCGGAGCAAGTGTGCGATCGTCGCAAACCCATACAGGAGAATCATTCTCACTGTCTTTACAAATATAAACGCCTTCCAGGGGAATATCCTTGGTTCCCCTGTTCTGCAATTCCATGAATTTATCATTCCCGTTCAGCTCGTTCAGGTAAAGTCCGGAGTAATCCACAACAACAGCAGCGACGGTATAGGATTTATCGGCCGATTTGGCGATATATCCTTTTTCGTTCACGGCTTCGACATGGAAAGTCACCACTGCCTTGTCGGCCTGTGCGGGGATAATCCCGGAATATACATCGCCCGAGGCAGTCATGTTTACCGATTGGGCCGAGCCTCCGCCGATGGAATATTTCAGGACAGCCGAGGAAACGCTACGCAGGTCTGTGATGGTTGCAGTAACGGTTACTGCGTCTTTAGGGGTAACGGCTTCGGGGTTGAATTTAAGGTTGGAAATGGATGCGGGCCCGTCGTACAGGTCGTCCTTGACACAGGAGGTCGTGAAACCTGCAACCAGAAGAAGCGCCGCAAAAAGTATCTTTTTCATAGTTGTTCTTTTTTTGAGGGTTAAAAGTCAATTTCAAAACGTACCGACAGGGTATGATAATCAACACCGGCTGTGCGAGGGGAATCAACCACTTTTGTGTAGTCCTTAGTGGGGGCTCCGGAGGCATCGTGGCCCACAAGCAGTTTTCCCTTGCCGTTTGCAAAGCGGTCGTGGTCTGAATACATATAATTAAGCATGATCTTGATGTTGTTGTTTATATAGTAATTCAAACCTGCGGAATAGTTCTGTCCCGAACCTCCGTATATGGGGGCGCTGTTCAGGGTCAGGTAATCGTAGCGGAACAGGATTTCTATGTCACCCCAGTCACGTCCGCGTGAAGGCTGAGTAAATTCACCGTCATTGGTGTTGTAGCGTTGTTTTCCTCCAAAGAGAAGATATCCCACGTGGGCATACCATCCGCTGAAGTACAGACGGGAAGTTTCACCGTTGACAGTGGCCACGGGGTTGTTCAGGGAGGTAATATTTCCGATGTATTCACCCTGCATGCGCAATCCTCCGAAATAAGCAGCCAGTTCGGCTCCGTAGAGCAGGTCGTGATGAACGTCCCTGATGACATCGGTGTCTAAGTATTTTCTGCGGTTGATGGAGGTGGCTGTGCGTGTGCTGTAGCGGACACCGCCGTATTCGCTCGGGGCCATATCAACTTTGGGTGTCCTGTAAGAACCGGCCAGCCCTATGTGCAAACCTTTATTGCTATCCTGGTAGAAAGGCATGGCAACCACTTTGGCCGTCACGGAATAGCCCGAGTTGCGTCCGTAGTCTTTATTGTTGTCTTCCACGTTGGTGCGGATCTCGGCGTCTTCCACAGCCTGGAAGAATACACCGGCAGAGGCCATGAACCAGTTCAGGTTGGTTTTCAACTGCGCACCTATATGGCGGGACGGTGCAAAAGTCTGTACCACCATGGGCCGCTCCATGAACGGCAGGTAACGCGAAGTAGTGGTGGATTCCATGGAGAATCCTTCCTTAAAGTTACCAGCCTGGATCTCAAGGTTTTTAATACCACTGTACATCACGTAGGCATCTTTGAGTTCCAGAATACCGTTTGCAAAATCAAGGTCAACTTCTCCGTACCAGTCTTTTGTTACCTGGGCTTTGACGGCAAACCTTGCCCGGCGTATGGAAACGCCGTTACCAATGGGATCGTAATCTTTGTTTTCCCCAAAGAATGCGGCCCCGTCTACCTGAACCCGGCTGTCAAACCAGATCTTGTAGTCTTCATTCCTGGATTCAAATACCAGGACACCGTTGCGCTCTTCGGAAAACAACGGTCTGCGGTTAACTGGCACCCCGTACTGATTGTAGCGGATCTGTTCTTTTCCCGTAGAATCAGCTACCTGGGCAAAAGCTGCGGAAGCAAGCAGGATAGCCAGTGCTGTCAATAGAATATGTTTCATACTATTAATTAATTAGGTTAAAATCTCTATAAAAATAATAAAAAATTATGTTAGTATATTTGTATATGGAATTTTCGGAATTAATCAAATTACGCCAAAGTGTCCGTCAATACACGGATCGGAGCGTTGAAAGGGAAAAAATCACTGCATGCCTTGAGGCGGCCCGGCTTGCTCCCTCGGCCAATAACTCCCAGCCCTGGAAATTCATTGTGGTAGATGATACGGAACTGAAGAACCGGGTAGCGGAGTGCACTGCCAGTCTGGGTATGAACAAATTCACGTACCAGGCGCCTGTCATGGTGGTAGTGGTACTGGAGAAAGAGAATCTGTTTTCCTCTTTGGGCGGGAAGGTAAAAGACAAGATTTTCTGTCATTATGATGTGGGCCTGGCAGTCGGCCAGTTTTGCCTGCAGGCGGCTGAACTCGGCCTGGGAACCTGTATCATCGGGTGGTTTGATGAAAAAAAGATCAGGGGAATATTGAACATCAACAGGAAAAGGCGTATTCCGCTGATTATTTCACTCGGCTATTCAGAAGCACCAGTGAAAGAAAAGAAACGAAAGCCAATGGGTGAAATGAGCAGCTGGAATGCGTACAACAACTAAAAGACACCTTTTTTAGTCGACATCCTTGATCATGTTGTCCAACAGATCCTCTACGTGCTCCCGGCTTATATCCCAGGAGGCCCTCCAGCCTCCGTCAATTTCTTCGTCATCTGATTTGTAGATTGTTTCACCATCACGTGTTTCAATTACATAATAGTGATAAATTTCATCGTCGTCGTATTTTACCACGTAATAGAGTATGATTTCGGCTTCGTATTCGGTATCGACCAGTTTCCAGAAATCACTGTGATCTTCTTCAAGCATTTTGCGGGTGTTGATGCAACCCATGATCTCCCAGCGGCTTTCCCCGTAAATGAGCGGTACAAAAACCTTGGCACCTTTTTCCAGCAATTTTTCCGGGTCCCGGCGTGATATCCGTTGCAGGTATTCATCATAGATGTCGTGGTCATTTTTCCTGTAATTATAATAAACCACTTTGCCGTCGTACTCCAAAAATTCTACCTCGTTTACAGGGATATTTTTTTTCACACCAAACGAATTTTCGTATTCGATGGTGGTGGATGAAACATTTAAAACAGTTATGTACTCTCCCTGCCTTCCCGATATTTTGATATGGTCAAAATTTGTTTGTGCGGCAAGGCACAGGGGAAAGGCAAATAAAACAGATGCAATGATCAGATTCTTCATAATGCTTTCATTGAGTTGATTAACAATTAGTAAATATATGAAAAAAAATGATACGTGAATCCTGTCAATACTTTTGTATCTTTATCACGTCATTTTATTGCTTTATTATTTTCCAACCGAATAATACGACCGGACAATATGAAATCCCGCGAATACTACCTGGATCTGCTCCACCGCCACATTACCAATCCCAAAATGATTGCCCATAGCCTTGCTTCCGAAGCCGTTCTCAGGGCCCTGGCGTGCAGGTTCGGGCACGATGAAGACGTCTGGGGCATGGCCGGGTTGTTACACGATATTGATGTGGAAATTACCGGGTCCCACCCGTTGAGGCACGGCCCGGAAGGAGCACTTATGCTGCAGGATGAGGACCTGCCGGCAGATGTGCTTGATGCCATTGGCATGCATAATGAAAAAGCCACCGGAAGCAGAAAGCGCTCTACTTTGTTCCATCACGCCCTGGCAGCCGGAGAGACGGTAACAGGGCTCATCTTTGCCGTGGCACTGGTCTATCCGGACAAAAAGATATCCAGTGTCAAGACAAAGTCGGTTACAAAACGCATGAAAGAAAAGATCTTCGCGGCATCGGTTAACCGCAATACAATCCTGGAATGCGAGCAGATGGGCATTTCCCTGGATGAGTTTGTCTCCCTGGCCCTGGCGGCCCTGGCTCCCATAGAAAAGGAACTCGGCTTTTAATCCTGTGCAGGATAGCGGAACAGACCAGGCTCCCAGCAGGGGGTAATTAATGGCAGAGCCGGTACGGATGGCTTGCTCGGCGATCTTCTTGACCAGAATGGCTCCGAAAACCAGGGCGAGGCCCCAGTTAAGCCAGCCGAAAAGCAACGAGATGACCGTCACAAGAACTGTTCCGCAAACCGGATTCCGCGCCAGCCCGCTCAGCCGGGAAGAAAGACAGTCCAGGGCAGGGGACAGGGCCAGCATGTATCCCAGCAGCAGGATAAGTACCATTTGCATGGAAAATGCCAGCAGTTCCCAGAATCCTTCGGTCCAGCATACCAGCACATCGGCCACTCTGGCCAGTCTGGGCCGCAGTGCGTCACCAAAAACAAGGGCAAGGATTATGGTAAGTCCTGTCAGGCCCAGGGCAAGGATCAAAGGATCCGGCACGGACAATTTGTGTTTCTTCATAGGTTTATGGATTCAGGTATGAATGGATTGGAATGTGAAAATAAGCGTTTTTTGAATATGCTTAGATAAAGATAAAAAATCTTTACATTTGTTTCAGTTCATAACCTTTACATTATGATTATTCCAGACAAACGAATTGTGTTAGTCAGTATGCTGGGAGGATTAATAGGCATTGCCTTGGCGCTGCTTCTTCTGTACGCAAATCCCCAGTTTCAGATCTTATTGTTGGCTATTTTATTTATTATGGGAGGAGAAGCCACTTTTATGGTATGGGGTGTAAGCAAGATAAACCATAAGGACAATAAATCCCTCGGGTTTCTCATATACATAGGTGTATTTTCCCTCCTCTTTGCCGTGTTTTTACTATTTTTCAGGCAATACCTGGAAATGTACACGGTGAAGATCGCTGCACTTGGTATGGCATTGGGCCTGGGTATCGAGTGTTTTATTGCGAGTAAACTTTACATGGCCCGCAATAAAACCATCCCTTTGATTTTTTTGATCATCACCATAGCGTTATTCCTTGCAACCATTCCTTTTATGGTATTTTCCCCCTTCTTATTCCAAACCCGTTTCCAGGTCCTGGCAATACTTTGTCTGGCCTATTCGGCAGATGTTTTCATGATAGCTCTATACCTGCTGAAAAAAATCATACGTTGAGCATTCCAGGTATTCGATTTTGGGCTCTTGCCATGATTCTGGCACTGATCATCCCCCCCTTTTAAACTTTGGAAGTGAACCTGAGTCAAAGAACAAGTCATTGTTTCCCAATTCAATTAAGAACAAACGAACATGTCAAAACGTACACGATGGATCCTGGTAGCTCTTGTATTTCTATTGCTGGGCGGCCTTGTTTTCTTTCCCACCATCAGGAAGATTTTCTTTAAAAATGAATCCGGAGTTGTTCCAGGCGGGGAAGGGTTGCGTCAGCGGGTTCTGAACGTGAATGCAGAAGTGCTCACCACTCATCCCATGTCTGATTACACGGTAACCACAGGGGATATCCTGCCGGCAGAAGAAGTGGATCTGACCTTTGAAACTTCAGGTAAGGTAGTGGACATTCATTTCCAGGAAGGGGCTTATGTTACCAAAGGCACTGTCCTGGCCAAAATCAACGACGCCCCGCTCCAGGCGCAACTCAAAAAACTCGAGGCACAGGTGAAACTCGCACAGGACAGGGTATACCGTCAACAAACGCTCCTGGAACGCGATGCCGTAAGCCAGGAGGCTTTTGAATCGGTACGCACGGACTACAACAAACTGCAGGCAGACATAGAACTGGTAAAAGCGCAGATTGCACAGACTGAACTGAAGGCGCCCTTTGACGGGATCATAGGGCTGCGGCAGCTGAGCGAAGGGGCTTTTGCTTCGCCCGGGACAAAAATCGCCACCCTGGCGAAAGTCTCGGAATTGAAAATAGAATTTTTTGTTCCCGAAACGTATGCCCTGGATATTAAAAGAGGCACCCCCGTTGAATTTACCCTGGCAGACAACCAGGGGCTGGAAAGGACTTTCAGGGCCAGTGTTTACGCCGTGGAATCGGGGATAAACAGAGAGACGCGTACCCTTACAGTACGGGCACTGTACGCCAACACGGGCAACCAGCTGGTCCCGGGGCGGTATGTCTCGGTCAGGATACTGAAGGAAGAAATTCCCAATGCCGTTTCTGTTCCGGCCGAGGCCATCATTCCCGAAATGGGAGAAAACCTGGTATACGTTTACAGGAGCGGCAAAGCACAACCCGTCACCATTGTTGCCGGATTACGAACCGAAAGCAGGGTTCAGGCCCTTACCGGTGTCAAGGCAGGGGATACCCTGATCACATCCGGGGTCATGCAGCTGCGCAGCGGCCTTGATGTGATCATTGACCAGCTCACAGAAGGAGAGGGGAGTTTATGAATATTTCCGAACTCAGTATAAAAAGGCCAGTCCTGGCAACGGTTACTGTTCTGATCATCACCCTGTTCGGGCTGATAGGCTACACCTTCCTGGGGACCAGGGAATACCCCAGCGTAGACCAGCCCATAATTACCGTAAATACAAGCTATCCGGGAGCCAACGCCGATGTGATCATGAACCAGATCACAGAGCCCCTGGAACAGAACATCAACGGCATTCCCGGGATTCGTTCCCTGAGCAGTGTGAGCAGCCAGGGGAGTTCCCGCATAACGGCTGAATTTGAATTGAGCGTGGACCTGGAAACAGCGGCCAATGATGTCCGGGACAAGGTCTCGCGGGCGCAGCGCTTTTTACCCAGGGACTGTGATCCGCCCACCGTTTCAAAAGCAGATGCAGACGCCACGCCCATCATGCAGATAAGCGTTCATAGCGACACCCGGTCCCTGATGGAAGTGAGCGAAATTGCCGACCTTACGGTCAAAGAGCAATTGCAAACCATACAGGATGTAAGCGGGGTAAGTATCTGGGGAGAAAAACGCTATTCCATGCGCCTGTGGCTGGATCCGGCCCGGATGGCCGGGTACGGGGTAACCCCCCTGGACGTGAAAAACGCTGTGGACCGGGAAAATGTTGAACTGCCTGCAGGAAGGATTGAAGGGGACAAAATGGAACTTTCCATCCGCACCTTGGGGCTGATGACCACGCCTCATGAATTCAACAACCTGATCATTAAGCAGGACAGGGGACGCATTGTCCGCTTTCAGGACGTAGGACGGGCCGAGCTGGGACCCGAGGACACTCGGAGTGCTTTTCGCAAGGACGGGGTACCCATGGTGGTGGTGGTCATCATTCCGCAGCCCGGAGCCAATCATATCATGATTGCAGACCAGGCCATTGAGCGTATCAGGCAGATGAAAAAAGACCTTCCGGAGGATGTGTCGGTTGATGTCCTTTACGACAATACACAATATATCCGTGCCTCGATCAAGGAAGTACGTGACACCATATTCATAGCGTTTTTCCTGGTGGTTCTGGTCATATTCATTTTTCTGCGCGACTGGCGCGTCACCCTGGTGCCCGTAGTGGTCATACCCGTTTCCCTGGTAGGGGCTTTCTTTGTTATGTACCTGGCCGGATTCTCCATAAATGTGCTGTCCATGCTGGCCGTAGTGCTGTCTGTGGGATTGGTGGTGGACGATGCCATTGTGGTTACGGAAAACATATACATTCGCGTGGAACGGGGCATGACCCCGGTAGAAGCCGGCATAGAAGGGTCCAAAGAGATCTTTTTTGCAGTGGTCTCCACTACTATTACCCTGGTTGCCGTATTCCTGCCCATTGTTTTTATGGAAGGCATGACTGGCCGTTTGTTTCGTGAATTCAGCATTGTGATTGCAGGATCTGTTACCATTTCTTCTATTGTTGCGCTAACCTTTACCCCCATGCTGGCCACAAAGATCCTCAAAAAAAGGGATAGTAAAGGATGGTTTTACAGGAAGACAGAGCCCTTTTTTAATGGTATGACAAACGGGTATACCCGGTGGCTTACCGCTTTTATAAAAGTAAAATGGGTGTCCATTCCACTGGTTGTTCTCCTTTTTGCGGCCATCATCCTGTACTGGACAGCCATACCTTCCGAACTCTCCCCTATGGAAGACCGGTCACAGTTTACTGTACGGGTGACCGGACAGGAAGGAAGTACTTTTGAATATGTACGGGACATAACAGACCAGGTTGCCAGCCAGGCAGATTCCATTGCTTATGAAAGGAAAGCCCTTACATCGCGTTCATCGACCGGAAGCGGTTTTGTTACCGTTATGCTTCCCGATATCGATCAGAGGGAGCGCAGCCAGATGGAGATTGCCGAGGCGGTTACCCAACAGGTAATCCGGGAAAGCCGTGCCCGTGTTATTGTGCAGCAAACCTCCACTTTCGGGGGCCGCCGCGGAGGGATGCCCGTGCAATACGTTCTGCAGGCTCCTACGATTGAAAAATTGCAGGAAGTGCTACCCCGGTTCATGGAAGAGGTAGATAACAGCCCGGTATTGAGAATGGCCGATGTGAACCTGAAATTCACCAAACCGGAACTGCGCATAAACATTGACCGGGACAAGGCCAATTCCATGGGGGTAAGTGCCCGCAACATAGCACAGACACTGCAGTATGCCCTGAGCGGCCAGCGCATGGGCTATTTCTACATGAACGGGAAACAATACCAGATCCTGGGAGAAATCAACCGCCAGCAGCGCAATATGCCGGCAGACCTGAAATCTGTTTTTGTACGGAGCGACAACGGGCAAATGATACAATTGGACAACCTGGTCACTTTAAAAGAAGACGTTGCCCCTCCCCAGCTCTACCGGTACAACCGTTTTGTGTCGGCCACCATTTCCTCCGGGTTGAACCAGGGGTATACCATAGGGGACGGGCTGGACGAAATGGACCGGATTGCCGCACAGGTGCTGGACGATAGTTTTCGCACCGCACTCTCCGGAGAATCCAAGGAATTCCAGGAAAGCGCCTCGAGCCTGATCTTTGCCATGGGCCTGGCCCTGGTGTTGATTTTCCTGGTTCTTGCAGCCCAGTTTGAAAGCTTCAAGGATCCGCTCACAGTCATGTTTACCGTACCCCTTGCCCTGGCCGGAGGACTGGCACTGATGCACTGGACAGGCCAGACCATGAACATCTTCAGCCAGATTGGCCTGATCATGCTCATTGGACTGGTGGCAAAGAACGGGATCCTGATTGTGGAATTCGCCAACCAGAAACAGGCGGCAGGCATCAAGAAAACGGAATCCATCATTGCAGCCGCTGCACAACGCCTGCGTCCTGTACTGATGACCAGTATTACCACAGTGCTGGGTTTGCTACCTCTTGTCTTTGCTACCGGCGAAGGGGCAAACGGAAGGATCGCCATGGGTATTGCGGTTACCGGCGGACTGACCTTCTCGACGCTGATGACCTTGTTCATAGTCCCGGCCATGTACGGTTATATTGCCACCGATAGAATGAAGAAAAATATAAAACAAAAAGGTCATGATTGTTAGGTTCGTGATTGTCCTGGCCGTGGCGGTTCACGGAACCGCCATCACGGCCACGGTTAATGGGTCTATGGACCAGGACAGGCCGGGTTATCATATTACGCTCAAAGAATGTATTGAGACCGGCCTTCAGAACAATTATTCGGTACGCATCATGCGTAATGTGGAACAACAGGCTGTCAACAATGCCACCAGGGGAAATGCAGGACAGCTTCCCACCCTGGACTTGAGTGCTTCCTACGGAGGAACGTATTACAACAACAGGTACTACTATCCTGATGGAGAACAGGTCTCGGCTTCGTCCCTGAACAACAACATCCAGGCGGGTGTGGATATGAACTGGACCCTCTTTGACGGCTTCGCAATCCGGGCCAATTATCAGAAGCTTCAGGAACTGAAGATCAAAGGAGAACTGGATATGCGCCTGACTCTGGAAGATTTTGTGGCTTCTGTGGCTTCTGAATATTACCTCCTGATAAGACAAAAGGTACGGCTGGACAACCTGCGTCAGAGCGTAACCCTATCCCGCGAAAGGCTGCGCATAGTACAGGAAAGCTTTCACATAGGGGCCTCTTCCGGTCTGGATTACCAGCAGGCACAGGTGGATTACAATGCCGACACTTCGGATTACCTGGCCCAGGCAGAGCTGGTTAACAGATCCATCATCAAGCTGAACGAACTGCTTGCCCTGGATGATGTGGAAAGAAATACCATCCCGGCAGACACGTCCATCAAACTGAACCTTTACCTGGACAAAGACCAGTTGTGGCACAATACGCTCAAAAACAACACGACGCTGCTTAAGTCAATAAGCGACAGAACCATATCGGAACTGGACCTTAAGCGGGTACAGGGCCGTAATTACCCTTACCTGCGGCTCAATGCCGGGTATGGGTACCGTCAGTACTGGTACACGAACAGCACTTATGACAGGAACAACCAGTTTGGTCCAACCCTGGGTGCTTCTATGGGCTTTGCCATTTATGATGCCGGGAACCGCCGCAGGGAACAGGCCAATGCACGCTTGAGCATAGAGAATAGCCGTCTGTGCCAGGAAGAAATGGAAACTACCCTGCAGGCAAATCTGTCAAGCCTGTGGATGGCCTACGACAACAACCTGAATTTGTGGAAAATTGAAAAAAGCAACCTGCAGGTAGCCCGCGGCAATTTTGATATTGCCATGGAGCGCTACCGGCTGAGGGAATTGTCCGGAATTGAACTACGGGAAGCCCAGCTGAGCCTGCTGCAATCGGAAGAACGCCTTTCCACAGTGGAGTACAATATCAAGATCTGTGAAATTTCCCTACTTTTACTGAGCGGGGACATACTGGCTTGTGAATTATAACCGGTAGGTTAAAAAGTCAATTCAAAACGCAGGGAAACGGTGTGGAAATCAACCCCTGCCTTCCTCGCGACTTCAATAATCTGAGAATAGTCCTTTGAAGGGTATCCGTAAGCGTCATGCCCTATGAGGAATTGTCCCGCCCCATTGGCGTACCGGTCATTGTCGGTGTAGATGTAATTGACCATGAGTTTCACATGGTCGTTTATATAATAGTTGATGCCGGCCGTATAGTTTTGTGAGGCGCCTCCTTTTATGGGATCATAATTCAAGTCCAGGTGATCGTACCGGGCCAGCAATTCCACGTCTCCCCATTTACGCCCCCGCGAAGGATTCATGAACAGGCCGGTCGTGTTATCGTAGCGTTGCCTGCCGCCAAAGAGCAACATCCCGGCCTGGGCATAAAACCCTTTGAAATGCAACACAGATACCGGACCTTCAACACCCGAGAGAGGCTTTGCCAGGTTGGTCATATTGTAAAGATATTCTCCCTGTAGCCGCAGGCCTTTGTAGTAAAAGCCTGCCTGTCCGTTGAAAAGGTATTGGCTTTTTATGTTTTTGATAACATAGGTATCCAGGTATTGGTTCCGGTTGATATACGCAACATTACCCTGGCGGTAGCGTATGAACGGATATGATCCGGAAACCGGGTCCTTTGCGGGAAATTTATAGGATGCAGCCACGCCAATATGGAGTCCCACGTTCTTGTTGTTCACAAAGGGCATGGCAACAACTTTTGCTATAACCGTACGCGAGTCAAAGGATGTGGTCAGTATGGAATCCGCTTCGGGATTCTGCCGCTGGTAACTTGTCTTGTCAAAGGAAACTCCCAGAGAGCCTAAAAACCAGTACTGGTTGGTGCTGACCTGGATACCCAGGAGATCCACCGGGACCATAGCCGATATTACCATGGGTTTTTCTTGGAAAGCCTGTTCCCGGGGCCGGACAGCGCCTTCCATGGAAAAGAGGCTTTCAAAATGTCCTGCTGTTATATTCAGATTACGGATACCGGAATACTGAATATAAGCTTCGGTGATGCGGGGTTTGAGCCTGGAAAAATCCGCCTCGAAAACGCCAGTCCAGCCATCTGCCACTTCTGCTCTCAACCCCAGGCGCGCATTGCGTACGGTTCCTCCGTTCGGTATGGAATCATAATCTTCATAATATCCGAAGAAATAACTGCCGTCCAGGTCAGCAAATCCATCCAGCCACAATGTGAATGATTCCCCGCGGGTTGTAAAAACACGGAGCCCGGAAGGTTTCGGGTCTGTTGGGGTGCGGTATTGACCTGCTGCCTGCAGGATACAAAGAGAACACAAGATAAACAAGCACGTTTTCTTCATTCTGGCTATTATAAGAGAGCGTAGATGACGGAGGCTGGAGGTACGGTTATTCGTAAACAACGGTGAAACTAAGGTTCCCTGAATAAATTCCCCCGGGATTGGCCTGGTAATCGGCAAGCTGTATGGTTCCACCCATATACACGGTAATCCCTTTTTTTATGCTATAATATGGGGGAGGAGGCCATGCTGTAATACTATAAATCGTCCTGGTCTGACTGCCGCCTTGCCTGGTAAGGGTTACTTCACCCGGAAGAATGAGCTGTGTTACATTGAAATTTTTACTGCTGGAGGAAAACTTTATCGTTGCAGGACTATAATTACCCATATCTTTAAGCTCCACCGACCCTGTCGCCACACGGTTAAAAACCCCGTTGGCTACCTCTATTGATACAGAACCTGACCAACCTGTAACTGCTACTTTGCCAAAATTGAAATTATTAAGGATATCAATCTGCAAGTCACTTGGTTGAGCCTTGACTGTCTGTGCTGCTAACAGAAATAGAAAAACCTGCAAGATGTATTTACATTTCATAAAACCTGGTTAAAGCTTTTCAGGGCAACTCCAGTTGTGCTGTAGCGTATGTCTCCGGCCTGACGTCCGATTGGGCAGTATATGTTATCAGTAATTTGCCCGAGCTGAAATCCACCCCGGACTGATTATCAAGTGCTATGCGAAAATTCCTTATAGTATTTGGGGTGTATACAGCTATACCATTGACTACGCCTACCCGGGTCTCCGTTCCATTGGGTGCGACATGGGTGACATTCAGGTCCCCGTATACAGACATGTTTCCTGATCGGTTGAAACTCATTTTGAGATAAAGAGCTTCATTATCACCCTTTTCCAAGGCCAAGTCTGAAAGGTACACCTCTGTGGCGGAATCTCCCACGCGGATGATAACCGGGATGGTGATTCCAAAAATGGGTATCAGCCGGACACTAACCGAGGTGGTGTCACGGTTGGGATCTTCCTCGCCCAAGGCCACTTCATTGGGGACAGCGCGAAAATATACGTGGGAACGGTATTCGCCCGGTGCCAGATTTTCCCTTCCCACCACCTGCATACGGACCGTCTGGGCTTCATTGGGTGCCAGGGTCACTGAACGCGGGAAAAAACGAAGGTGCTTATCGGCAAAAAATTGACCGGGATCTGGTTCTGTAATTTCTTCAAAAGTTCCTTCTGTGGTCATCCTGTACTGGATGAAAGAAATATTATAACGGGCCGTGTCTTGTCCTGTATTGGCCAGGTTCAATTCCATTACCCTGCGGGATCCGTCAAACACCACACGCCGTGGGGTGACAAGCAAATTCCCCTGGGCAAATGCCCGGGGCATTAAGGAGCCGGTAAAAATGAAAAATACCAGCAAAAAGAAAAGTTTTCCAGATTTATGCATGATCCCTTAATTTATACGTTGACAATAAACACAAATATAAGAAAAAATTAAAACGTAACAGATTTACGGGAAAGAGATTATTAATTCGGGAAAGATCAGTGATGATTCCGTCATTTATTTTATCAAAAAACGCTTCTCTGCAAGGGAGAAGCGTTCCTTATGTTATACCCTATATTAAGGGTTGCATCTTTTCTTATTGGTAAGCAAAGGTTACATTATAGGTTCCGGAGTAAACACCTATTTCAATTCCGGTGTTGGGAATGGTCAGCGTGCCGCCCACATATATAGTGGCTTCACCTGAAGCACTCAGCTTGGGGCTTGCATCGGAGACTGAAAATGTTGCCACGTTCATCACATCTGTAGTGGTGGCATGTGTAAGGTTTACAGCTCCGTCTGCGGGCAGGGTAATGGTCACTTCCTGGTTAGCCTGTCCGGTAATACTGAATGCAGCGGAACTTGGGCTACCGCCTCCAATAACGGTCACGGTCCCGGTAACGTTCATGGTTCCTGCAGGGGTGTTTGCAATGACAACAGTGCCGCCACTGGCGCCTGCAGTAAAACGGCCGAAATTGAGCTGGGCTTTTTCAGAGGCGGCAAGTGCCTCTACAAGATCGGCTGTTGCGGTAGCAGTGACTACGGGGTCGGGGTCAATTGCGTAGGTGTTCACGGAAAAACCTGTGAATAACAGGCCGGCTATCAGGGGAAGTATCAGCTTTTTCATGGTTGTTTGACTTCGTTTTTCTTTTTTTTAATTTTCCCCGGAACGCTCCATCCATTGGGAAGGAGCGACCGAGGAAATATATTATTGTGTGGAGCTATTAGTCGTGTGGAGCTATTATTATTCGTAAGCTACGGTTACATCAAAGGTTGCGCTATATTGACCAGCTGCCTGGTTTTCTCCGACCGATAATGTGGCACCGACCGTAAAAGTTTTTGATCCGGAGTTATAAGAGCCCGCTGTTCCGTTTATACTTGAAGATAAGCCGACACTGCTTGTAAAGTCTGTTAAAGCCATATCATTACCATCTCCTGTAAGATCAATAGTTTCGTCTTCAGGCAAAGTAATACTAAAAGCAGCGCCAGCTTCTCCTGTTACTGTAAAAGATACAGCACTAAATCCGGTTGTTGTAAAAAAGGCGGCATCTCCAGTGGAGGTTCTTGTGCCATCGGGTGCAATGGTTACTTTGTAATCGGATGAAGTGGCAATTAAATCACCAAATTGCAATTTGGATCCTGCATCAACTGTTATCCCGATTGGTGTAATAATATTAGCTCCGGCAGTTGCAGTTGCTTCGGCTGTGTTACCTTGTCCGAAAGAAATGTTTGAGAATGCGAAGAGGGCTACTGAGAGGGCGAAGATTTTGAGAGTTGTTTTCATAATGAATATTTTTAAGATTGTTTTTTAAACTAATTTTTCAAACGCGGGACAAAAGTATGCTCTGCGTTTTAAATAAAAAAACGATTTCAATATAAGGCTGAAAACAATCTACGAAAGGGCGTTTTTTTTCAACAATCCCGGGAATCACTGGTATGAAACGGTCACTGTAAAGGTGCCAGTGTACTGGCCAAGGGCCTGGCCCCACCACATGGTGACGGTACCACCTACATAAAATACTGCCTTGCCCGCAGG
>Ga0208940_1001922_pt1 | contig 20445 bp, 23 predicted proteins | sample AD_JPNNA6_MetaG_FD_184445 | JGI IMG/M metagenome (GOLD analysis project Ga0208940, IMG submission 184445) | Active sludge microbial communities of municipal wastewater-treating anaerobic digesters from Japan - AD_JPNNA6_MetaG (SPAdes) (version 2) | ecosystem: Engineered > Bioreactor > Anaerobic... | reverse complement strand
CTTATTGCCTGCGATGTAAACAACCCGTTACGCTTGTCAACCCCGAGACGGTTGAAACCACGGGCGGTCCCAGGCTGCTCAGAGCCATTTGCCCGCAGTGCAGCGGGCAAATTTATCGCGGAGCTTCTTATGATCTTGCGCAATAACTACCTGCTTATCAAGCGTTTTCTGGATTTTTTGGATACCAGCCGGAAGCTAAGTCCCGATTCTAAAGATCGTTATTGGTTTTATGCGCGCCACTTGCTTTTATGGGCCGACCAAACGCCTTTCTCCGATGCCCCCGCCATCGCCCCAACTTTTCCTGCTTATGTTGAAAAATTACCCTCTCCACGCGGCACAGGCAGCTTGTCGGCTGAAAGTCAGAAAAAAATTGTTGCCCTGGCGCGCCAATTTTTCGATTGGGCCAAATTAGATAACCCGCAAAATTTCCGCCGCATATCCCCCTTGTGGGCGCAAACTTTGCGGTCGGCTCGATCACCCGAGCCAACGAAAATAACAGATCACCAATATGTCACGCTTGATTATGCAATCCGTTTGGCCACATATCCTATTGATCGCGCCAACCTTGCCTTATGGGCTGTCCAGGCTGCTGCGGCAATGTTGTTCTTGTCCGGAATGCGCGCCGGCGCATTTGTCACCATGCCCATCATGGCCGTAGACTTGAATAAAATGAGCATCACACAAAGCCCTCAATTAGGCATCCATACCAAAAATGGGAAATCCGAAACGACCTACATCCTTCCTATTCCAGAACTATTGAAAGTGGTCAGCGAGTGGGACGAATACGTCCGCAGCATCTTATCCCCAAAGTCGCCCTGGTATGCTCCGGTGACCAATCACTGGTCTGAAATGCGCCTTGAAGAAAAACAACCCGGCAAGAACCGCCAACATACACTGATCCGGCGGTTAGAGCGGCTGTGTCAAATTGTTGGATTGCCTTACATGAACCCCCACCTATTCCGACACGGTCATGCTGTTTATGGCTTGCAGCATGCAAATGGAATTTCAGAATACCAGGCTGTTTCTCGAAACTTAATGCACAGTAATGTGCAGATCACCGATGGCGTCTATGGCGGGCTCGAATCTAAGGAGCGGGCGCGCATCATCGCCGGGTTTGCTAATCAGCCATCTTCCCAGTCTCAGGATGATCTGAGCAGCTTTCTGAACCAGCTTTTACCCGGCGATGTACCTCGCGCCTTAAAAATTCTCGTTGAAAGGCTGGGCTGATATGTTTTTACAGGTGCCAGTTATCGGCTGGGCTTGCCTTCTGGTGTACGCGTTCTGCGTCTATCTCTGCAACTTTGGCATAAATTTGTACCATCTCCAGCGAACTATGTCCCAGCAATCGCTGCAAAGTGAACAAATCACCGCCGGCCCGCAGGTAAGAGGTTGCAAAGGTATGCCTGAAGCGGTGGGGGTGTGCATTTTTCACGCCGGCCTTCTCACCAAGCGCGCCGATCAACTGCCTCAGGGAATCGCGGCTCATCGGATACCCAAATCGCCCCACAAACAAAGGCGCATCGGGGTCCTCCCCATCTTCCCGACTGGCAAGATATCGCCACAATGTTCGGCGGGCGGCTTTGCCCAGGTACACAAACCGTCCTTTGCTCCCTTTAGCATGGCCCTCGCTGCCATGTCGCACCGTCACCTTGCCCGTTTTGGAATCCACATCACCCACTCTCAGCCCGGTCAACTCCGAAGCGCGCAGCCCGGTATCGACCAACATCATGATAATTGCCCGGTCTCGCAGCCCGGTAGAACGCTGCATGCTGAACTTGTGCCGGCGGTCCGTCTGAGCTTCTTTGCAGGTGTCACAGGCCTTGATCATCGCCTCAACTTCCTCGCGGGTGAAAGGCTCAATGGGTTTATTTGTGAACCTGGGTGCTGGCACCTGTTTCATCGGATTAGGGATGTTGAATTCATCAGAAGCCCAGCGAAAAAAAGCACACAGCGAAATCCAAATATTGCGCACTGTTTTGGGCGAGAGCTTGGTGTCGTTGTTGCCAGTAATTCGGCGGGGGGTGTACTCCGTCAGCATGTAGGTGATATATGCACGCAATTGCTGCGTCGTCACCTTGCTGACTTCCTGTTCCCCGGTATGTTGCTCCCAGAGTTCCAGGTCGCGCCGATAACTCTCGATGGTTCGAGGGCTCAATCCCTCAGCGGTCTTGTACTGAAGGAAGCCTTCAATGGCTTTGGCGGTTTTTAGGCCCGGCGGTCTTCGGTTCATCAAAAATCCTCCTTGTGGGCCGGATTTGTTAACCAAAGACCGCCGGGCTAGTCATTTTTGACTAGCCCGGCGGTTGACAGTAGCGGGGGTTGGATTCGAACCAACGACCTCCGGGTTATGAGTCAAAATCCTGAATCCGTGCCATTTGTGCGGCGGGCTCTGCAAATCAGCCGACCTGACGAACTCTGGTACACGCTTGCCGGGCACGCTGCGGTAGCTAATCGATGTTCGTATAGTATCTGTTTAACGTGGGTTCGTCAAGTCATGTTTTCATCATTTTTAACGTAAATTATGTGTCAACAATAGCAAGTGCCTTGACAATTCCCAAATTCGACAATAATATATAACAATTCTTTGGTTATTTTGGAAATTTATGAAGCTTACACACCGTCAAGAAACTTTTATCCGCCGTCTACTGGACTTGTGCCGTGAGTATAAGGGGCCAATTCATTATTCAACCCTAGCCGAGAGAATTGGAGTAAGCCCTTTTACTGCTTATGACATGCTTCGCATTCTTGAAGAAAAGGGGTTTGTAACTTCTGAATATCGTATTGAAGCTGGTAAAAGTACGGTTGGTAGATCTGAAATTGTATTTCTTCCAACACAATTAACCTATAACCGGTTTGCAGAATTAGCAAATGGTGCTGATCTAGACAACTGGGAAAGCGTAAAATCCCAAATTATGAAGAGAATTCTCGCAGGCGATATTCGTGACCGCGACCTAGCCGACGAATTAATTGCAAGGATACCGCCAGATGCGCCTGAGACATTTCGGTATTGCTTTGAAGTGATAACTTTGCTAATTTTACGTCTCGGCAAAAATACGGGACGAAAAGTTCTCCTTGAGAGAATGCCCCAAATGTTTGGATGGAAAGAATCCTTTTCAAAATCAGGGCTCATCATTCTAGGAGGTTTTATTTTAGGCTTGTTGGCATCAGACAATTCGTTAATTTTGGAAAGAGACCAGCCAATTCTTGAGTATGTCCAAAGGTACCAGTCTCTGGTCTCAGAAATGGAACCTCGATTGGCAAACCGTTTAGCCAACAACATCTATGACATGTTTTCTTCGGTGCTTAAAGCATAATTTTTGTGGATAATATTTTGGTCTTTTTGGAAATTTTCTTATGACAACCTCAATCGAAACGTTTAATCTAACCAAGCGATATCCTTCCCAGTCAAAAGAGAGCCGTTCTGCTTTGGACAATTACGACCTGCATGTAGAAGCTGGTCAACTCTATGGCATTGTAGGACCAGATGGGGCGGGTAAAACCACACTGCTTCGGATTTTATCAACTGTGTTAACCCCTACCTCAGGATCTGCCCAAATAGAAGGTTTTGATGTCATTAAACAATCCGAGCAAGTTCGATCTCGAATTGGATATATGCCTCAAGCATTTAGTTTATATCCAGACCTAAGCGTTTTAGAAAACCTTCGCTTTTTTGCGGATATGAATGGCGTTTCCCGCGAAAAACAAAAAAACCGGATCGCAGAATTATTAGAATTTGCTCGATTGACTGAGTTTGCATCTCGGCGAAGTGAAAATCTTTCCGGCGGCATGCGCAAAAAATTGGCTCTGGCTTGCGCGATGATCCATGAACCCGAAATTTTACTTCTGGATGAACCAACAACGGGAGTAGATCCGGTTTCACGTCGGGAATTATGGCAACTTTTAGCAAAAGTAATCGAAAGAGGAGTCACTATCGTTGTTAGCACGCCCTATATGGATGAAGCAGAGCGGTGTGACGTTGTCAGCGTTATCTACCAGGGAAAAAGTTTAATTTCGGGGTCGCCAGTGTATATGGAACAACAGATGCCCTTCAAGATTATTGAGGTCAATGCAAGACCGAGAGGAACTCTGCGACAGGTGGCGGATAGTATCGATGGAGTGATCCAATGGCGGGCGGTTGGTGATCGTTTACGTCTTTCGGTGAACAATTCGATGGCCGTCCAAGAATATTTGAAAGACGCATTAAAAAAGGCAGGAGCAGAAATCACAATTTTACGTGAAGCACGAATCACAATGGAAGATGTATTCATTTACCTGGTTGAATCACAGGAGCATCCTGTATGAAACGAGAAAATTCTGTCGAAGTTCATCAGCTAACACGTAATTTTGGAGATTTTACGGCTGTGGACCACATCAGTTTTGAAATACCCAAAGGTGAGATTTTTGGATTACTTGGCCCGAACGGGGCTGGAAAGACAACGACCATCCGAATGCTTTGTGGCCTGTTAAAACCGACTGGAGGAGAGGCTAGAGTGCTGGGCTTTGATGTGGCAGGCCAATCAGAACAAGTCAAACGCAATATTGGCTATATGTCGCAAAAATTCTCCTTATATAACGACCTGACAGTGTACGAAAACCTTTGGTTTTATGCAAACCTTTACGGCATCCAAAATGATCGAATAAAACAACGAATTGACGATTTGATTGAAATGGCCGGATTGCGCGGCCATGAAAAACAATTGACTCATAACCTTTCAGGTGCCTGGCGACAGCGGCTGGCCTTAGCCTGCGCTATTGTTCATGAACCCCCTATGTTGTTTTTAGATGAACCCACTGCCGGTGTTGACCCTGTATCCCGGCGTGAATTTTGGGAAATGATTTACACCATGGCTGGTAAGGGGGTAAGTGTGTTGGCTACTACCCATTACATGGATGAAGCCGAATTCTGTAATGTGATTGGCATGATGTATCGTTCTCGACTGATCGCCTTAAATGACCCTGATACGCTAAAAAACAATATGCGGGGATATTTATACGAGGTGGATTGTAATGCCCCAGGAAAGGCAGAACATATTTTGAAATCCCTGGCAGAGGTGGAGGATGTCGCGGCTCATGGTGTGCTCTTGCATTTACTCTTATCGAATGAAAATGAAAAGGAACTGATCCTCAAGATATTGTCTGAAAATCAAATCCAAGTTCACCGAATCGAAAGAGTACTTCCATCTCTGGAAGATGTGTTTGTTTCTTTAGTTGATCAAGAGAATCGCCAGCAGGTACGGACGGATATTGAATAAGGAGGTTCATGTGAGACAAAGTTTCCGGAGAATGTTCACAATCGTTCGAAAAGAATGGCTTCATATTATCCGAGACCCCCGAACTCTTGGGCTTGTGATTATCATGCCCGTTATGATGCTTTTTTTATTGGGTTATGCTGTAGCAAACGATGTAACGGATATACCGATGGTTGTTGCTGATTTATCTCAAACTGAAAACAGTCGCACCCTGGTTGATAAGTTGACTGTAAGCGGATTTTTCAAATACACATATTCAGCCCAAAGCGAAAATGAAATTTTAAAGCTGCTGGATGAAGGCACCGTAAAGGTTGGTCTGTACATCCCGGAAAATTTCGGCAGAAACCTCAGCACGGGGGGGACTGGAACCATACAATTTTACATTGACGGATCGAATCCAACCGTTGCCCAAACCGCGCAATTGGCTGCCGAGACAATCAGTCAGTCCATGTCTCAAGAAATCCTAATCAACCGCCTTGAACGAAGCGGTTCTGGAATGCAACTAAATCTACCGGTCGATGCCCGTTTACGATATTTATATAACCCGGATATGAAGCGTATGAACTTCATGATCCCTGGTCTGGTTGCCATCATCCTGCAAATACAAACCCTATTGCTCACCGCTTTCGCCATCGTGCGGGAACGTGAGCAGGGAACCCTAGAACAGCTAATCGTGACTCCTGTTCGCTCATGGGAATTAATGCTCGGCAAGATCCTACCCTTTGTTGTGGTTGCCTTTGTAAATGTAGTCATGACTGTTACGGTTGGGGCGATCTGGTTTGGCGTGGAAGTCGCAGGCAGTATTACACTCCTGGGCATTTTGAGTCTGATCTTTTTATTGGGATCGCTGGGCCTGGGCGTTTTTATTTCGAACATATCGAAAACCCAAATGCAAGCCATGTATATGGCATCCTTCATCATGATGCCATCGTTCATATTGGCAGGTTTACTTTTCCCCCGGGAAAACATGCCCTGGCTGGCTTATTATGCAGGTTACCTATTACCTGTGACTTACTTTCTCGAAATCGTTCGCGGGATTATTCTAAAAGGCGCTGAGTTTGCCTCATTGTGGGTATGGATTTGGCCTATGGCCTTATTTAGCATTGTCGTCTTCTTTGCCAGCGTTTTACTGTTCCAAAAAAGGCTGTAAGTTTTCAAACGCTACTAAAAAGCTCATAAAGGAGTTATCGAATGAAAAAACACGTTTTAATCTTTGCATCCTGCTTTCTTGTCCTTGCAATTTCATTGACCGGTTGCCAGGGGATCAACGGAAATGGCACCAATGAGCTCAAGGCGTCAGGGATTATTTCAGCTACCGAGATCAACATTGCTTCTCAGATTGGTGGCACAGTTGTCTCTGTCGATGTGAATGAAGGCTCCCAGGTTAAAAAAGGCGATGTACTTTTCCAGTTGGATGATGCGTTACTTCAAGCGCAACGGGACCAGGCTTCTGCCGCAGTAACCGTAGCGGAAAAGGCTGTAAATTCAGCCAGGATTCAATATGATATTGCGGTGAATAACGCCCGGTTACAAGATCAACAAAATCGTATCAATAGTTGGAATATCCCTCAACCCGAGGAATTTGATCTTCCGGTGTGGTATTTTGACAAAGAGGAAAAAATCAATTCGGCCAAGTCAGAAGTAGATGCGGCTGCTGCAGATTTGGATATAGAAAAAGAAAATCTTAAAAAAGTCCTGGCTAATAATTCCTCACGGGATTTTTTGTCAGCCGAGAAACGATTAGCAGACGCACAAGCTGCATTCTTAATTGCTGATCAGGTGCTAACGCAGGCTAATGATGCACAGGACAAAGAAGATATTTCCAATTATGCGAATGATCTTTATGACACGGCAAAAACAGAGCTAAGTTCTGCTCAAACAGACTACAATCGCCTATTAACTACTCAGGCAGCGACAGAAGTTCTTGAAGCGCGGGCACGTGTCCGCGTTGCACAAGAACGGATGGATCGAGCGGTGGATTATTTAACCTCCCTGGAAAGTGGCGACCAATCTTTAATGGTCCAGGCAGCGGATTCAGGCGTGCAGCAAGCAGAAGCCGTTTTGGCGCAGGCGCAAGCAGCCCTGGCTCTGATTGATATCCAAATGGAAAAGACAATCATCTCCTCCCCGACTGATGGAATTGTTCTGACCCGAAATCTGGAAGAAGGTGAAATGCTTGTTCCAGGAAGCGTTGCGTTAACCATTGGACAACTTGATGAAGTGAGTCTTACGGTTTACATTCCTGAAACGGAATACGGAAAAATCAAGTTGGGTGATATCGTCTCGATTGCAGTTGATTCGTTCCCAGGAGAAAAATTCACTGGGACTGTTTCTTACATCTCGGACCAGGCTGAATTTACGCCTCGAAACGTTCAAACCGTTGACGGTCGGAAAACCACCGTTTACGCAGTGAAGATCACTGTGCCCAATACAAATCTTGAGTTGAAACCCGGCATGCCCGCGGATGTCATTTTTATCGGAAAATGAAACCTCAAAACACGCCGGTTGTTGTAACGGGCAGCGCAGCCCAGGTGCCGCCAGAAATTGCCAGTCAATTAGGCATTGTAATTCTTCCGTTGGTCATCATAGTTGAAGGGAAAGAATATCTGGATGGTATTGATCTCTTTCCGGGTGAGCTATACCAGAAAATGCGCACGCAAAAGATTGAAATAAAGACCGCTGCGCCTAGCGTCGGACAATACTATGCGTGCTTTAAGAGAATTATTGACCAACAGGAAAGCGATGTGCTTTGTATTTCCCTTTCGGGGAAATTAAGCTCTGATTACACCGCTGCAGTTGATGCAGCCAAAATGCTATCGGGTGAATATCCCAGGAATAAAGTAACCGTCATTGATAGTTTAAGGGCTGCAGCTCCACAAGGGTTGCTGGCGGTTGAAGCAGCAAAGCGGTTGCGAGCGGGCGAAACAATTGAAGACGTAGTCCAATATTTAATGGACGCCAGACATAGGTCGGGATTGATCGCTGCGTTGGACTCATTGGACTATCTCGCCCAAGGTGGTCGGATTGGAAAAGCAGCATACCTGGTTGGCAGCGTACTTCAGATCGTACCAATTTTAACCATTAACGATGAAGGAATCGTAGCGCCTTCCACGATTATCCGTAAAAAAGAAAAAATAATTCCTGGGATTCTTTCGATCCTAGCTAAAGAAACGCCTAGTTTTACGAAATTAGGTTTATCAGTGATGCATGCTGATGCAGTTGAAGAAGCTGAAGTACTGAGACAATCGTTAAAGGAACTGTACCCAACGTTGGATATTCCAATCGGCGAGTTCACTCCAGTCATGGGAGCGCATGCCGGACCAGGATTGATTGGATTAGGTTATCTGTATGAGTAGAAGAGTAAAAATCGTCAAAGAGGTTGCTTATGATTGTTAACTTTGCGCAAACCATACCGGTAGTGACGACTATATTTCTCATGATTTTTGGGTATCTTTTCGGTTCGATACCAAGCGGCTATCTGGCCGGAAAATGGCTCAAAGGAATAGATTTAAGGCAATACGGCAGCGGAACAGTCAGTGCCTCCATGGTCTGGGAGCATGTAGCAAAATGGGCGATAATTCCGGTCGGGCTATTCGATATATTCAAAGGCGCAATTCCCACCTGGCTTGGTTTACGCCTGGGGATGGGGGAAGCCATTGCGATGCTGGCAGGTTTTTCTGCAATGATTGGTCATAACTGGCCTATTTACTTAAATTTTCATGGCGGGCGTGGTTTTAGTCCATTTTTGGGTGAATTACTGGTTCTTTTCCCCTGGGGGGTATTAATCGTTTTGGCTGGTTTGGGATTAGGTAATCTTTTTCATTCCGCAGCCATTCCCTTGTCTGTTGTAATTCTCCTGCCAATCTTTGCCGCCTGGATGGGCGGCCCTTCCATCGTTTTTTGGTGTTCTATTCTTATGGTGTTAATTACTTTGATCAAAAGGTTGGAAGCCAATCAACGGCCACTACCAACCAATCAAACCGAACGGCGTAAAGTAATCCTCCGGCGAATATTTTTGGATCGTGATATCCAGGACCACCAGGCATGGATTCGCAGAGAACCACGAGATTTTTAGAGGAGATTTTAATGGATTTTTTACCTGACCATGGATCTTGTTTTGTTTGTGGGAAGTCGAATCCCAAGAGTATTGGGATTGCCTGGCAACTAATGGGGGGAAATCATATTTTTGCCTCCTTCGAGTTTAGTGATTTTCAACAAGGACCACCAGGATTTGTACACGGAGGCGCTTCGGCAGCAGTTATGGACGAAGCCATGGGATTGGCCGTTTTCCATTCCGGCTACCGGGTTGTCACTGCAAACTTGTCGGTTGAATACCGTAAACCAATTCCATTGGGAAAACCAGTCAAAATTCAAGCAGTAATGAGTGGTAAAACCGAAAGGCGCATCCTAGCGCTTGGTGAAATCTTATTACCGGATGGGTCTGTAGCTGTTTCTGCAAAAGGAATTTACGCAGAAGCAAATCATTTTTTCGACAAGGTGGCAGAGCAATTTTTGGAGCCAGAAGCATGAAGCGACTGGTTTCAAAGATAATCTGGATCTCCATTTTTTCAATCTCCATGGCGTACCTGGAAGCTGCCATCGTTGTATATTTACGACGATTATTCGGTATTGGCGACTTGATTCTTCAGGTTCCACCTTTTGACCAGCAAATCGCTGTCATCGAAATAGGAAGAGAGCTGGCAACCTTAATTATGCTCCTGGCAATTGGATGGATCGCAGGGCATAATATTCAATCTCGTTTGAGCTATACGCTCATCGCATTTGGTGTTTGGGATATTTTTTATTACCTCTGGTTAAACGTTTTCATCGGCTGGCCTAAAAGCCTTTTGGATCCCGACTTATTATTCTTAATTCCTCTACCCTGGTGGGGTCCAGTACTCTCTCCTGTTTTAATTTCGATATTGATGATCACGGGGGGCGTGGCAGTGCTTAGGGAAAATGTGAATAATAACCCCGTCCATTTTCCACAATCTATTTGGATTCCACTCATCTTGGGCGTATTGTTGTTGCTTTATTCTTTCATGGCAGATGCAATTCAGATATTACCCGCATCCACTGCTGCACTAAACGATTTAAGGCCAACCCAATTTAACTGGCCAGTCTATTTGATCGGATTGGGTCTGGCTTTCGTTTCAGTCCTGCAAATAATGATCAAGCAAAAGAAGAAATAACCTTTATAAATAGGAGATTTAATGAAAATTCGTTTTCTTGGACACTCGTGTGTAGAAATTGTTGGAAAGCATCATATCTTGATCGATCCGGATTTTACACGGGATCCTTTGCCGAATGTTGAGTATATTTGTGTTTCGCATGCCCACAAGGACCATATCGGTAAGGTGGCTCAGATTCCAACTGGTATTGTAGTGGCTTCTCGAGACGTGTGCGATATTGCATTAAAAATGGGAGTGCCTTCTTCTCGTCTTCAACCGTTGACCACTGGAGAACGTATCGAAAACATTGAAATTTTGCCAGGCTTTAGTGTGGTTAAAGACCCGGTCTATTTCATCGTCAGCTTACTTTTTCGTTTTAAGATCCCTGATCCTGGAGGAACACCACTCTCATTCTTGATCCATGATGATGCCGACTTATTGCATATTGGCGACGCCCATCAATTTCCGCCAGAAATTCATCCGGATATTTTATGCCTGCCCTGGCGTACTTCACCTATAGGACCCGAAAAATATAAATCTGTAGTTATAGAGATGGCTAAGAAAATGGCATCGCCTTATATCCTCCCAATTCATTACGATCTTGATGGGACTGAAGCGAATCCGAATGAATTAATCCCTCGAATCGATTCAGTTATCTTGTATGGAGAAAACTGGTACACGTTTGAAAAAAAGGAGTTATTGGAAAATTGAAATTTGTCTTTAGTTTGTTTTTTTCATATTTCCTGGGCGCCATCCCTTTTGGCTGGATCTTCTCGAAACTGGTAAAAGGAGTGGATATCCGGAAAATGGGCAGTGGAAGAACAGGAACGACCAACACAATGCGCGCAAGTGGGTATCCGATTGCATTACTCACTCTGTTTTTGGACGGTTTTAAAGGGGTGGCTAGTGTTTGGTTCGCCAGGTACATCGCGCCAGGAATGGTTGGATTGGAAATTATGGCACCAATTTTTGCTATCGTTGGGCATAATTATTCGGTTTTTCTTGTGGAAAAAGACACTACTGGCAAATTGGTTTTCAAAGGGGGAGCTGGTGGAGCAACAGCTCTTGGGGGCGTGTTCGCTCTCATGCCATCTGCCTTCCCAATTATCAGCGCTATTGCCCTTATCATGTTTTTTGCTGTCGGGTATGCATCGCTCGCTACCCTCAGTATTGGAGTGAGTACTTTACTTTTATCGGTTATTCAATATCTGCTGGGTTTATCCTCCTGGCAATATATTGTGTATGGGGTTTTGAGCACGGGTTTATTGGTTCTGGCCTTACTTCCGAACTTAGCCCGATTAAAGAATGGTAACGAACGCGGCGTAAGCTGGCGGTCAAGAAAGATCAAGTAACTCTATTCGAGAAAGGATTAAATCATGAAAAACCAGAAAGTTGCAATTGTCACAGATGGCGCATGTTCTTTATCGCCAGCACGCGGAGAGGAATTAGGAATTCATATTGCACCTGTTTATGTCACATTTGGTGACAAAACCTACCGCGCCGGAATTGATTTGGAGGATACTGAATTTTATAAACTTCTTGCTGCCAGCAAAAAATTACCCACTACTGCCCAACCGACTGCCTCTGATTTCGTCAATATTTATAATAAGCTCGCTGATGAGGTTGATGAAATTATTACCATCGTGATTTCTCATCATATGAGTGCGACCATTCAATCCGCTGAAATGGCCAACGAACAATTTAATAAAATTCCCGTTCATATTGTTAATTCTGAATCGGTCTCCCTGGGGCTGGGAATGATATCGCTTGCTGCTGCCAGAGCGGCGGGACAGGGTCAGGATGCCCAAAGCATTTTAAAGTTGGTTGACGACATTAAAAAGCGTCTAAATGTAATTTTCACGGTAAAAACGCTGGAATACTTACATAAAGGCGGAAGAATTGGGGGAGGTACGGCATTTTTAGGATCAGCCCTCGATATCAAACCCATTTTGTACCTTAGTAACGGAAGGATAGAGCCCTTAGAGAAACAGCGTACGCGTAATCGCTCGCTTTCCCGGTTAATAGAGTTGATGAAGGAAAAAGTTGGTGATCAACCCGTCCATGTAGCAATCCTGCATGGTAACATTCCCGATGAAGCACAACAATTTGAGCATTCAATCAGAGATCAATTCAATTGTATCGAAATGATTACCTCCGATATGGGACCAGTCATCGGCGTCCATGCAGGACCTGGTACATTGGGATTGGTTTTTTATACAGCAGAATAAAATTGAAAAGGTCAATTAGGTATGTCCTTAATTACACAATTGATTGGTTTGATTGGCATTGGATTGCTGACGGGAAGTGTTGTTGGCTTAACCGGCGCAAGCGGCGTGGTGGTGGTTGTTCCGCTCTTGACTGTTTTATCGGTGCTGAATCCGGCGAAAACGCACAGCTTAACCGGGATCATGTCGCACAGAAGAGGCGGGAAAAACTGGTCAAAGTAATTGTAACTTAAGTGTGCGACATGGAGCGGATTCCGCGCAATTTTCGTTGGGAATCGCCAGAAAGTTCAATCCGGTAAGCATTGTGGATCGAGCGGTCGAGGATGGCATCGGCGAGGGTGGGGTCTGGGAAGCGGGAATGCCATTCAGACACAGGCAACTGAGAAGCGATGAGGGTGGCGGTTTTGCCAAAGCGATCATCGAAGATCTCCAGCAGGTCCTGGGCAGTGGAGAGTTGGACGGGGTCACGCATCCAGTCGTCAAAGATCAGCAGATCCGTGCGGGTCAGAGAACGCAGCAGGTTGAGGTAAGAGCCATCCTGGCGGGCTCGAGCCAGAGTGTGGCAGAAGCGCGGCGTACGCAGATAGCGAACGGTGTAACCGAGTCTGCAGGCGGCCATGCCGAGGGCACAAGCCAGGAAAGATTTGCCAGTGCCGGTAGCTCCGAGAACAAGCGTGTTGAGGGCTTTATCCACCCACTGGCACTGGGCTAAGTCGAGGATAAAACGCCGGTCAAGGCTGCGTTCGGGGGAAAAATCGAGGTCTTCAATCGCCGCCAGCAAGGGGAACTCAGCCTGTTTGACCCGGCGTTTGATCCGGCTTTCAGAGCGGCAAGTACATTCCAAATCGACCAACAACAGGAGGCGTTCTTCAAAGGTCAACTGCGCATATTGCGGATCGGCACCTTGCTCTCGCAGGGCTTTGCGAAAAGCAGGCAAGCGCAATTCCAGCAGTTTGTCTGAGAGGGTTTGTGAAATCATTTGAGGTTCTCCTTTAGCGGTAGTAGTTGTGCCCGCGGATGTTCTCGTGCGCAGGCAAGGCTTCAGGCTCAGCCGTGGTCGGGGCATGCTCGGTCAGCCATTCCAATTCTGCTTTTAGCGCCGCATAGGAACAGGTTCGGCTCTCCAGCAGGGTTTGGCAGGCTGTTTCAACCCAATGGGGGGCATATTTCCGGGATAGGCTCAAGATTCCCAGGCAGGTACGGTAGGCCTGTTCAGGAAAGGGGCGCGATTTGAGGGTGGCCTGGATCAAGGCGGTCGTTTGGGGGCCAATGGCCGTTCCCCACTGAACCAATTGGGAGGCATTGACCTGTTCCAGGAATTGGTGGTTGGCAGGCATATGTGCAGACTGGGTGAAAAATCGACCGCGACGATGCCCGCGCAGATGGACGGCCACAGATTTCCCCTGGTAGAAGATTTCCAGCATGCGCTCGGTTGCGCGGATCTCAACTTCCTGGTGGATCAAGTTGTGGGGCACTGAATACAGGTTATGTTCAAATTCAACATGGTAATCGAGGTTCACTCGAGCTGTCTTGCGTTCTGCATACTCGTAGGCCGTCTTAGGAAGCGGCATGAGGTTAGGACGGTCAATTTCCTCGAATTCCTGGCGGCGCGACCGACCGCTCAGCTTCATGATCCGGTTATTGAAGAGCTCTAACTGGTTACGAATGGCCTGGTTGGCCTCTGCCAAACTGAAGAAGGTGCGGTGACGCAGCGGGGCCAGCACCCAGCGTTCCACGTTCTGAACGCTGTTCTCGACCTTGCCTTTGTCCCGCGGTTTCCTGACCCGGGTTGGCAGCACAACAAAGTGATAATGCTCTGCCAGAGCCTGGTAAGCCGGGTTGATCTCTGGCTCATAATAGTTCGGTTTCTTCACCCCGGTCTTCAGGTTATCCGGCACCACAATCCGGGGTACCCCACCAAAGAAGGCCATGGCCCGCACATGCCCATTATTCCAGTTGCATTGATTCGCACTCTCTTGTGCTTCTGCATAAGTGTAGTTGCTGGCTGGCAATACGGCGACAAAAACCTGCGCCTGGCTTACTTTGCCACTCTTTGGATCCGTGATGCGAACCTTCATCCCGGCATAATCCACCTGCATCTGCTCACCACCAACGTGCTCCCGCCGCCGGGTTGGCTCGACATGCGCTTTCTTCCACCGCCGGTAGTATTCACAGAACTGCGAATATTGGTATCCTTCCGCGTTCTTCTCGATGTATTCCATCCAGACCAGCCTGAGTGTCACCCCCTTCTGGCGCAGCTCTTTCCGCACGGCCTCCCAGTCCGGCAGCGGCCGCTGACTTTCATTTGGGTTCGCTTTTTCAGGAAACAACCGTTGATACAGTTTTCCCTCGTCCCCCTCCGCCAGTGGCCACCCCAGCCCGGCTGCCTCGGCCCGCTGCAAATACAGCCCAACCGTACTGTTTGAGATCTTGCAGGCACCTGCTATGGCTCGGTTTGACAGGCCTGCCTCGTACTTCAACCGCAGTATTTCTTTGATCTTCCTCAAGGTTAATCGCTCCTGACTCATGCCGCCTCCTGTTCCTGCTGGAGTCTAGCATGTGTGTGGTGATTAACCAGTTTCTCTCACTCTCAAATCTGTGCGACATGCCCCGTTTTCACTGTGCGACATGCTCCGGTTTGCCTGTGCGACTTGCTCCGGTTTTACTGTGCGACTTGCTCCGGATTATGCAATCGGGCTTCTCCATGCACACAGCAATCGGGACCAGCTTGTTTGTCGATGTCATCACACCTCTATTTGTCGCCTGGTCCTATTATAAAAACGGGAATGTGAATATAAAATCGGGCTTATGGCTCGCTCTTGGTGCCATTATAGGGGCTCAAATAGGTTCCTTACTCGCAAATCAATCTCTATCTGGCGGCCAAATGGGAGTCGGGTTTATCGTGATGATTTTCATCATGGCCATCGCCATGTGGAGAAAATCAATGCTTCCCTCTAAAGCCAGGCTAGATGTTGAGAATATACAGCCGCTTAATCCCAAAAAAATATTGGCTTCGATTGGGATTGGGCTACTACTTGGCGGGATGAGTGGTATGGTAGGGGCCGGGGGCGGGATGGCATTTCTGCTTGTTCTCATCCTTGTTCTTAAGTACCCCATACACAAGGCCATTGGTACTTCATCACTGATTATGGCCTTAACCGCTGCATCAGGAACGGTTGGGTATGCTCTTCATGGGAATGTAAATTTCCTATCAGGATTAATCGTCGCGGTCGGATCGATTATAGGTGGTTTGCTTACATCCAAATTGGCGAATAAGGTGAGTGAGAAAACGCTCGAAAAAATAGTCAGCGGTGTATTTGCTTGCCTGGGTGTACTGATGATTTTTACATCGGATTTCTAATGAAAATGGTTTAAAGATTACGATCCTTACGAAGGGAAAGATACTATAAAGAGATTTCTTATCACGCTAATTCTTTTTATTGCCGTGTTATTTGTCCTGACTCAAATTTCTGAAGTTTCGGAGATGAAAAAGATTTTAGGTCAGGCGGAATCTTTATACATTTTCATTGCTTTCATCCTTGTACTTTTGTGGATGGCTACAATGGGATTTTCATATTGTGTGATCTACGGACTTGTTGGTATCAAGGAATCCTATTTGCATATGGTTACATTAAGTTCTGCTGCAGTAAACTTTGTGAGGATCATTACCCCTTCAGCAGGAATTTCTACGCTATTGCTGTTCATATCGGATGCAAAAGAAAAGGGCATTTCAAGCGCACGGGTAACATTTGCTAGCATGCTTTATCTCTTATTTGATGACCTTGCGTTGTTTATTACTTCTCTTGTTGGTCTTCTTATTTTGCGGGCGCACCAACCGCTAACCTGGTTTGAAATAGCTGCCACATGCCTGTTGGGAGGGATCATCAGTGGATTAATTTTGATAATATTCTTAAGTAGTAAACACATTGATTTATTGAAAACAATCCTGGGCGTAATCTTTCAGATGCTTAACCGGATTATTCGTATTTTTTTCAAAAAGATCAGTATAAGCGATGAACAGATCATCCATTTCTCAGAAGAAATTCATATTGGAGCCCAAACGATCCATAATAATATTCGGCTGTTGTTTCTGCCACTCGGTCTTGCGTTTGTGAATAAAGTAATTCTGATCTCTATACTTTCCTTACTTTTTCTTGCATTTGGACTCAAATTTGATCTGGGAGTTGTAGTAAGTGGCTTTACTTTGGGTTACCTATTTACGATTATCTCACCTACCCCCTCTGGGATTGGGGTCATGGAAGGCATGATGACCCTGGCGCTAAATTCTTTGGGAGTTGAACTCGAATCTGCCGCCATTCTCACTCTTGCATTTCGAGCGATCACTTTTTGGGTTCCATTTTTTTTGGGAATGGCCGCATTTCGTGCACTTCTACATAAACAAAAGGAATCTGCCTTCTAAATTTCTTTTACGCTTTAAGATTCTTGATCCTTACTAAATCGGAGAAAAAATGGAAAAGAAGAATCACATCCGCATTAACAACACAATCCTTGGACCTTTGGAACGCCCCGCACTAAATTGGCTTGCGGAACATTTACCTGCCTGGGTCACCCCTGACCATTTGACTGGTCTGGGATTGTTTGCATCCTTTCTAATTTTTATATCCTATTGTGCAACGAATATAAATATAAATTTTCTTTGGCTCGCGAGTTTCGGGTTTTTGCTGAACTGGTTTGGAGATAGCCTGGATGGAACCCTGGCCCGCAAACGTAAGATTGAGCGACCTTTATATGGGTTCTTTATCGACCATATAATTGACGCCATCAGTATTTTATTGATTTTTTTGGGATTAGGGTTCTCACCCTATTTAAGTATGGAATTGGCTTTGATTGCATTGATTGGATATCTGCTACTTTCAATTTATACTTATCTATCCACATATACCAATAATGTTTTTCAAATATCCTTTGGTGAATTAGGGCCAACTGAAATTCGCGCTTTGGCAATAATTCTAAATATTGTGATCTATTTCATGAAAGATCCTAAAGCTAAATTTTATATTGGGAATATAACTCCTCTAACTTTCTTAGACATTGCCGTTGTGGTTGTTGCGCTTATTTTGTATTCAATGTTCCTCATTTTTTCTATTAGCAGTGCCAGATCATTGAGGAAAATCGATAATGAGAGGTTGATCAACGAGTCGTGTCATCAAACCGACCATAAAAACTTGAAATAATATCTGCGAATAAACAATAAATGAAAAATTAAAATCACCTCTCAAATCTCGAAATAAATACGGCGATTAATTTGCGTTTTATGTTATATGAAATTATGATAGTTAATTGACGAAAGTATTGAATATTGACTTACTATCCGTTCATTGTGTGCAGGATGAGGTCAGATTATGTAATGTGAGGTTCATATGGAAAATGAAGATTTGGCGATTACTATTAGTCATCTAATCGGTAGTGGCGGGGCATATGTCGGAGAAAAATTAGCCGACAGATTAGGAATCCCGTTTTTAGATCGAGAGATAATTCAAAGTGTAGCTCAACAACTGAATATTTTGGAAAGTGAAGTGGAAAGGAGGGAGGAGCGATTAACCACTTTTTGGGATAATTTTAATCGCTCGATGATTGGATTGAGCCCTATAATTATTGCTGAATTTCCCCAACTCGCTCCATCTGATTCTGAATTATTTAAGACAGAATGCGAAACCATTCAAAAAATAGCCTCAAAAAGCTCAGCAATATTTTTAGGCCGCTGCGGTTGGGATATTCTTAAGAATCACCCCAATCATGTTTCAATTCTCCTGACCGCAAATCACTCAGATCGAGTAAAGCGTTTGTGTACGCTCTATGAATTGACAGAACAGGATGCTCGAAAACTTATTAAGACAAATGACCAAGAGCGGGATGCTTACAATAAAAAATTTACGCAAAAAAACTGGGTCGATGCACGATATTACGATTTGTGTGTGAATACCTCATCAACCGGCTGGGATGGTGCCGTAGAAATCGCTGAAAAGTGCATTTTGGCGAAAATAAAAAAGTGAAATAACCGATTGCCTGCCATCAAGTAGGCGCGCAATTTAATTGACACAAGTTGCTGCTGCAGGGCAAATGGACTGTCATTCTGAACCACTGCGACTGCGGAGAAAGAATCCTCCAAAGAGGTGCTTTTGCCGCTCAGGAACAAGATCATGCGCCGCTTCGCTTTTCCGGAGCACAAGGCAGCGCCCAGGGATAGATTAATCCGGCTTTCTATTCATTTGCAAGTTGCTTTTCCAACCATTTACGCACCGCCGCCAGATATTCTGCGGTGATAGTGTGGCCCATGTGGAAGTTGTGATATTCCACATCCAGGCCATGATTCAACAGGTAATCACGGGACTGTTGCGACCAATCCAGCGGCATGCTCGCGTCCTCGAAACCGTGGGTCATCACAACCGGCTTACCTTTGATCCCCGCCAGGTTAATCGCTAGATTAGACTGCATGGGCACGTAACCAGACTGGGCAATGACGCCAGTAATTCGATCAGGATGGGTTAGCAAAAATGACATTGAAATCATGCTGCCCTGACTGAAGCCCATCAAAAAGACTTTCTTAGGGTCAATGGGGTAATTTTCTAAAAGTTCACCGATGAATTGATCTATTTTTCCCAACGCTTGCTCAAGCAAATTGGGGTCGGGGCGGCCGAACTGCGTGACGGGATACCAGTCGTAAGCACCGGGAGCAAAAACCACCGGTCCCCGCCCGCTGACCCATAACAGGTTTTCAGGCAAATCAGGCGCCAGCCCAATCAGGTCGCGTTCGCTGCCGCCATGCCCATGCAGGGCCAGGATAGCGGGGTATCGGGTTAGCCCATTCCCGGGAAAGTAGGTCTTGGGAAACTGGATCAGATGGTAAATGGATAAGTTCATGCGGCTTTCTATATTGTTCATTCTGATTTACCTGTGATTAGCAATCGATGGATCGTAAATCTCCGATCCTCGAAGACAGCCGCAATACCCATAACAGGTTTCGAGGTTTGAATTTGTGGGATCATGTTTCCCTTTCTAAACCTTTCACAAATGCCAACAATTCGCGACTCTCCCGCAGCCATTCCATTGGATTGGTGGCGCGTTTGATATATCGGATTCTGCCTTTTCGATCCACAATCACCGAGGCGGTGCGCTGGATGACGAAGGCTACCCGGTCCAGGTCATAGGCACGATAAACCGTGCGCTCGGGATCGGCCAGAACGGGGAAGGGCGCTTTGAGCTGCTCGGCATATTTGGCTGCACGCTCCAGGGAGTCTCCCAGGACAATGAGCACTTCAGCGCCTGCATTCCCAAATTCCTGCCGCATACGCCCCAACTGGGCGACATGTGTTCGGCATTGCATTCAATTAAACTCGCGGACGAAGAACAATACCACGCGCGATCGACCGCGGTAATCGGCGAGTTCGATTTCGCCGCCACCACTAGAGGTAAGCCTGAAATCAGGCGCTGGCGATCCAACCTTCAATTCACCGTTCGTCATGGGTCACTTATTCTCCTTCACCAGTTCGGCGGTTGTTAAGAGCAGAGAATTTTGGGAAGGATCACGTAAGAATAAGCCGTCAGTATGGTGCTCATATTCCACCCCCGCTTCCCGAAGCATCTCATCCATGCGGTTGAGTTCCTCAGCATCCGGCAAGTTGAAAGTGAAATATTTCAATCCCAAACCATCAGAGAGCGGCGCCGGAGCACCCTCCCCTTGCCACGTATTAAATCCAATGTGATGATGATACCCCCCGGCAGATACCATGCCCATCCGGAAGGTTCGCGCAATGCCCATATCGTCGAATCCGAGCAATT
>Ga0208940_1001915_pt1 | contig 20548 bp, 9 predicted proteins | sample AD_JPNNA6_MetaG_FD_184445 | JGI IMG/M metagenome (GOLD analysis project Ga0208940, IMG submission 184445) | Active sludge microbial communities of municipal wastewater-treating anaerobic digesters from Japan - AD_JPNNA6_MetaG (SPAdes) (version 2) | ecosystem: Engineered > Bioreactor > Anaerobic >... | reverse complement strand
TGGACCATCGATGGTAGACTTGGGAAAATTTTCGAAAAAAAAAATATTTTTATTTTAGTGGCAAAGGCAATTGCTCGGATTTAGAAGATGATTGTGTTTTTGTGGCAACCATTGCTTCTTCGACCGTTTCTGAAGGTTCGAAATAGAGTTCAGACTTTTTCGTTCGAGCCACGCGCTGAAAGTCAATCTTGACTCGAATGTTGTAGATGCAACCCACAAAAAGGACCATTACCAATGCAAGCCAACTGAGAATGTGTTCAACGACAAAAATGTCCTTGGCGCCGTCGTACTGTTCATTTGCAACAAAGGCAATGCCCACTCCAGATGAGACGAGAAAAGGGGCAATGGCAATCACTCCAAAGATTCCTATTCCAATAACACAGCGTTCGTTGATTTCAATCCGATTGGAAGGCAAAGACGACGACATTTTATTTTCTAAACGAGTCTTTATATGTAGAATAAGAGTCGCAGAGGCTTAGAAATTTAAAGTGCTCCTTTTTCCTCTTTTTTTTTTATAAACAAAAAAAAGGACAGCCACATGGCCGTATCAAAGGATGTAGGCAAGAAATGGGGAATTGTATCCCTATTGTGTTTGATAGAATTGTTATTGGTTGTCATCAAGTTGCGCGGAGAAGCAACATACAACTGGGCGACTGCTTTTATACCTGTATGGATTCTCTTGGGCCTCTGGGTTTGTTACATGATCATTCAAGCATGGACATCAAGAAACAAACCCATCATAGAAGAAGAAATCCATGACTTGTCTCCGCACCAAGTTGGATTTAGAAAGGTGTTGTCACTATCGTGGACGTGGTTCCTATGGGTGGTACTCTTGATTTTCTTTATCTTTTTGGCGAGCTTTTTGGATGATGCTAGTGCAACGACAGATGGATCTGAATTGGTCTATCCGTGGATTGTTTATTTCGCAGTCGTTTTACTTATGGTCATTGTCTATGCCATCATTTCGCTGTGTTGTCCGTATTCTCCCTCTCGACATCATCATCACTCAAAAGACTCTGCCGCAAAGACGACGACAATTCCTATGGAACTCTAGTCTTTTTTATTTTCCTTTTTTGTCGACGTGATTACATCATTTACACTATGAGAAACTGCGTCAATTATATTTCCTAGAGAATTTAATCTAGAATCTGTTTTGAGTTCGTCTTCTTCGTCGGTGAGATGGTAGTGAATTGGTTGCCTTGATGAGATGGCGTGTTTGTTAATTCCATCTCCTCCACTGAGAGATGGAATTGTCGTTGTTGTTGTTGCGCTGACAAATTCTACGACTTGAGGAGGTGGTTCTCTAAACGCACGAAATTCCATTGCAAACGTTAGTTTGACATCTGGCGCATCTGTTTTGATGGTATCTAAATTGCCCTCGTCAAATCTGCGAATATTGATTTGAAGGGAAGAAACACTTGAAATTTCCAATAGAGGTTTAACAAAATCCATCAGTGATTCAAAGTCAGATGAGCCTATTTTGAAAAAGTCAAACGAGCACGTTTCCATCGCCATTCTAACAATGTTGTGTATGGAAACAGGAATGTAGTCTGGACTTTCCAATAAACTTTGTAGCATTACACAAGTAGAAATTGTCCTTTGCCACAAGACGAAAGCGCTAGACACTCTTAGTGCGAGCAGTCGATAATAGGATACATCATGCCCAAGAACATACATTCCCCACACAATGTTGCGTTTGAATTCATGCTTTTGTTGAATAGAAATTCGCGGTACAATGATTCCATTGTTGAATATTCGAATGGAATAAGGGTGAGAATCTGGGTGTTCCATGTGTAGAACCACTGCTCCTGTTGTGTTTTCGTCTTGTTGTTGCTGGTCATTTGAATATCTATGGAAAGACGACTTGAGGTAGGGCTCGCATGTGAGCCAGAGGTCTGGATAGAAACTCGTAGAAATCTGGAAGGTGTCTGGAAAATTGCACATTCCATCTACAAGCGCCATAGAAACCATCCAAAGATTATCAATGTTTTGTAACAAAAACTTGTTTTCCATAATGTCGACAATACGAGCGGTGGCAATGTTTTTTGTCGAATCAAATTTAAATCTTGTGTCTACCATTGGAATTTGTATCCATTTAGGACATTCTGAAACAGCCACAATAAAAAGAGACATAGCAATCTCTGTGGAGAGTACAACGACTTCTTTGTGTTTACAGTGGCGCTTATAATTTTCAGAGAGATAGGCAATGTCTTGTTCAGTCATCTCTTGCCATATATGAAGAAACCTCGACTGGATATCATAAAAGCGTTGCCACTCATCAGGTAGCCGAGAGAGCACAAGTCTCATATTACGTTCTGCGGGCGTTTCCAATGATGTAGAATTTTCACTGGAATAATCCCTTTTCTTGTCTTGTCTTGTCTGTTCGTCAGAGTCGTCGTCGTCTTCATTGTATTGTGACTTTTTTTCATAGTCAAAATTTTGCATTCTGTCATAGAGCACCTGTGTAATATCCAATGAAAAAGAAAGAGGTTCCGATTGTTTACGTTCAACCATCTCTCTCATCAAATCTGTATTGGTCTCGTTTGTTGCGGGAATGTTTTCAGTATCTTCGTGGTCATCTTCTTCCTCCTCTTCCTCTTCGTCTTCGTCATCATCCAACTGTAACAAGAGTGAAGGAGTCACAGTCTCTTCTTCTTCTTCTTCGTCTTGTTCTTCTTCTGATTCCTCTTCGACGCCTTCTTCGACTTTGCCATTTATATAAGAATCAGAAGAAGGAGGAAGATCTCCAAGATGATGATGTTGAGAAAGGGATGATGATGGAGCACTGAAAAACTCTCCAATACGCTTCAACATCTCGCAGTGTTTTTTTTTTCGATCTTGTCTCTGTCATACAACCTTATGAGTTGAAAACTATTTTTTTATTTTCCTAGACGACAATGACGTTCTCCGCTGTTTCAATAGTCCATTGGAGAGTCCGAGCCATTTGGTTAGATATAGAAAAGGGTTTAACGATGGATAGATCCAATAATAAAAGACGATTTGAAATAAAAGAGCTTCCGCAAATCCCAAAAGTGCACCCCATATCAATTCGTAAGACCAATTGATTCCAATATAGACTCTGCTGACGAGCACAAACAACAGAAGCACTTGAAGCATCAATATTCTAATTGCAGAAATGCTACTGTGCCGCCATATCACAACAAAGGTAACCATGACCGTAGTAAAAAATACAATGTGATCAGACGCCAGCGACGGCATTTGATGGAGAGAACCACAATCTAGAAAACGATTGGGAGATTCGATAATCACTTTGGAGAGCAAAAAATTAAACAACATATTGGCGGAAAGACTGAGGCTTACGATAAAAAGATAAAATTCAAAACGGAATAAAGAAATGGCATACATGCCAATGTTTAACGCGAGAGGATAGAAATCTCCGACAAAGAGTAGAGGAGAAAAGAATGTTTTTTCATAGAGTGGGCATGTAGCCACCACACAATCCTCGACACGGAAAAGATCTCCATAGGAACTCATAATCAAAGAGAAGGAGTTTTTTCGAAAGACTCGAGTCGATTATATATATATTTTGGAATTGCTTTGAAGAAGAAAGAGACGACGACTCTTTTTTTTTTCTTTGTCCAAAAGAAAATGGCAACAAAGGAAAAGAGGACTGTCCAGCAACAACCACCACTATCATCAATTGAAACGGATGTCATTGGAAGCAGTGAGATTGAACAGAGGCTCTATGCATCTCTTGAAAAAGAATCTCATCCTCTTCAAGATGAAGCACAAGAAGAAGAAGCAACGGTAGACAATATTGAACTCGAGCTTGAACAGTATTTGCAAAGAGAAAAGATGCAAACGTACAATACCAAACTTGATGAATACGCTCAAACCATTCAACAGGGACGTTGTGGACTGTGTCGCCTTGAAATCAAAGGACGTGCATTCACGACAATGGAATGTGGCATCCATATTTTTCACAATACATGTGCTCATCATTTCATTTGCGACACCATTACAATGGATTGCATTCTTTGCACGCCAACGAGACGTGTGCCTCCGAAAATATTCTCGGCTGTTCGAAATCTAGACGATAGCGTACGAAGCAATCCAATCAATTTTGGAGATCAACTCTTTGTCGAAGAACAAGTCGAAGCACGTTCAATTCTCTTCCAATCACTTGGTGCCTATACAATTAATTTCAGCATGGGCTCTATTGTCTCTAATCTAACAGTGGATCAAGATCACGATTCAATCCCACCACCTACGGTTGCAGTGGTTCAACGCGTCTTGGGGTTTGTCAAGGACGCATTTGATGTCGATCATGCTGTACGCGTGGAACAAGATCGTACATTGGATTCAAACGGAAATCCTTTGGATCTCATTCGAAAACGTACACTTTCTGTGGCACAACTTGCTCTTCGAGGAGTTACGCCGAGTTCTCTGTTGTTTTACAAGGTTGCCATTGCCGAGTTTTTTAGAAATGACTATACCGTCGAACATCTTGCCATTCTCGGAATTGCCAAGAGTCAACTATTTGCTCTGGGTTTTGATTGGAATGTATGGAAGGAGTGTAGGAAAAAGATATCCATTGTCCAACTCGTTAATTTCTATCGATTTGATTCACTCACGGTTCTCACACATGTGTGTAACAATTCAGTCAGGAATATGGCAGAGATTGGCCTTTCTTATGAAGACCATCAATTGCTCGGGACTGATTTTACTCTACTCTTTACCTATTCTGGGTTTAATTTTGAAACTCTGAAAATGTTTCATCTAGATCTTCGACAATTTCGCTTGATGAGACTCATGGCAACACATCTCATCAAGGCTGGTGTGTCTCTCAAGCGCATACGAGAAACATTCAAAATCGAAGAAGATCAATTTAGAAAAATCTATGAAATGTCGTTTGCAGACTATGACGCGAGTTACAAGAGATTCTATTCGAAATAAAAAAAAACACCTCTTTTTTATTTCTTGAAAAGAAATACATTTCAATAGAGAGCGCGAGAGAAGAGGAGCAACGAAAATATCTTTTTTTTTTTCATTGTGCATTCCAAAAAAAAATGGAAGTGATTCCCATTGTTGTTGCCGCATCTAAAAATGAGAATTTGGCAGAAACAAATAATCCTCAAAACGAGGCCCTGCTCCAAAGACGAATCAAGAATATGGCAACCAAATCAAAGCTCTATCAAAATGTCTTGCAAGAGTTGTGGAATGAATTTACAGCAAACGATGCCAAGAATAGCCACTCGTTTCTTCTTCCGTCGGATGCCATTGAAATTTCCAAGGGAGTCGAAATATCAAATGATCAGGCAGATGATTTGGAAACATCTGTCTATGCTACGCTAAAGCCTGATTCTGAATGGGGCAAGGTAGCCTTTCTTCTTTGTCGTCTCGAAGAATACAAGCTTTCACTCGTGATAGAGACGGATGATCATACTGCATGGGGAAGATTGGAAGAGCAAGTGGGATTTCTATCCACTTCTCGCATCTTTCATCTCGAATTTGAGAAACTAGACCTCTCAAAATTTCGTGTGCGTCTAGTTGTCTTTGCCTATCCAGTTCTTCAAGATGAGAGCTTTACGACAGTCTATGCCAAAATCTCTGACTCGCTTCCCATTGTGGAGAATACAAAGGTTCAAGAGAACGGCCCTGTCAAAAGTTCCTTTATTGCAACTCCACTCAAAATATCAAAGACAAAGCCGCTCAACGTCGTCGAATATCAATCCAGTCTGCACGAACCCGAGTCTGACACGGTCGATGAAAAGTATAGATTGCCCATCAAAGCCGATCTCTTTGAAGTCGATATTTTATCAAAAACAGAGTGAAATTTCCATTTATTAATAAATGTATTAAAAACAAGGAATTGGAAAGGGGGTTTTTAAAAAATGAGATTACTCGATTTTCTTTTCCTCTCTTTTCTTTTCTCTTCTACCACCAATGCTCAAAACTGTAGTTTCACGGATGTGACTATCGATACCATTTATTCTGTTGGCACACAAGGGTTCCAATATGGTGGCACGGTAGCACTTGAAGGTGACCATTGTTCTGCCGTCTCTTCTCCAGTCTATGGAAATGGATCTTTACTTTATACCGGCGCAGTCTATGTGACGTGTGGCGGTGGCAATACCACAATGTTTGAGTCTCCTCCGGATTATTTTCAAGAATTTTCCTACTATGGATACTCACTTGATATGCATCGAAATCATTTCTATGTGGGGCAACCCATGTATCAAGTGAATACACAAAGTATAGGCATTGCTTTTGCCTATACTTGCACATCTGATTTTTCCTATTGCCATCCTCCTGCTCCTCTCGTGCCTGTTGCTCCATTGGACAATTTCAATTTTGGAACATCCATTGCTGGGTTTGGAGAATGCGTCATTGTTGGTTCACCTGGTTATGGAACCAACTATGAGGGTGCGGCATATACCTTTTGCAAAGTAGGAACTCCATGGGATCAAGTGGACATGTTGCAAGCGCCAACACCTACACAAGTTTATCAATTTGGACAAGTCGTCGCCATGGATGCATATTGTGCCTATGTCTCTGAGAATGTATTTTCAGAAGCTCCCGACGCCCGTGTTCATATCTTTTGCAATAATCCCAATACGGGACATCACGAATATATTCAGACGCTCACTTCTCCTACACTCGACCCTTCAAGTGCTTTCGGAACTTCATTGGACTCTCAAGATGGCTGCCTCTATGTCGGTGCTCCCAACGACAATGGAAACGGCACTGTCTATCAGTATTGCAACAATGTGACAAATCTATCTCAAATGTTTTATGGAACTTGGGTTTTAACCCAGACCATCGTTGGTCCGGGCAACCTAGTAGGCATCTTTGGAAAGACTGTTTCTGTAGATGGAGATTGTCTAGCAGTAGGAGCGTATACCATGGTTCATATCTATTGCAATTTGACATCTCTTACTTTGAAAACAACCTTGGTCACTGCGGTTCCATCCGACCTAGGTAATCAATTTGGTCAATCTGTATCACTTTATCGAAATTGTCTTCTCGTGGGAGATCCCGACTATACTAGTTCCAATTCTTCTGCACAACTATTCTGTGACAATTCAGGATGTGGACAATGTGTACCACGCGGATGCTCTCCTCACGTGTCTGCCAATGACGTGTGTTTTGATTATTGCGACGACTGTGACCCATGTACATTTGACTTTTGTTCTCGTTGTACCAATTCAAATTTTAGCGTCGTCAATGGGTCTGTGACAAACAATACCTGCGCCGGCCCCGTGTTTGGATCTTCTTGTGAATGTATTCATCTTCCAATTACTCCCATTCCAATGGGATGTCCTGGTGGACCTACTACTCCTGCGCCTACTCCCGCGCCTACTCCTGCTTCCACTCCTGTGCCCACTCCCGCGCCTACTCCTGCTCCAACTCCCGCGATTCCTCATAATCCGTCACCGTGTCTCAATTATACACTTCCAGGATTACTATGTGAAACAGATCTAGATTGTCCAACGTCTTTGTCTTGTATTTATGGACTGTGCACCAGTTCATGTTCTGCCAACTCGCAATGTATTGAGCAATTCGGAAGTGAAAACGTCGTTTGCGACTCGGCTCTCGGTATATGTTATACAAGTATATCAATGACAGATGTCATCAACAATCCATCTTATACTTGTCAAAATCGTGTCGATGATTTGAATCAAACGTGCATGAAAGACAATGGCGGGCGTTCATTCACAGACACAAATGGAAACGAATGGGTTGGTTGTATGTTTATTTGTCAATGTCCTACTCCTGCTCCTACGCCAGAACCAACTCCTGCTCCCACTCCATCACCTACTCCTGCTCCCACTCCAGTACCTACTCCTGCATCCACTCCTACCCCTACGCCAGCACCTACACGAATACCATCTATTTGTGAAAATACAACATTGCCAGGACTCGTTTGCCAAACAGATTTGGATTGCCCGGTGGACCAATATTGTACCATGACTGGCGATTTTAACGCGTGTGCTTATACTGCATTACCTAATGGTACTTGTAGCGGAGCGAATCAAATTTTTGTAGGTCTTAGTAATAGCAACGGTAACCAAGGTGTGTGTTTGATAGAGGTACCAGATGTAGAATCTCCTCTTTGTCAACAATACGCAATCGCCGATCAATCATGCTTGAACTATTTAACTACAATCACACTTGTAGAATTTAATTCTATTGTTGTTTGTGGTTATGAATGTGCTTGTCCTACACCTGCTCCTACTCCCGCTCCTACTCCCGCTCCTACTCCTTTTCCTACTCTACCGGGGTGTGTATCTCAAAATGTAACTTTTAATTACTACTTTGGATCTATCAACATGGCGCTCGGAACATCTTATACCTTTACTGGTCTAGGAGGAGTAAATAGCACAGCCTATGGATTCAACAATAGTAATGGATCTCCTGTTAATTTGTACAACAAAGTGGCGGGAGCATCTGAATCGGGGCTCGGCATTGCTGATCAAGTGGCATTTGAAAGCGACTCGACTACTTTTATTCAAGTAGACCTCATTCAAATTTTGGCAGCGAATATTGGCAACGCTCCACTTACCATTGTAATGGGGAGCATGCAAAATGATTCGGTTAGCAAGGAAAGAGTAAATTTGTATGGGTCCAATGTATTGGCAAGCAAAGGGACTCTATTATACTCAAATATTACAAAAGATCCACTCCCCAATACTATTGATATAGCCACCGTTGTGATATCATATAGCACAATATCTCCCTATCAATATCTAACATTCTATACCACCCTTAATGACGCCTTGTTGACAAGTATTTCTTTTGTACAATGTCTTGTTCCGACGCCTGCTCCGACGCCCGCACCTACCCCCAATCCCACACCTGCTCCTACTCCCTCTCCTACCCCCAAACCCACACCTGCTCCTACTCCCTCTCCAACACCCAAACCCACGCCTGCTCCAACACCCAAACCCACGCCTGCTCCAACACCCAAACCCACGCCTGCTCCTACACCCAAACCCACGCCTGCTCCTACACCCAAACCCACGCCTGCTCCTACTCCTTCTCCTACCCCCAACCCCGCTCCTGCTCCCACTCCTTCAATTTGTCCACACAATTGTGCTCCACACCACTATGAGTGCAATTATATTTTTACATCTCTACAAGTCCCATCAATTGAAATTGTTCCCACAAAGACAAGGTCTGTGACTACGCTAACGAGTGGAAATCCAATGACTTATTGGAATGGTGTTTCCTATGTTAAATCTCTTTCTGGATGCAACTATAAAATCGTCGAATATTGGGACGGAAAGGATTGGATTAGCACTTACGACGATCGCCAAGGCCAGACGCAATCTCTTACAGACGTATTTAGCATGACCACCAATTCGATCAAGCGCTTGCCTGATCAAGATACCGAGTCTGCTGTTAATATTTATAACTCGCTTGATGGACGTTTGATTCGCTTTAGTGGAGTTGCATGTTCTACGAAAAACACGGCTACTAGCTGTTGTATTGTATATGCCAACAATAGAGACCTTGCCAAAGACACAAATTTCGAAGAGTGCGGAACATATCCTTGTCTCGAGGCGACAACTTGGATGAACTTGGACAATACCACCACTAATACTACTACCGCTGCTCCAGTGTCATCTGCAGACGACGACGAGGACGTCCTTACGATTGTCGCCATTGTTATGGCTGTTTTGTTTGCAGTGTCACTTTTGGCATTATGCATTCTCGTGTTTTGGTATTTTGGCAATCAAAAGAGAAAAAGTGTTTCTTCCAGCAGTGAAAGTAGACGACAACGATCAACTATCATCACGTCTCAATCAATGGATCGACGACGACACGTGTCGTCATCGTCGGATGCAACGGTTACACCTCTTTTATCAAAGCGTTCTTCACGTAGTTCTAGGCAATAAAAAAAGTCTAATTTCCCTATAATAGATATCAATTCTACTGTACCGACAGGTTGACTTTTTTCTTATATTGTTCACTCGTCTTTTTTTCCTTGCTTGAAAAAAATGAGTGGGCGAAATGTTACCGTTGATAGTTCTTTACTTCAACGCGTGGATCGTCCACGACGCCATTCTAAACGTATATCAGATGGCCTTTCGTGGGGTGTGATTGCAGGTCTGACTGCACTCGTCCTTGCTGCCATTGCACTTGGTATTATGGGCACCATTGCGTTTGCAAATCAAAATGAAAGCAACAACAATGGACCGGTAGTCAATATCAGTGGCAATGAAAGTTTTTTGGTACTCTATCATGAGTTTTCCAACGTAAACAATGCACTTGTCAGTCTCCTTGATGCTGGAGATAATGCAAGCGCACCCATAGTAGAGCCTCAATCTGCTGTCCTCTTTAACAATACAATGGTTGTACAAGGAGGCATGTTTTTTGGAACCAGCCCCGTCAATGGACGCAATTCTCTAGTCTTTTGGGCAGATACAGAGGAAGATATCCTCACCAAGCGAAGTGGAGATCATAACGATCGTTATGAAAATCGTAATTGCAATCCTCTTACCATTGCTCCGTGGCCCGGAAAGAGATGTCCCAAGGGTTATGTAGGAATCAACGTCGACGACCCAAAGTGTGCTCTCGACGTTTTCGATTCATTTTGTCTCAAGGGAAACGCCACCATTACTGGTTCTCTTAATCTCATCAATGGTTCCATCACTGTCAATGGTCAACCATTTGTCGGAGGAGCTGGAAATGTAACTGGCGCTACTGGACCTCAAGGTGCTACCGGACCTCGAGGTTTTAATGGAACTCAAGGCGCCACTGGACCTCAGGGTATTCAAGGCATCCAAGGGCTTGCTGGCATCCAAGGTCCTACTGGCATTCAAGGCGCCACTGGACCTCAAGGCATTCAAGGTATTCAAGGAATTCAAGGTGTGTCTGGTTCTCAGGGTCCTACTGGCATTCAAGGCGCCACTGGACCTCAAGGTATTCAAGGTATCCAAGGAATTCAAGGTCCTACTGGTGTTCAAGGAGCGACTGGTCCTCAAGGTGTTCAAGGAAACATTGGTTCAACGGGTCCTAACGGTCCGATCGGTGCGACTGGAGACCAAGGTTTTACTGGAGCCACTGGTGTTCTAGGTTCCACGGGACCTACTGGTGTTCAAGGACCTACTGGTGTCCAAGGTGCTACTGGTGCCACTGGTGTCATTGGTCTCAACTACCTTACAAATCAAACGTACGAACCAGCTGGAAGTAATTGCCAATACGCTGGTGTTCGAATCCAATCTGGTGTCGACTTCAATGCCAATGGAATACTCGATCCTTCTGAAATCAATCAGACCAAGTTTGTTTGCAATGGTGCTGACGGTGCTCCTGGTGCTCAAGGACCTCAAGGAGAACCTGGTGTCTCTTCTTCTGAAATTTGCGTGGGAGTACTTTGTCCAGAAACCACAAAATCAGATGGTTGCAGAATCTACACTTGCATTTCTGGCTCTCCTTGCACTGTAACTGGTGTGGCTCCAGATTGCTGCTCTCTTGATTCAGAGTGTGATACTTTCTTTCCTTGTTTTATGGGTACTTGCTCTGGTACTCAACGACTCGACAACAATATGACTGTCGGAAAATGCGTGTATGCTTATGCGCCCAACTGCACTTATGATGTTGATTGTCCGTCAACATTGTATCCTCAAATTTGCCAAGGTTGCCAATGCGCTCCTTTGCCAACTCAAAACACCACCAACTGGTGTTACACTGCATCTGATTGCTCACCCGTTCCTACCGGTACAGTTGCAGTGTGCGAGAATGATTATACTTGTTCATTCATGCCCATTGGAGGATTTTGTACTTCAAATGGCGATTGCAATATCGAGGCCATTGGTGGATGCTCTGCCGCTGGCACTTGCAACATTTCCAGTGGACAATGCTCTTATGTCTACATTGATGCTGACGCTGATGGAATTGATTGTAGCAAAGATTGCGACGACAACAACAATAGCACCGGGCTTCCTATCGTATGGCACCGCGACGCTGATGGTGATACTTATGGAAATCCCGGAAGCGAAGTTCTTGGATGCACCCAACCTGATGGCTATGTGTTGGATGGTAGCGACTGCGATGATACCAATGCAATGATTCATCCAAATGCTAAAGAATTGTGCAATGGAATTGATGATGATTGCAATGGTCAAGTTGATGATGGAATTATCTACTTTAATCAAACCGTTCTTCTTGGCTCTCTTGCTTGCCCTTCATACAACTTGTCTTCAAACAACCCTCTCTGCGTTTCCGCTCGTCTCATGTGTTCTGGTGGATTACCTACCTGCAACTACTCTGCTCCCCTTGAGATTTGCGACGGAATTGATCAAAATTGTGATGGATCAACAGACAACTTTGCTCCATGCCCCCGCGTTTCTGGTGCAAATGGTGTTTGTACCGGAGGAGCTTGTGCCTATGTCTGCTTTACAGGATTGGGAAATTGTTCTGGTAATATTGAAGATACCGGATGTGACACTTCTCTCTATTCTGATAATAACAATTGTGGTGGATGTGGAATTCTTTGCAACACCTCTAATTACAAGATGTGTGTCCAAGGAATGTGCATCAATCTTCCTACTGGACCTGCTGGTTCTCCTGGTGAAACTGGTGCTGTGGGTCCTACTGGAGCGACCGGAGAGACTGGTATCCAAGGTTTAACTGGTACTCAAGGACAAACTGGACCTACTGGTGCTACTGGTGATACCGGAGCATCTGGTGTGCAAGGTTTCAATGGAACCAAGGGAGAAACTGGTGTCACTGGTCCTCAAGGTCCTGCTGGAAATGCAGGACCTTCTGGTGCTATTGGAGAGACTGGTCTTACTGGACCTACCGGTCTTACTGGACCTCAAGGAGCTACAGGACCTGCACCCCCTCTCGTCTGTACTTCGTCAACATTTTTTACTCCTGGTGTAAATGCTAGTTATTTGGCACAAGTTCCAGTCAATCGACCTTTCGCTGTTGACCTGACACAGAATTGTACACCCAACACCATCTCTTCATTCTACTATACAAGTGATAATGTAAACACTCCTGTTCTTGGTGATTGGTCAGTGACAGGACCTATTTTACCTCAAGCATGGACGTCAGTTGCATCATCTAATGACGGAAGCAAATTATTTGCTGCAGCTGATAATGATTATTTGTATAGATCAATTGATGCAGGACTAACCTGGAATCAAGTTGGATTTTTAAAACCGTGGACAAAAATAGTGGCGTCTGAAGATGGAGTTTATTTATGTGCCATCGAAACCAACGGTTTATACACATCAAGTGATTCAGGATTGACGTGGACTCTTCGTTTATCAGGATTTTGGTCATCTATTGCAATGTCCTACATTGGAAATCGCATGTTTGCGACACGCCAGGACTCTTCTCTATTTTACTCTACTAATTTTGGCATAACCTGGACAAGTGTTTCAGTTCCTTTTGTAGCGGGACCAATAGACTGTTCGTTGGACGGTCAAAAAGTGATCATTGGTGGATATGGAGGTTATACCTTATACACATCTACGAATTATGGACTTGCCTGGAGTTCGAGGGAAACTATTAGAAATTGGATTGGTGTTTATTCGTCTCGCTATGGCGACAAATTGATTGCAGCATCTACTGCTTCCATTCATATATCTTCTGACTCTGGAAATACTTGGACCCAAATATTGAATTTTGGTCTCGCTGACGAAGATAGCCTTTCAATGTCTAAAGATGGAAATGTGATTACACTGGCAATAGGAGACGTATACACTTCACTCGATTTTGGAACAACGTTTTCCGTGTATCCTGCCTCGTCACCAATCATCGTGGTTGCATCTTCTTTTGATGGATTGAAATTGATCGGCGGTGCTTATTTAGATCGACTCTATCTTAATACGATTTCAGTCTATCAATCAAACTCTCAAATCCTTTCATTGTCATATAACGAGTGGACCAATCGTGTAACGCCTTCTGACTGGAGAAGCGTTGCGGCATCTTCAAACGGAGAAAAGCTCATTGCAGTTACATCAACTGGACAACAAATTCAAACTTCTACAAATTATGGAGTAGATTGGATTCCCAGAGGTCCTACTGGAATTGTATGGGCATCCGTTTCGTCATCTGCGGACGGCACAAAATTATTAGCAGGCGCATCAGGCGGCTTTTTGTACCTCTCGCTCAATTCAGGATTAACCTGGAATTCGATTCCTGCTGCCGGAAGTAGAATATGGATATCTATTGCATCGTCTGCGGACGGTACTAAAGTAATATCCGCTGCATACAATAATTATTTGTATACATCCGTCGATTCCGGAGCTACATGGGCAGTGCGTGCGAATGATGCAACAAGATTGTGGTCATCTGTTGCATCGTCTGCAGACGGGTTAAAATTGGTCGCGTCTTCAAGCCAATATTTATACACATCCGTTGATGCCGGAGTCACATGGACAGTGCGTGCAAATGATACAACAAGATCTTGGACATCCGTCGCGTCATCTTCGGATGGTGTAAAATTGATCGCGTCTGTAAACAATGGATACTTGTATACATCCATCGATTCTGGAGTTACATGGACAGTGAGATTGAATGACACCGTCCGTTTTTGGGTATCCGTTGCTTCGTCTGCAGATGGTTCTAAATTGACAGCGGTTGCATCGACTTCGTTTTTATATACGTCTGCCGATTCAGGTGTCACATGGATTCCTCGAATGACAGATGCACCAAGATTTTGGACGTCTGTCGCGTCTTCTGCTGATGGAACATTCGTGATAGCTGCGGCTGAAGGAGGTGATCATTTGTACAGCAATGCAGTGAATCAAGGAAGGTCGATGACGATTCAATGTTCTTGTGATAATAGTTGGAAAGTTATCGACGAGTCGGAATTTTCAGATATCTCCATTTCAAATGCTATTATTTCTGCATCAACTCTCTCAGGGACGACTACAAACATTGGAACTATTTCAGGTGGCACAATCTCTAATACGGTCGTGACTGCATCTGCTATTTCTGGCGGCACCATTTCTGACTCTACTCTTTCTGGAACTACTACAAATGCTGGAACTATTTCTGGTGGCACTATTTCTGGAGCTTCTCTTTCTGGAACTACTACAAATGCTGGAACTATTTCTGGTGGCACTATTTCTGGAGCTTCTCTTTCTGGAACTACTACAAATGCGGGAACTATTTCTGGTGGCACTATTTCTGGAAATCTTGTTGCGTCAACTTCGCTTACAATTGACAACACTGTTATTACCAAGCGTAATCAACTAGGAGGAGAAAACGAAATTTGCATTTCTACTAACGGCCCAATCGTTATTGCATCCAACACCTCTTATTATTTCAGTAATAGCAGCTCATCAATTGTTGACTTGTCGGCACCATGTATTAGCGGCGATCATTCAAGTGTGTATAACCAAAACGGAGGGATTACGTCAGTTTTTTGTTCCACGCCAATTTCAAACACATGGAACCAACGCGCTTTTAGTAATACGTGGGCGTCTGTCGCGTCTTCTTCAGATGGAGTAAAATTGGTGGCTACTGGTTCAAATTCTCTAATTTATGTATCATCTGACGCTGGACACACATGGACCGGCAAGAATTTTGTTGATGCGTACCGCGCCGTGTCATCCTCTGCCGATGGCACCAAGTTGGCCGCTGTCGCCAATCCAGGATTTATTTACATTTCATTAGATTCAGGAAATACATGGACTCAAAGAGCGACCTCTTTGAATTGGAGATCGATAGCATCTTCTCAAAATGGAGTTGTCCTTGCTGCTGTAGAAAATAACGGAGTTGGCGGCAGAATTTGGATTTCTCTCGACTCTGGAAATATATGGACAGCCAAAGCGTCTACTCTTTTGTGGATCGACGTTGACATTTCTGCAGATGGAACAAAACTTGTTGCATGTGTCGCGGGCGGTCAACTTTGGGTTTCTTCCGATTCAGGAAATACGTGGACTCCCAAATTTTCAAGCAGTTTGTGGACATCCGTAGCTTCTTCTGCCAGTGGAACTATACTCGCGGCCGTTGAATCAGGAGCTCCCAATCGAATTTACATTTCGTCTGATTCTGGAAATACATGGAGTGCAACGGGACCTACAGCTCTCTGGGTATCTGTCACAATGTCGGCGGGTGGTACGAGTATTGCAGCTGCCGCACAAGGAGCGCCTATTTATACATCAATTGATTCAGGAGTCACATGGGTTGCAAAGGATAGTAGTCGTCAATGGAGTGCAATCACGTCATCATCTGACGGAACCAAGTTGGTCGCTACAACAAATCCAGGGTTTATCTATTTAGCCTGTCAAACAACTTCGTCTGGAAAGAAAATGGATTTACAATGTTCTTGTGACGGTGTTTGGAAAAGCGTAGAAGAAACTGCCTTTACCGACATTGCTATTTCTAATGGAGCAATTTCAGGTGGATCTATTGCAGGAGCAACGCTGAGTTCAATTCCTTCAATTCAATTAAGTGGAATTTTCTCAACTTATATCGCATTCTTGAATACGTACCTCGAGGCGACTCTCAACCTAAATTTCAATCGAGGAATTGGTAATAAGCAAGTTTATTTTACCCGTATCGGGCGTGTTATTACTGTGGCTTTTACCGATACCATCAATATTGCCCTAACTGGATCGGGAGTGGTAACAAGCGGGGCTGGCTTTCCAGCTGAATTTGCACCTACTTTCGTATCCGGAACATTTCTCACTTTTCCTATTGCTGTATCTTATGCTGGCTCAAATCAAATTGGAGTAATGAGAATGTTGAATACGGGAGTGATGGAAATTTACCCAGATGCCGCTTTTGGGACCTTCGTTGGCACTTCAACACTTATCATTCGACCGTTTTCTGCGCAATGGATTAGATAACAAAATATCTATAAAAAACGATGTTATACGAAAGTCGAAAATAAATTAGTTTTTGATCTCTCTCTCTCTCTCTCTCTCTCTCTCTCTCTCTCTCTCTCTCTCTCTCTCTCCGAGAAAAATGTCTTGTCAAATTAGAGATGAATCTTTACACTTTTCTACTATAATGGTTTTGCACGGAAAAAGTAAAAAATAGAATCCTCTCCTTTTCTCTCGCTACTTTGTCTTGTCATGAAATTCGTTTTCTTCTTGTTGTTTATTTCATTTGGTGTGATCATCCAAGTGACGAGTCTAAATATTACGGGTGCAACGGGACCTCGTGGTTTTCACGGACCAGCTGGGACGCCCGGAAAAGATGGTTATCAATGCTGGGATAGGAATTTGAATCACGTGTGTGACTTGTCTAGTGAAGATCAAAATGGAGACAATCTTTGCACAATTGATGATTGTATCGGACCTACGGGCCCTCGTGGATTTAATGGTACAATTGGGCCTCAGGGTCTCACTGGACCCACGGGACCCACGGGACCCCGTGGATTTAATGGAACCATTGGACCTCAAGGAGCAACCGGTCCGTATGGAGGAGAAATTGCAATTTGTATATCATCGTCCATTTCAGTTGTTGCCAACACTTCATATCAATCTAGCGCACCTGCGCAGAACGCAGTCATCGATATAACAACAGCGTGCAACCTAGGAGATCATTCAAGCGTCTACAGTCCAAATGAGTTACTTGTATCAAATGGATCTTGGTACCAAAAAGCTTCCAGCAGATCATGGTATGCTGTTGCAACTACCTCAGATGGCGTTCGACAATTCGCAGTTGTGTATGGCGGCGGAATTTACGCTTCCTCAGATTCAGGAAATACATGGGTCGTCACAACAGCTATTACTGCTAATTGGAGAGACATAGCGTGCTCAAGCGACGGATCAGTGATTGCAGCGGTTGGATATCCCACTTCAGTTTGGATATCCACCAACTTTGGTGTAACATGGACTACCAATGCGGATCCTACACGATTTTATTACAGTGTTGCAATGTCTTCTAATGGAGTTAGAATGGCAGCTGCGCGAAACGGCGGTAGTATCTACTTGTCGTCGAATACCGGAGCGACATGGTCAGTTGCAAATACAACCAATCTGAACTGGAATTCCATTACCATGTCTGGTGACGGTGCTACAATCGTCGGAGTGGCTGGACCAGGATTTCTTTGGATATCATATGATTTTGGATTGACATGGGTTTCACGGTTGACTGATCAAAGTCGAAATTGGCAAAGCGTTGATGTGTCTGTTGATGGATCTAAAATGATAGCATGTGTCTTTGTCATTCAGGGATTTCTTTTTGTTTCGACTGACGCGGGTGTCACTTGGACGCAGCGAGTAACAGACGTTGGCAGAGCCTGGAGAAGTGTTGCGACGTCGGCAGATGGAAATATAATGGTGGCCGCAGCAGGCAGTCAATTGTTATGGCATTCAACCAATAACGGCACAACTTGGTCTACGTCAGCAAGTGGAACTCGAGATTGGTACGATATTGCAATATCCGCAGACGGATATAAAAAAGTAGCTGTAGTGAACAATTTCGCGAACGCTGGATTTATTTACACAAACACATTTTCTGCCGGAAATGTAATCGAGTTACTATGCACTTGTAACAATACATGGACAATCGTAGATGAGAAAATTGTTTATGACATCACACTTGTTGGTACGACTACAAACACAGGCACCATTTCAGGTGGTATTATTTCTGGAAATCTTGTTGCATCGACATCACTTACCATTGATAACACGATTATTACCAAAGCTAATCAACTTGGCGGAGAAACTGTGATTTGTTCGTCAGGCAACTACATATCACTCGTTTCAAATTCTTCGTATTATTTTAATATCAATGGAACTACAATAATCGACATTTCACCACCTTGTGCGCCTGGAGATCATTCTACAGCATTTAATGAAATAGGAACTATTACAACTCAGCTCTGGAAAACGCCAGTCGCAGACGTCTGGTCGCTCAAAGACGCAAGCAGAAATTGGCAATTTATTGCTTCGTCCGCTGATGGCTCTAAACTTGTTTCTGGTGTATTTGGTGGACAGCTTTATGTTTCATCTGATGCCGGTAACACGTGGTCTCCTACAGATTCAAACAGAAATTGGTATTCGGCCGCCTCGTCCGCCGATGGTACCAAACTTGTGGCTGTTGTATATGCTGGACAAATTTATGTTTCATCTGATTCAGGAAACACGTGGACTCCCAAAGATTCAAACAGAAATTGGCAATTCATTGCTTCGTCCGCTGATGGCACTAAGCTTGTTTCTTGTGTATTTGGTGGACAACTTTATGTTTCATCTGATTCAGGAAACACGTGGACTCCTAAAGATTCAAACAGAAATTGGAAGTCGGTCGCCTCGTCTGCCGACGGTACCAAACTTGTTGCTGTTGTATCTGCTGGACAAATTTATGTTTCTTCCGACTCTGGAAACACGTGGACTCCCAAAGATTCAAACAGAGATTGGGCCTCAGTCGCTTCGTCTGCAGATGGTACCAAACTTGTGGCTGGTGTTTATGGTGGACAACTTTATGTTTCATCTGATTCAGGAAACACGTGGACTCCTAAAGATTCAAACAGAGATTGGACATCAATCGCTTCGTCTGCCGACGGCACTAAACTTGTCGCCGTTGTCCAGTTTGCTGGACGAATTTATGTTTCTTCTGATTCAGGAAACACGTGGACTCCTAAAGAATCTGTCAGGGCATGGATTTCAGTTGCGTCGTCTGCTGACGGTCTCAAACTTGTGGCTGTTGTCAATATTCCTGGACAAATTTATACTAATGACGAGTCAACACAACAAGGAAAAAGTGCAAATTTCGAGTGTGACTGCAATGGCAAGTGGATCAACACAGAAGAGACAATTTTCAGTGGAATTACTCTTTCTGGAACTACCACAAACACTGGTGTTATCTCTGGCGGTACTCTTTCTGCTGTCGCTCTCACTGGTGGTACTACAAACACTGGCAACACTATTTCTGGTGGCGCTCTTTCTGGCGTTACTCTTTCTACAGCCACTCTCACTGGTGGTACTACAAACACTGGAAATACAATCACTGGAGGTACTCTTTCTGCCGTGGCTCTCACTGATGGCACTACAAATACTGGAAATACAATTACTGGTGGTACTATTTCTGCCGTTACTCTAACTGGTAGTATTACAAACATTGCAACTGTCACTGGAGGCACAATCGCTGCAGCTACGCTCTCAAATATTCCATCAATTCAATTATCCGGTATTCTGTCGTCATATTCCACTGTATTGACTACATATTCGCAAACCACGACCGCGTTCGCCTTTACTTCTTTTACTGGTGGCACTGGAATTGGAGGGAACCAATTCACTTTTACACGCATTGGAAATATGGTGACAATGACACTGAACCGTCCTTTAACTTTTACGGGGTTGTCACCAACGCCAATCTCAACCCTAACTACATCTCCAGTACCTCCTGAATTTCAATGGAGTAATCTTAACGCCCCTTCAGCTATCATCTATGGTGTACTTCCTATTGCAGGTGGAGGGAGAAATGTATTTGTTCGCGGACAACCCACTTGGGGACTTCAATTTGCCACCTCTATCAATTTTAGCGACCTTTGGTCTGGATCTTGTACTATCGGACCTTTTAGTATGTCTTGGTCGACTATCTAATTAAACTCTCTCTCTCTCTCTCTCTCTCTCTCTCTCTCTCTCTCTCTCTCTCTCTCTCTCTCTCT
>Ga0208940_1001894_pt1 | contig 20752 bp, 17 predicted proteins | sample AD_JPNNA6_MetaG_FD_184445 | JGI IMG/M metagenome (GOLD analysis project Ga0208940, IMG submission 184445) | Active sludge microbial communities of municipal wastewater-treating anaerobic digesters from Japan - AD_JPNNA6_MetaG (SPAdes) (version 2) | ecosystem: Engineered > Bioreactor > Anaerobic... | reverse complement strand
ACTCGAAGGCCGCCCGGATGATGCGCTCACACCCCTCCCGGGAGAAGACCCGCCAGGACACGGCCACTTCGGAGCACTTCTTGAAACGTTCCATGCCTTTATGGACGTCGAAGAGCTCCTTGGGGAGGGGGTTGAACTCCACGGCGGCGTAGAGATCTTCGGTGTTCTCCCGGAACATGACGATGTCGATCTCGGGATCGCCCTTGAGCGGCGTGCCCACCCCAGGGAGGCTCTTGGCGGGGCGCAGGTTGATGTAGAGGTCGAAGATCTGCCGCATCTGGAGGATGGCGGACTTGAAGCCCTTCACGCCGGACTTGGAGGTCACGGCGGCCATGAGGGTGGCGTCGGAATTGGTGATCTTCTCGATGGTCTCGGGGGGCACGGTGTTGCAGCGGGGATCGCCCTCGCCGTACTTTTTCACGGACTTCTCCCACATGGCCCACCCCAGATCGGCCCGGACGAAGTCGATGGGGAGCTCCATGGCGTCCAGCACCAGCATGGCGGCTTCCATCATGTCGAAGCCCGAATCGTCCCCCGCCATGTAGCAGACCTGATAACGGTCTTTCTTTTCGCGCACCTTCATCACGTTGCGGGTCATGAACAAAACCTCCCTGGATCGGTTATGGATTCTAAAGTTAGGGGCCCGGGCCGAAACCGAAGGAGCCCGGAGCCCCGGAGGATAGGGCGGCGCGTTTCTCGGGGACCTACTTTAGCCCCAAGGATTTCTTCACGTGGGGAATGAGTCCCCCGTCTTCGATGAGGCCCCGGACGAAATCGGGGTAGGGAGGAAAGGCGAACTCCCCCTTTTTGGTGACGATCTTGCCCCGGTCGAAGTCCACCGTCACGTCTTCCCCCGCCTCGATGGCGTCCACGGCCTCGGGGGAGACGATGATGGGAAGCCCCTCGTTGAGGCAGTTCCGGTAGTAGATTCGGGCAAAGCCCTTGGCGATGATGGCCCCCAGGCCCCGCTCCTTCAGGCACGACACGGCCTGCTCCCGGGAGGAGCCGCATCCCCAGTTCTTGCCCCCCACGATGATGTCTCCGGGGGCGGCATTTTTTGTGAATTCGGGGTCAAGATCTTCCAGGGCCACCTTGGCCATCTCCGACCGTTCCTTGATGGTGTAGGTGTACTTTCCGGGGAAGATGACGTCGGTGTTCACGTCGTCGCCGTACTTCCACACCTTGCCCGTGATCTTCATGGCTACCGCACCTCCCGAGGATCGGCGAAGACGCCCGCGATGGCGGAAGCCGCCACCGTGACGGGGCTCGCCAGATAGATGAAGCTGTCTTTATTTCCCATGCGCCCCTTGAAGTTGCGGTTCGCCGTGCTGATGCAGACCTCGCCGGGGGCCAGGATGCCTTCGTGGTTTCCCATGCAGGGGCCGCAGCCCGGGTTGCAGAGCACGCATCCTGCGTCCAGGAAGGTGTCCAGGAGCCCCTCCTTCATGGCCTGGCGGTAGACGCTCCAGGAGGCGGGAATCACGATGGTACGCACCGCCACTTTATGTCCCTTGAGCACCGCCGCCGCTTCTCGAAGGTCTTCGATGCGGGCGTTGGTGCAGCTCCCCAGGAACGCCTGGTGGATGGGTTGGCCCTTCACCTCGTCGATGGGGGCGTAGTTGTCCACCGCATGGGGCTTGGCCACGCAGGGCACCAGGTCTCCCAGGTCGTAGGAGAGCTCCTGGGCGTAGACCGCATCGTCGTCGGCCCAGAGGGCCTCCCACTCGTCGCTTTTGGCCTTGTCCTTGATGAACTCCAGCACCTTGGCATCCGGAGGGCACACGGCGTTTTTCGCGCCCATCTCGATGCCCATGTTGCACAGGGTCATGCGCTCGGCGAGGCTCATGGCCTCGATGGCGGGGCCGTGGAACTCCACGGACATGTAGTCCGCGCCGTCGGCTTTGATGTCGCCGATGATCTTCAGGATGAGGTCCTTGGCGGAGACGCCCTTTTTGAACTGCCCCGTGACGGTGATCTTGAGGCTCTCGGGGACCTTGAACCAGATTTTGCCCGTGGCCCAGGCGGCGGCCATCTCGCTGCGGCCGATGCCCGTGGAGAAGGCCCCCAGGGCGCCGTACATGCAGGTGTGGCTATCGCTGCCGATCATGATGATCCCCGGCAGGGCGAAGCCCTCCTGGCACATGATCTGGTGGCAGACCCCCCCCTGGCTGGACACGTCGTAGAAGTGGGTCATGCCCTGTTCTTTGGCGAACTCCCGGGCTTCTTTGTGGTTCACCGCGTGCTCGTCCGACGGGGCGGGGATGGCGTGGTCCATGATGAAGACCAGGCGCTCGGGTTTCCAGACGTTTTTCACGCCGATTTTCTTAAAAGTCTTGGCGATGGGGGCGGCGTTGTCGTGGCTCATGCAGAAGTGAGGCTCCACCGTGACCACGTCGTTGGCGCGCACCTCGTATCCCGCCGCCTTTCCCAGAGCCTTCTCGGCAAAGGTCTTGCCCATGGCGTCGTTCCCTCCTTAGTGAAAAGCTCGCACCGCTTCGGTGTCTCGTGCTCGGGTAAGATCTGGAAGCTTACTGCGCCACCTGGGCCTTGAGGTAGGGGATGAGCCCCCCCGCCGTCATGATCTCGTTTTCCAGATCGGCCACGGCGTCTCCGTGGAAAGAGGTCTTCTGGGTGAGGTTGGTAATGGTCCCCGTGGCCAGATCCACTTCCAGCTCGTCTCCGTCGACGATCTTCCCGTCCTTGATCCCCTGGCTCAGCCCCTTCACGAAGAGCACGGGGTAGCCGTTATTTATGGCGTTGCGGTAGTAGATCCGGGCAAAGGATTCCGCCAAGACCACCGGCACTCCCCCTTCTTTGAGGCAGTACACCGCGTGCTCCCGGCTGGAGCCGCAACCGAAGTTCCGTCCCGCCACCACGAAGTCCCCGGGCTTGACTTCCTTGGCGAACTTTTCCTTGCCGGGGTAGTACTCGAAGGCAAACTGGGGCATTTTCTTGGGGTCGGTTTCCGCCAGATACTTGTTGTGGTATATGAGGTCCGTGTCCACGTTGTCTTCGAAGACCCAGGCTCGGCCGCGCAGTTTTTTCTGGTCCATGGTTTCCTTCCTCCTTGGCTTTTGGCTCGCTTAGCGGAGCAGGTCCCGGGGATCGGTGATGACGCCCCGGACGGCGGCGGCCATGGCAGACATGGGGCTCATGAGGTAGGTGTTGCTCCCCTTGCCGACCTTGCCGATGAAGTTTCGGTTGGTGGTGGAGACGCCCACGTCTCCCGAGGGAAGGACGCCGTAGTGCTCGGCGGTGCACAGGCTGCACGTGGGGTTGGTGAAGACCACACCGGCTTCCAGGAACTTTTGGATCATCCCCGCCTCGGCGCAGCGCGTCATAACCTCCCGGGTGCTCGGCGTGATGATGGTGCGTACCGAGGGGCTCACGGTGAAACCCCCCGCTTTCAGAATGTCGAAGGCGGCGGCGATGTCCTCGAAACGGCCGTTGGAGCAGGAGCCGATGTGTACCTGGTTGATGGGAGTTCCCGCCACTTCCCGCACGGGCTTCACGTTGTCCGGAGCGTCGGGGCAGGAGGCCAGGGGCTCCAGGGAGGACACGTCCACCGTCATGTGGGATACGTAGGTGGCGTCGGCGTCGGGGGTGATCATCTTCGTGCGCTCGATGACTTCCTCTCCCGCCCGGCTCCGAAGCCAGTCCAACACCTCGCCGTTCGGGAGGATGAGGCCGATCTTGCCGTCCATCTCGGTGACCATGGAGCAGAGGGTGATGCGTTCCGCGAGGTTGGCGTTCTCAATGACGGGGCCGTCGAACTCCACGGAGCGGAAGGACATGCCGTCGGCTCCCAGGCGTCCCACCAGGTAGGTGAGATAGTCCCGCATGCAGACTCCCTTGCCGAAGGTCCCCGTGGCGGTGATCTTCATGCTCTCGGGGACCCGGAACCAGTTGGTGCCCTTGAACCACGAGGCCACGATGTCGGTGTTGCCCACCCCCGTGGCAAAGGCCCCCACGGCGCCCAGGAGGTTCATGTGGCTGTCGGTGCCCAGGATCACGTCCCCGGGCTTCACCAGGCCATTTTCCAGCAGCACGTGCTGGCCGATGCCCCAGTTGATGTCGAAGACCTTGGAGATGCCCTGGCGCTTGGCAAAGTCCCGGATGGTCTTCTGGTTTTTCGCCACCCCTTCGGAGTGGGCCGGGGCCTGGAGGTCAAAGGTAAAGGCGATTTTGTCCGGATCCCAGACCAGACCCTTCTTATCGGTGACCTTGTCGAACTGCTCCGTGCAGTTCGCGCCGCCGAAATCCCGGGCGGTGGAGAGATCCATGTGGCACCACACCCGATCTCCCACCTTTACCTGCTTACCCGATGCCCGTTCGATGATCTTTTCGATCATGGTCTTTCCCATGTCCGTACCTCCTCGTGATCGTCTTTCATATGAAGTTGCGCGCTCCGCCTGGACGCGGGGGAGGCCCCGAGCCCCTCGGGGCTACTTCAGGAGCCCCAGGAACGATTTGATGGTTTCGAAGTTCACGAAATCACACTTGTTTATGACCACCGCCTCGGGGCAGCGGTAGCCGTCGTCCCCTTCGTGGGCGTGGACCGCGATGCAGTGGCAGACCCGGCTCGGCACGCCGTTTCGCATGGCGAGCCCCGTGCCGGAGAAGGGGTGGCGCAGATCCTTGCCCATCTTGGATTTCACCACTTTGCCGTCTTTTTTCTCGTACTCCACCAGTTTGCCCACGTCGTGCAACAGCGCCCCGGCGATGAGAAGGTCGTGGTCGAGCTGGAATCCGCCGTTCTCTTTGTAGAGGGAGTTGAACTCTTCGTAAATCACCTTGGCCATGCGGGTCACGCCCCGGGTGTGGATCAGGTAAGATGCGGGGCAGTCGGGGATCAGGAGGGTGAAGGGGATGGTCTCCATGTCCTCGGGCTCCCAACCCCCCGTCTTCAGCGCGTCCTCGTAGGTGGCCACCACTTGCCCCCGGAGAGCCTCGTCGGTGATCCAGGCGATCTCCGGCAGGAGCTTCTCGATGCGACTTCCCATGCCTTCCGTGCCTCCGCAGCAACAGCAGTTACCCATGTGAACATCCCTCCTGTGTTTTTTTGTGACGACGGTGCGACATTTAAGAAACTTCCGGTGAGGAGTCTTTCCGGAGTCGGGGCCCGGGAAGAACTCCGATGGGCCTTTTTTCTGGTGATCGAGGCTTTTTTAGGGCCCTTCCAGGGCCAGGGCCTCTTGCAGGGTGCGGTAGATGCGCTCGATGTGGCGGCTGGAGGAGCGGGCGGCCCCTTCGCCGTCGTGGTTCAGGATGGCCTCGTAGATCTCCTGGTGTTCGTGCAAGAAGGCGTCCTTGTCCGAAAGGAGCGAGTATATGCGGTCGTGGGTGGCCATGATCAAATTGAAAGTCATCTTGACGATGTTGACGAAGACGAAGTTCTGGGTCGCCTCGGTGAGCACCAGGTGGAAATCGAAATCCGCCTGGGCCCGGTCCTTGGGGACGGCCATGCTCCCTTCGGTGGCGGAGAGCACCCGCCGGAGGCGGGTGAGATCCCCCGACCGGGCCTTGCGGGCCGCCTCGGCGGCGATGGCGGGATCCAGTACCCGCCGGGCTTCCATGAGCTCCAAGATGGCGCCGTCTTCCAGCTTTCGCGGGTCGGAGGCTCCGCCCTCCTCCCCCCGCCCCCGGCGGACGAAGCGCCCCTTGCCGGGGATGCTCTCGATGAGCCCCAAGAGCTCCAGCACCCGGAAGGCCTCCCGGAGGGAGCTGCGACTGACTCCCAGGTCCTCCATGAGCTGGCGCTCCGGGGGGACGGGTTCACCCTGGCGCAAAGAGCCCGAGGCGATGAGGGCCTTGATCTCGTCCACCACTTTTTCGTAGATGCGCGTCTGTCGGACCCTTTTGTCTACCATATGAACCGCTCCTTCGTGGACCACCCAGTGCACTTTATACCCCAAGGAGACACTTTGTGCAAGAGGGGGCAAGATGTCTTGCAATTCTATGGAGAAAGGCCGATCCAATGTGTCGGAAAATCCCAATTGGTCGGACCAATTGGGCGGCCCATGTCTCCTCGTCCGGCCCGAGGGGGCGCCTCCGGGGAAATCGAGGGGGCACGACAAAGGCCCCGGGGCGCCCGAAGGGGGGCGTCCCGGGGCCCATCCGGGGGGCCTTTAGGCTCCAAAGGGCCTAGGAGCGGATCATCACCAAAAACATCTTGAAGGGCTCCAGGGCCTTCAAGGCGTGGGGGACGTCGGCGGGCATCACCAGGGCATCTCCGGGCTCCAGGGTGTGGGGCACGCCTCCCAGGCGGATTTCCACTCGCCCGGAGAGGACGTGCACCAGGGCGTCGTAGGGGGCGGTGTGCTCGCTCAGGGCCTGCCCCTTGTCGAAGGAAAAAAGGGTGGCGTTTCCCGTGGGACGATCGACGATGGTGCGGCTCACCACGGCCTTCTCCTGGACGGTCACCAGTTCTTCCAGGCGAAAGGGAACTCCCTTTTCGTAGGTGGCATCGGTCATGGCTCTACCTCCTTTCTAAGGCATCTCGCTAAAAAAGTGGAGCCGGGGGACCGGCTCCACGGATGAGGAATCGTCAGCCCAGGATGGCTTTCAGGTCGGCCTCGGCGGATTCGCCGATGGGCTGGATGTTGAACTTGTCCACCAGCACCTGAAGGGCTTCCGGCGATACGAAGGCCGGCAGGCTGGGCCCCAGGCGGATGTTTTTGATTCCCAGGGAGAGCAGGGTGAGGAGGATGCACACGGCCTTCTGCTCGTACCAGGACAGGATCAACGAGAGGGGCAGGCTGTTCACGTCGGTGTTGAAGGCCTGGGCGAGGGCCACGGCGATCTGGATGGCGGAGTAGGCGTCATTGCACTGGCCGCAGTCCAGGAACCGGGGAAGACCCTCGATGTCGCCGAAGTCCAGCTTGTTAAAGCGATACTTGCCGCAGGCCAGGGTGAGGATGAGGGTGTCTTTGGGGGCCTTCTGGGCGAACTCCGTGTAGTAGTTCCGGCCGCTCTTGGCGCCGTCGCATCCGCCGATGAGGAAGAAGTGGCGAATTTTTCCCGATTTGACCAGCTCCACCACCTTGCTCGCCGCCCCCAGCACGGCGTTTCGGGCGAAGCCCACCAGAATGGTCTTGTCGTCGCCGTCTTCGGGGAAGCCCGGGGCCGCCAGGGCGGCCTCGATGACCGGGGAGAAGTCCTTGCGGGTGACGTGGGGTACTCCGGGCCAAGCCACGAGCCCCGTGGTGAAGATGCGTCCCTTGTAGCTCTCCCGGGGCTTCTGGATGCAGTTGGTGGTCATGAGGATGGCCCCGGGGAAGGCGTCGAACTCCTTCTGCTGGTCCTGCCAGGCGCCGCCGTAGTTGCCCGCCAGGTGGGGGAACTTGTGGAGCTCGGGATAGCCGTGGGCGGGGAGCATCTCGCCGTGGGTGTAGATCTGGATGCCCTTACCCTCGGTCTGTACCAGGAGCTCGTGCAGGTCCAGCAGGTCGTGCCCCGAGACCAGGATGGCCTTGCCTTTTTTGGGGAAGATCCGCACGGGGGTGGGGACGGGGTGGCCGTAGGTGCTGGTATTGGCTGCGTCCAGGAGCTCCATGACGTGGAGGTTCTTCTGCCCCAACTTCAGAGCCAAGGGGAGGAGGGCATCCACCGTGAGGGGGTCGGCCATGATGCCATCCAGGGCCTCATGGAAGAAGGCGAAGGCCTCTTCGCTCTCCTTGCCCAGGATGTGGGCGTGGTCCGCATAGGCCGCCATGCCCTTGAGGCCGTAGATCACCAGCCACCGGAGTCCCCCCACCGTGGGACCCCACTTCTCGATGTCCGCTTCGGGGGAGAACTTCTCTCCCAGGCGCACCATGGAAGGAATGTCTTTTACCGACTCCTGGCAGGAGGGGCAGCAGAGCTTGTCGGGGGTCTTTCCGGCCTTGTGGGCCGCCTCTTCGTAAAGCTTATGGATACGGGACTTCATGTCGCAGGCCTTTTTGATGAGGCCCTCCAGTCGAGCCGGGTCGAAGTTGACATTGGTTATCGTGGTGAAAAGGGCTTCGAGGACGAAGACGTCCACGTCGTGATCCCGGACGTTGAACTGCCGGGCCCGGTGGGCTAGCTGACCGATCTCCCCCGTGATGTGCACCAAAAGATCCTGTAGCGCCGCCGTCTCGGGGTCTTTCCCGCACACGCCGAAGCTGGTGCATCCCGTACCTTTAGCCGTCTGTTCGCACTGGTAACAAAACATCCTTTGCGCCTCCTTTTTGTGATGGTGGAACTCTATTCTAACACACGGGAATCCTTCCAGGGGCCTCTGCGTTGATTTTTCATCCTGGCTCGGCCGTGCCCGGGCCCCCTGGGCCGCCGCCTTGCCCCTCCGACCGACGCCAATACTCTCCCAGAGTGGTGTGAGCGAGGTAGTCTTCGATCTGGGCCGAAGCCGCCTCCAAAAGTCCGTCGAAACAGCACCCTGGCACGGGACACGACGGACGTCCCAAAAGGCACCCCGCCGGGCTCAAGGGTCCCTCCACCGCCTCGTAGATCTCCAGAAAGGAGATCGTCTCCGGGGGCCTGGTCAATTCCACCCCCCCACCGGGGCCTCGGATGGAACGGACGAGACCCTGATGGGCCAAGCGTTGGATCACCTTGTAGAAATGGGCCTCCGAGGCGGCCACTTCCTTCGCCAGCTCCCTCACCGTCCAGCGGCGCCCTTCGGGAGAGGCCAGAAGCAGGGCCCCGTGAAGGGCCAAAGATGCGGCTTCGGACATGTGAATCAGGCGAGCCATGGAGATACCTCCAATCTGGTGGAAGAATACCAATTATTTTCCCCCTTGTCAAGTTTTTTCTGGGACGAAGGGGAGTGTCGTGCTACACTTTCGCCATGAGAACCGATGGAGGCCCGACCATGGAAAAAAGTGGACCGTTTTACGGTTGGCAGCTCGCGGCGGCGGATCGCCTGGCGGGCAAGAGCGGAGTGTTGGCGGCCCCCACGGGGTCTGGGAAGACCTGGGTGGCCTATCTTTGGGCGGGCATCCTGGATCGGGAGGGGAGGATCCACACCCCCCCGGAGCGGGTGATCTTCACCGCTCCCATCAAGGCCCTCTCCAACGAGCGCTATCTGGACCTGCGCTCCCTGGGGCTCGACGTGGGGCTGGAGACGGGGGACTTCAAGAAAAACGAAGGGGCTTCGGTGCTCTGCTGTACCCAGGAGATCTATACCCTGAAATACGCGGGGCGTCCGGGGATTCGTCTCGTGGTGGACGAGTTCCACTACATTTTTTCCGACAGCGAGCGGGCCCGGACGTACATCGACGGCATTCGGGCCACGGCGCCGGAGGTGCCCATCCTGGTCATGTCCGCCACCTTTGGGGGGCCCCGGAGCGTGCAGCGCTATCTTTCCCGGATCACGAACCGCCCCTTTGTGCTCCACGAGAGCGTGGATCGGGCCACGGAACTGATCTTTCTGGAAAGATCCGTACGCCGCTTTGGGGAGATCCACGACGCCCTGATCTTTCTCTTTTCCCGGGACGGGGTGACGGAAGTGGCGGACCAGGTGGCCCGGAGCCGCTCGGTGCTCCCCGACGAAAAGCTCCGGAGGCTGGACGACATCGCCGCCATTCTGGGGGTGCCCCAGGTGCCCCTGCCTCTGATGAAGGGGGTGGGGACGTACCACGGGAGTCTCCTGCCCAAGGAAAAACTCCTGGTGGAAACGGCGTTCCGGGAGCGGCTGCTGGACGTGGTGGCGGGGACCGACGCCCTGGCGTTGGGGGTGAATCTTCCCGCAGAGACGGTGATTTTCGCCCAGCTGGCCCACTACCACAGCGAGGACCCCATCACCAAGAACGCCTTTCTCCAGATGGCGGGGCGGGCGGGGCGCAAGGGGCACTTCGATCCGGGGTACGTTACCTGGCTGGAGCACAGCCCCTGGGAAAATCGGCGCTTCGACACGGGGGCCACCTATCGGGAGCTGCTGCGCCGCCGTCCCGAACCCGCCCGGATTTTCCTGCACCCCGCCTTCGGACGTCTGCTGCGGGGGGAGGTGACCCCCGAGGAGGAGGCCTTTGTGGTGGCCTCGGGATCGCTGCCGGAGCAGGATTTCGTGGTCTCTCTGGACGACATCCGTCGGGCGCTGCGGAAGATCGGCACCTGGACGAAGCGGCTGGTGCCTCCCCATCTGCGGCGGCGTTTTCGGGAGGTGCTGGCGGACGTGTGGTTCGAGGAGATGGAGCTGGGGCAGAACCTGGCTCTGGCGGAATTGTTCACGGCGGAAAAACGTCCGGACGCCCTGCTGGCGGCGGAGCTTCTGGAGCGCTACGAGAGAAATCGCCTCCAGGCTCTGCTGAAGATCAAGCGTTTCGCCAACGCGTTGCCCAAGGGATACGGCTTTCAGGGCATGGACGAGCTTGGGCGAGAGGTGGAGCGCATCGACCCCACGGTATTCACCTTCGAGGAGCGGCTACAGGAAATCCAGGAGAGCCGGATGGGCGGGCTCTGAGGCGAAGGGGCTTGAGACTGAAGGGGCCTTCGCTGAGGAGGCCTAAAAAGGGGAGGTAACTCGGAGGAGGGATGGGCATGCTGGAATTGGTGGATCTGACGAAAAAGCTGGCCAAGGGAGAGTACAAGGAATTATCGGGGAGGCTGAGGGACCGACTGGGGGAGCTCCAGCGCCAGGCCCGGGACCGGGGCATTCCGGTGCTTTTGGTCTTCGAGGGGTGGGAGGGGGCGGGCAAGGGAACCCTCATGAATGAGCTCATCCTCCCCCTGGATCCCCGGGGTTTCGAGGTGCGCAACCTGGGGACCCCCACCGAGGAGGAGCGGTTTTACCCCTTCCTGTGGCGCTATTGGCGATGGACCCCCGCCCGGGGGCGCCTGGTGCTCTTCAGCCGAAGCTGGTACCGCCATGTCTTCGACGATCGGCTGGAAGGACGGGTGACGGGAAAAAAGCTGGAAGAGGCCTACGGGGACATCTTGAACTTCGAGCGTCAGCTTTCCACGGGGGGGGCGCTGTTGGTGAAGTTTTTTCTTCACATCAGCGCCAAGGAGCAGAAAAAGCGCCTCAAAACCCTGGAGGATAACCCTGCTACGGCTTGGCGGGTGAGCCCCCGGGACTGGGAGCTCCACGCCCGCTACGACGAGCGGCTCCGGGTCGTGGAGGAGATGCTCCACCGCACCGATACGGGGCACGCCCCCTGGACCGTGGTGGAGGCCCACGACCGCGACTACGCCGTGGTAAAAGTCCTGGCCACTGTGGGGGAGGCCCTGGAACGGGCGCTGAAAGGGCATGACGAGACCTTCCGAAGGGGGGATGGGTTACGGCCAGGAGGGGAGGGAGAGGGCCCCCCCCCGGAGGAGAAGCCCTTTCCGGCGGGGGCCCTGCGCCCCACGGTCCTGGGCAACGTGGACCTCTCCCAGGCCATATCGCCCAAGGTCTACGACGGGGAGCTCAAGGAGCTCCAGGAGCGTTTTCGGTCGGCTCAGTACGCCCTATACCGCAAGCGTCTTCCCCTGGTGGTGGTCTTCGAGGGGTGGGACGCGGCGGGCAAGGGGGGGTGCATCAAGCGGCTGACCCAACGCCTGGACCCCCGGGGATATCAGGTGGTGCCCATCGCCGCTCCCAACGATCTGGAGCGGTCCCATCACTATCTGTGGCGCTTTTGGACCGCCTTTCCCAAAGGGGGGCACGTGGCGATCTTCGACCGGAGCTGGTATGGCCGGGTACTGGTGGAGCGGGTGGAGGGCTTTGCTTCGGAGGAGGAGTGGCGACGCTCCTACGGGGAGATAAACGAAATGGAGCTCCACTGGTGCCGCTTCGGGGCCCGGGTACTGAAGTTCTGGCTGCACATAGACCAGAAAGAGCAGCTCCAGCGCTTCGAGGAGCGCCGGGACACGCCGGACAAGGCCTGGAAGATCACCGAAGAAGATTGGAGAAACCGAGAAAAGTGGCCCCAGTACGAAGCGGCGGTGGAGGAAATGCTCTGGCGCACCAGCACGATCCACGCCCCCTGGACCATCGTGGAGGCCAACGATAAGCTCTTCGCCCGCATCAAGGTGCTGCGCACCGTGGTGGAAGGGGCGGAATCCCTGCTTTAGCCCCGGATGCCCGGATGGGGGTGATCTTGGGGGCCTTTGGGTGGAGCCCCGGGGGACGATGGATCCCCCTCTCGGGGGGGGCTCCTCCGAGGCCTTCGTGGTATACTGTCTTTCGGGATTGAGACCCCGATATTTTTTCGATGCGAGGTGATTTTTATGCCGAATGAAAAGGCCTTGGCGACGGTGCGGGACCTCCGGCCCGTGGCCTGGAAGGCCCCCCTTCGCCCCCCGGCGGGGGAGGTTTTGGCGCGTCACTCCTTGGGCCTTCGCGACGTGAGAGAAGCCGAAGCCCGGCTGGATCGCTTCGCCCCCCTGGTGCGGCGCCTCTTTCCCGAAACAAAAGATGGGATCATCGAATCCCCCCTGAGAAGCGTGGAGGCCTTTGCCGCCCTGTTGGGAGAGGAGACGGGACGCCCCCTTCAGGGACGTTTTTTTGCCAAGGCGGACAACATGCTCCGCATCGCGGGATCCATCAAGGCCCGGGGAGGGATCTACGAAGTGCTCTCCGTGGCGGAGCGCATCGCCCTGCAGACGGGCTTTCTGGAGATGGGGGAAAATTACGCCCGGATGGGCGACCCCCGGGGGCGGGAGCTCTTTGGCCGGTACCATATCGCCGTGGGATCCACGGGGAACTTGGGTATTTCCATCGGCACCATGGCGGCGGCGATGGGTTTTCGGGCCACGGTGCACATGTCCCAGGACGCCAAACAGTGGAAAAAAGACCTCCTGCGGGAGCGGGGGGCCGCCGTGGTGGAGTACGCCGAAGACTACTCCAAGGCGGTGGAGGCGGGGCGTTTGGCGTGTCATGAGGTGCCGGGGGGGCACTTCGTGGATGACGAACGTTCCCTGGACCTTTTTCTGGGCTACGCTGTGGCGGCCCTGCGGCTGAAGGGGCAGCTCGACGAGGCGGGGGTGACGGTGGACGGGGCCCACCCCCTGTTGGTCTACCTCCCCTGCGGCGTGGGAGGGGCTCCGGGGGGGATTACCTTTGGCCTCAAGCTGCTCTTCGGGGACGCCGTGCGGTGCTTTTTCGTCGAGCCCACCCATGCGCCCTGCATGACCCTGGCCCTGTTGCTTAAAAACCCCCACCTCTCGGTGAAGGACTTCGGCATCGACGGCATCACCGAGGCCGACGGCCTGGCGGTGGGGGCGCCGTCGGCCCTGGTCTACGATCTGGTGGGGGAGCTGGTGGATGGGGCCTACACGGTGGAGGACGAACCGCTCTACCGCTTGGTGGAGCTGCTTTGGAGCTCCGAAGGGCTCAAGGCGGAGCCTTCCGCCGTGTCGTCCCTCTGGGGTCCCCTGATGATGGGGGAAGACCGTCCTGGGGTCACGCACCTCGCCTGGCTCACGGGGGGGTTGTTGATCCCGGAAAACATCTTCGCCACCATGCGCCACCGGGGGGAGCACGGGGATCGGTTGCGGGTGCCGGAGGGGCTCTAGTCCGGGCCCCGGGATGAGATCACCCTTTATGTCCGGGGCGTCGGGGGATTCCCGGCGCCCCGGGTTGTTTTTTGTCGCGGGGCGTCCTCCGAAGGTACGTCCGACCGGGGCCTTGGACCCGAGCCTTCAGGAGGGGGCGGGAGTCTAGGAGAGCCCTAGCCCCCCCATGGCGGGGGGAAGGGGGAAGGTGGCCACGGCGGGGTCTTCTTCCGGAGAGGCTTCGCCTTCGAAGGGGCGTTCCGGGGCCAGGGCGGCGCTCCAGTCCCGCCACCGCAGGATTTCCAGGCGACCGTCGGGACGTTCGGCCAGGGCGGAGCAGCTCTCCACCCAGTCGCCGCAGTTGGCGTAGACGATGGACCGCATATTTTTCAGGGCGGGGCGATGGAGGTGGCCGCAGATGACCCCCGCAGACCTCTCCCGGGCCGTCTCCCTCAGCACGGCGGCCTCGAAGTCGCTGAGAAACCCCACGACGTCTTTTACTTTGTGCTTCAGGTAGTCCGAAAGGGACCAGGGTTCCCATCCCATCCAGGAGCGCAGGGCTCCGAGCCCCGCATTGACGCCCAAGGCGACGCCGTAGGCCCGGTCTCCCAGGCGGGCGATCCACCGGTGGCGCTTCACCACCCGGTCAAACTCGTCGCCATGGAGGACGGAAAAGCGCCGGCCGTCGGCGGTGTGGTGAAGGGCCCGGCGACAGATCTCGATGTGGCCGAAACGGCGCCCGTCGAAGGCGTCCAGAAAGTCGTCGTGATTCCCCGTGATGTAGCAGATCCGGGTGTGCTGGGAGATCTGCAGGAGCTTTTGGATCACCCGTTGATGGGACTGGGGCCAGCGGGAGCGCTGCCGGGCCTTCCAGCCATCCACGATGTCTCCCACCAGATATAGGCTATCGCAGGAAAAAAAAGACAAGAACCGAGCCAGCTCCCGGGCCTGACACCAGGGGTTCCCGAGGTGCAGATCCGAAAGGAATAAGGCCCGAAAGGGCCGGGGCCCCGGGGGGGCGGGGGCCTCCTGGGGGGGAGGCGATGGGGGTGCGGGCATTATCGGGATGCTCCTTTCCCGCCGCCGCTCCGAAGGGGATGGGGGATAGGCCCTCCGGGGCGGGATCGCACGAGAGATTTTCCCAAAGAGGGGCACCAAGGGGACGGCCCCATCGTAACACACGGGTGGGACGACGGAGAGAAAAAAGAAGCGGGGGCGCCAAGGCCCCCGCTTCCCCAGTGTTCTCTGCTCTTATTTCTTTTCGAAGGACATGGAGGCCATGTGCTGGTAGCGCCGCCAGTTGAGCTTGACGATTTCCTGGGCGCAGTCCACGAGGGCCTTGGATTCCTCGGGGTGAGAGCGCTGGAGGATGTTGTAGCGGTTTTCGGCGTAGACGTAATCCGCCAGAGGCAGGGTGGGTTCCTTGCAGTCGATCTGCAGGGGGTTTTGCCCCTCTTCGATGCGCCGAGGATCGTAGCGCATGAGGATCCAGTGCCCCGAGGCCACGGCCTTCTTCTGCTGCTCCAGTCCCTGGCTCATGTCGATGCCGTGGGCGATGCAGTGGGAGTAGGCGATGATGATGGAGGGGCCGTCGTAGGATTCCGCCTCGCGGAAGGCTCTTACCGTCTGGGCATCGTTGGCCCCCAGGGACACCCGGGCCACGTAGACGTTGCCGTAGTTCATGGCCATCATGGCGAGGTCTTTCTTGCCCCGGGGCTTGCCGCCAGCGGCGAACTTCGCCACGGCTCCCATGGGGGTGGACTTGGACATCTGACCGCCGGTGTTGGAGTAGACCTCCGTGTCCAGCACCAGGATGTTCACGTTGCATCCCGAAGCCAGCACGTGGTCCAGCCCGCCGTAGCCGATGTCGTAGGCCCAGCCGTCGCCGCCGATGATCCACACGCTACGGCGCACCAGAGCGTCCGCCACGCCTTCCAGGACCCGGGCGTCGGGGAGGTCAATGCCCTTGAGGCACTCCCGAAGCTTGGTCACGCGATCGCGCTGGGCGGCGATGCCCTCGTCCGTGCTCTGGTCGGCCCCCAGAAGGTCTTTTACCAGAGAACCGCAGAGCTTGGTGTCGAGGCGCCCCAGGAGCTCCCGGGCGAAACCTTCCTGCTGGTCCACCGCCAGACGCATCCCCAGGCCGAACTCGGCGTTGTCCTCGAAGAGGGAGTTGGCCCAAGCGGGGCCCCGCCCCTCGGCATTTTTGGCCCAGGGGGTGGTGGGGAGGTTGCCGCCGTAGATGGAGGAGCATCCCGTGGCGTTGGCCACCATGGCCCGGTCTCCGAAGAGGGCGGAGACGAGCTTCACATAGGGGGTTTCTCCGCATCCCGCGCAGGCGCCGGAGAATTCGAAAAGCGGCCGGTAGAGGGCCAGGTCCTTCACCGTGCCGGGGTTGAGCTTGCCCTTGTCCGCCTCGGGGAGCGAGAGGAAGAACTTCCAGTTCTCCCGCTCGGTCTTCTGCAGGGGCAGCTGGGGCACCATGTTGATAGCCTTCTTCCCCTCTTCGGTCTTGCTCTTGGCGGGACAGTTCTGGACGCACAGGCCGCAACCGGTGCAGTCCTCCACGGAGACCTGGAGGGTGTATTTCATCCCATCGAACTGCTTCCACTTGGCTTCGGTGCTCTTGAAGGTCTCCGGAGCTCCGGTCAGAAGGGCGGGATCATAGACCTTGCCTCGGATGACGGCGTGGGGGCAGACCAGGGAGCACTTGCCGCACTGGATGCACAGCTCGGGATCCCAGCTCGGGCACTCCATGGCGATGTTGCGCTTTTCCCACTGGGTGGTGGCGGAAGGGAAGGTGCCGTCGACGGGGAAGGAGCTCACCGGCAGATCGTCCCCTTCGAGGATGATCATGGGGCCTTCGGTCTGGCGGACGAAGTCCGGGGCCTCGGCGGGCACCGGGAGCAGCAGGTCGAAGGTGCTGGTGACCTGCCCGGGGTTTTTCACCTCGAAGAGGTTCGCCAGGGCGGCGTCCACGGAGGCGAAGTTCTGCTGCACCACCGCCTCGCCCTTCTTGCCGTAGGTCTTTTGGATGGACGACTTGATGGATTCGATGGCCTCTTCCCGGGGAAGCACGCCGCTGATGGCGAAGAAGCAGGTCTGCATGATGCTGTTGATGCGGCCCCCCATACCGGTCTCATGGGCCACTTTGTAGGCATCGATGACGTAGAAGCGGATCTTCTTGTCGAGAATGCGCTTCTGGGTGATCCGGGGCAGCTTGTCCCAGACCTCCTCGGGGCCGTAGACGCTGTTGAGGAGGAAAACGGACTCCGGGGCGGCGTGGCGGAGCATGTCCAGCCGCTCGATGAAGGAGAACTGATGGCACGCCACGAAGTTCGCCCGGTTGATGAGGTAGGGGGCCCGGATCACCTTGGGGCCGAAGCGCAGGTGAGACACGGTGATGCCTCCGGACTTCTTGGAGTCGTATACGAAGTACCCCTGGGCGTAGTTTTCCGTGTCGTCGCCGATGATCTTGATGGAGTTCTTGTTGGCGCCCACAGTGCCATCGGCCCCCAGGCCGAAGAAGAGGCACCGGGTGGTCTTGGGATCCTCGGTGGAGAAGCTCTCGTCCACGGCGAGGCTCAGGTGGGTTACATCGTCCACGATGCCCACGGTGAAGCGCGGCTTCGGGGCTGCGGCACGAAGCTCGTCGAAGACCGCCTTTACCATGGCGGGGGTGAACTCCTTGGAAGAAAGGCCATACCGGCCGCCGATGACGGGGAATTCCGCTTGAGTCTTCCGCAGGGCCGCCACCACGTCGAGGTAGAGGGGCTCGCCCTCCGCCCCGGGTTCCTTGGTGCGGTCCAGCACGGCCACGGCCTTGGTCGTGGCGGGGAGGGCCCGGAGGAAGTGCTCCGCCGAGAAAGGGCGATAGAGGCGGACCTTGATAACGCCCACCTTTTCTCCCTGGGCATTGAGGTAGTCCACGGTTTCGTGGACGGTCTCGGCGCCCGATCCCATGACGATGATGACGCGCTCGGCCTCGGGATCGCCCTCGTAGTCAAAGAGATGGTAGGATCGCCCCACGACCTTGGCGAACTTGTCCATGGCGCGCTGGACGACCTCCGGGCAGGCGGCGTAGAAGGGGTTGCAGGCCTCCCGGGACTGGAAGAAGACGTCGGGGTTCTGGGCGGTGCCGCGGATCACGGGGTGCTCGGGGTTGAGGGCCCGGGCTCGGTGGGCTGCCACGAGCTCGTCGCTCACCAGGGCCCGAATGTCGTCGTCGGTGAGCTGCTCGATCTTGGCCACCTCGTGGGAGGTGCGGAAGCCGTCGAAGAAGTGGATGAAGGGCACCCGGGCCTCCAGCGTCGCCGCGTGGGCGATGAGGGCCAGGTCCATGACCTCCTGCACGGAGCAGGAGGCGAGGAGCCCCACGCCGGTGCTGCGGCAGGCCATGACGTCGCTGTGGTCCCCGAAAATGGAGAGGGCGTGGGAAGCCACCGTGCGGGCCGTGACGTGGAGAACGGCGGGGGTGAGCTCTCCGGCGATCTTGAAGAGGTTGGGAATCATGAGAAGGAGGCCCTGGGAGGCGGTGAACGTGGTGGTGAGAGCTCCCGCCTGGAGGGCGCCGTGCACCGCTCCAGCGGCCCCCCCCTCGCTTTGCATCTCCGTCACCTGGGGCACGGTGCCCCAGATGTTCTTCCTCCCCTGGGAGGACCATTCGTCGGACCATTCCCCCATGGGGGATGACGGCGTGATGGGATAGATGGCGATGACCTCGCTGACCTTGTGGGCCACGTGGGCCGCCGCTTCGTTCCCGTCTACGACTACCTTCGGCCGTGACATGGACATGACGCCTCCTTCTTGCTCCTTGAAGTTCCTCCGCCTATTGGAGGAGGTATTAAATCCAGACTCTTCCCCGGGGGGATCCTCTGGAGTATGACACACAAAAACACAGCATGTATCATACACCAAAAGGGATGGTTTTACAATTCTCGAGGAGGAAAAACTCCGGGGCTCCGGGGGGTGTGCTGTCATGGGTAGACCTCCGGAGCGTCGGTGCAGGTGTAAAATTACGCGCGGAGGGATCGCCTAGGGTGGATCGCCCCATGCCTCCGCCGAGGGGAAAAGATCGTAGGAAAAGAATCTCGTTCCAGTTCTTGACCTGGAGTTTTCTAAGTGGAAGAATAGGGCAGGATGGAAGCGGAGAAGCAAAAGATCAGAAGAGGTCGATCTTGCCAGAGAGGCCTCGGGCGCGCCGCCGCCCCGGGGCGGTGGCGGCAGGAGAAGTCCGGGACGCGGGTCGGTTTTCGATGCGATGGATCCCCGGGGTGCTCCCCGGTGACAGCGAGCGGAAAAAGACGGGATCTTTCCGGAGAAATTTAGGAGGAATGGAAGCAAAGAGGTCTCAAGAAAGAGGAGGGGTCAGGACGTGGTGGAGGGACAGAAAACCGTGTTGATTTGCGACGACTCCATGCTGGTGCGCAAGAAGCTTCGAGATAGCCTGGAAAAGGGGTGTGGCGTGCGCGTCATCGAGGCGGCGGACGGCGCTGCGGCGGTGGCGATCTACCAAGAGGAACGCCCTAGCCTCGTTTTCATGGACATCGTCATGCCCCTGAAAGACGGCATCGCGGCACTGCAGGAGATCCGCGCCTTCGACCCTCAGGCCCAGGTGGTGATGGCGTCCTCCGCAGGAACCCAGGATCACCTCCGGAGGGCCATCGATGCCGGGGCCTCGGACTTCGTCCAAAAGCCCTTTGCGGAAGACCGGCTACGGGAGATCGTGCAAAAGCTCTGCACCACCGTGCAGGGAGGCGCCCCTTGCGGATGCCCGGCCGACACCTCTTTTTCGGAGAAAAAAGATGTTTAGCGCGCTTTTGGGGGAACACCTGCTACGGGAGCGCATCCTGCAGCCTCGTCAGCTGGGCGAAGTGATGGATCGCATGGATCGGACCCGCCTCAAGGTAGGGGTCCTGGCCATCAACGCGGGGTACATGACGGCGGCCCAGGTGGATGAGGTCCACCGGGCCCAGACCGCCACGGACCGCCGTTTCGGGGACATCGCCGTGGAGAAGGGCTATCTTTCCCCCCTCCAGATGGATGATCTCCTGGCGTCCCAGCGCTACGAACACCTGGTGATGGGACAGGCGTTGATGGACATGGGGCTCATGACCATGGCCCGGTTCGAAGAGGTGCTTCAGGATTACAAGAAACGGTACGATTTCGACGACGCCTCCTTCGACGCGGCGAAAAAGGGCGATGTGGACTCCCTGATGGACCGTCTTGTCCGCGTGCCCGAAGGGGAGGAGCGGAGGATCTTTGTGGAGTACCTGGCCCTCTTCGCCCGGCACCTGGTGCGTTTCGTGGACCGCCACGCGGCGCTGGCTCCGGAGGCTCCTTCCCTGGATTATCCCCTGCCCTGGGCCTCGTACCAGGTGATCCACGGCCCCGTGACGCTTTTCACCGCCCTGTCGGGCACCGAGGATCTGCTCCTGCGCCTGGGGGAGGCCTTTGCCCAGGAGCCCATCCCCGCCTTCGACGACCTGGCCCGGGCCTCCGTGGAGGAATGCCTGAATCAGGTCAATGGACTGTTTACGGTAAACATGTCCAATCGGGGGCTGGATCTGGAGATGGATCCCCCGGGGACGTCGGCGGGGGCCCGCTACGCCTCCCGGGACGGAGGGATAATCACCACCGCCTTCCGCGTCTGTGGGGGGCTGCTCTATGTCCTGTTGTCTCGAAATATTCCCCGGTAATGGGGGCACCGTTCCCTGGGGCCCTACGAAGGAGGGCTTAAAATCGTGTCTCACGCTATGAATTTAATAAAAAAGATCGAGGGCCTTGCTGCCGACCCCCACGCCAAACCCGGAGCCCTGGATGGGGCCCTCAACGAGATGGTGACCCTTCTGACCAAGGATCCCCAGGCCTGGGATCTGTGCACCGACACGGTGCGATTTCAGTTAAACGAGCGGTTTAGCTACACGGGGCCCATGACGTACGGCGGCTATCGCTGAGAGAGCCTTCCCCTTTTCGCTAGGGAGGGCAAAGGGGGCCTTCGGGATGCCACAGGGAGGCCCTCCCCTCCAAAGGCCAGAAAAAAATCCCAAGCTCCCAGGGATCCCGAAAGGGAGCGGCGAGGAGCTGCCTCCCCTCGGGGGGCGGGGGTGGGTTTGGGGGTTGACGCCCTGTCCTGGCGCTTTTTTTCGAAGGGCGGGGGCGCGGTCGACGTTTTGCGCGCCCCCGTGCCCCCGCATGCCCCCGCATGCCCCCGCATGCCTCCGCGCCCCGCGCCCCTGTGCTCCGCGCCCCTGTGCTCCGCGCCCCTGTGCTCCGCGCCCCTGTGCTCCGCGCC
>Ga0208940_1001888_pt1 | contig 20803 bp, 23 predicted proteins | sample AD_JPNNA6_MetaG_FD_184445 | JGI IMG/M metagenome (GOLD analysis project Ga0208940, IMG submission 184445) | Active sludge microbial communities of municipal wastewater-treating anaerobic digesters from Japan - AD_JPNNA6_MetaG (SPAdes) (version 2) | ecosystem: Engineered > Bioreactor > Anaerobic... | reverse complement strand
AGGGATCAGGATTCCAGTAATGATTTATAAGATTGTATGGAAATGTCCAGAAGGAATCCGGTATTGGCGCTGATGAAGTTGCCTGGTTCCGGTAATACGAATCAACTCCCCATTTCCAGCACGAATCATTTATAATCATTGAATGCTCGTTCCCTGACCATTTCGGACTGTTATCGGCACTGAAAAGGTCATTGAGATATCTAGTTATCTCAGAATCGACTTTTTCAAGTCCTTTTTGTTCCTCGTCGGTTAACCTGAGTCCCTGTTCTTTCCCTTCAATGGAAATATAGGTATACTCATCGCTTTTCGCAAATTTTGCAGGATATTTCTCCCACATTTTCCGGAGGAAATCGGCCATCCACATTTTATCCTCTTTCGAGGCATAACATTCGTCAACTGCACGAAGCATATTGACTTTACCATCGCTGTTTAGGATGAGGAGCATGTAGTGGGGGGTTTCCTTTTCAAGGAGAGGGTCCCATGTGACGAACTCCACATCCGGATAGTATTCTTTTATATCGCAATTTTCGACAGAAATCGGGTTCTGTTCCCCTATCTTGTTGATAGCAGCCGCCGCGCTCACGGACGGTACTATCACCAACGCTGTCAGCGGGGTTCCAACAGGAAGATGCTAAATTTCATTGTCTTCATCTTTGTTTCCTCCAATTCTTTCTGATATCACGATTTCGCTCCTTCCGGGCTTTGTGCGATGCGTCGATTTCGAGCCCGGATTTATGACAGCAGGGAAAGCATCCTGCCTTCCGGAATGCCGTTTTGGGCGAGGAACTTATCCTCACCCGCCATGGGTAATCAGATCAAGGTGCATAAACGATCTCTGTGCCAGATCCGGAACTGTCAGCAGAATGATTCGGAGTAGAGCACGTGACGGTATTGATGATTCTCCGTATCAATGATTCTCCCGGAGGAGCCCGGTCTGCATCTCGATCCCAAACAGTCCATGGGTGTGATCATATTCACGATTCATTAAAACGGAATCCATGCGTCATTCAGGTGTTTTCCAGGTAGTGTGCATATAAAGAGAAATCATACATGAACGAGAAGATCTCCCCTCATATTTCAGGCAACGGTCGACGAGTCATTTAATGTTCCAGTTCATTCACCTTTCCGCTTACATTCACCGTAATCCAACCCCGATGAGTAACGATGGGAGTCATGTTCATATTGACACGGAATAAGTACTCCCCTTCCGGGAGTTGCGGTTCGGTGGATATGATAAGCGTGGAGACGTACGTCCCATTGGGCGATACGACATACTCGGACGGTGACATGCTTACATTCAGGTATCGCGGCATGGGAATTTCCTCATCAGAATTTACTGATTTCTCTTTTACCGGGACTATCCGCTGTGTGACCAGCCCCTGACCCTTCGCTCTCGTATTGAGAATTATCTGTTCCTCTTTTATCTCCCCCGCATGTATCTCTATCCTGCTAGGATGAAACCATACCGGAATCCCCAAATGTTGTTTCCCTGGCGTCACACTTGGGGGTTCCCATGTTTCGTTCCTCCTATCTATTGATGAGATGTCTGTAATTTGGCTGGTAATGAGCGATAATACGCTGATTACCAGGATAAGAGTCGCAAAGACCAAAAAAAATAGCGTGGTTTTTTTCATCCCAGGTATTTCTCCGTTCAGTTTGCCGTGTGCAATGTCACCATCGAATCGGAATAGATCTGAACATCTAACCCGGAAAGATACCCCTCTGCAACTTCATCAATGTCTTCTTCCCAATTAAATTCCACATTCTGTAAATTCAGATCTTTCAACCGCATATCGTAGAATGTCGTGTCGCCCGGCACTTCTGAGTCGCCATCGACATAATATCCCTCAAGAGTGCAAAAGACTGCATTATTCTGGTAACCAACACATCCAGACCAGTTCATAGTCGAAATGCCGGAGTCTTCATTCTTGAATATGATATTCCATTGACTGAGACCAGGGTTCCAGCCCAATGTTCCCTTAATAGTATCGCCAACGTCAACATCGATTGGTTCACTATAATAACCCTCCTGTTGATATGGGACAAACCATGCCGCGCCTGTCCAGTCACGATACGCATGTCTGTTCCATTCAAGGACCGGTTGCACTATTCCCTGCCCGTTTGAAGGCTCTATAGCATTGAAGAGAAAAATAACCGAGTCAGACTGCGAAGACGGTGATGAGGGTACATCCCAATAGGCGATAAACTGTGCAATCTCATCGATGCTCCAATTATTTGCTTGTTCAATCCATCCCTCATAAGAAGGATACGGCAATTCTTTCTCGGTGCCCCAGCAACCAAGAACGGTCAAAATACAGACCTCATCTTTGTAAACTTTCGTCATATTGTTCTGTGTGATAATATCCGATCCACTTGGAACCCTATGAACATGGGTAACCGGTAATAATCCAGCAGATGGAACAGGCACCTTTTTTGAAAAAGCATCTATAGCGGATATAATCTGTGTCCCTTCAGGAGTAAATACGCGGGTAATTCCATCGGACGAATGTTGAATTATTGCACCAACAGGAATGGAATAGAGATTTTTACCTTCCGCTGGACTCAATTCTCCATTTAAAATTACAGGTTCTGACGATTCATCGATCTTCAGTTCAGGCTGGGCCCATTGAGGAGAAAGCGCACTCACCCCCGGCACTATAACACTACCCATCAGTACTACTACGATGAGAAGTATACCTCCACTGAATGTACCTTTTTCTTTCATCGTTCTTTCCGCCATTTCTCTTCTGATATCACGATTTCGCTCCTTCCGGGCTTTGTGCGATGCATCGATTTCGAGCCCGGATTTATAGCAGCAGGGAAAGTATCCTGCCTTCCGGAATGCCGTTTTGGGCGAGGAACTTGTCCTCACACTCCATGGGTAATCAGATCAAGGTGCATAAACGATCTCTGTGCCAGATCCGGAACTGTTCTCGCGACGATTCGCGATCCGGCACAGAAAGGTTATAAACGTCTCTGGCGAGATCTGAACAATGCCGGTTGGGGTATCTTCAGAAGGGAAGGAGTGTATCATGGAGAACCGTCAATCACATCGATTTCATACCGCGCTTTCCATGATGCTATGGATTCTGTTTTTCGGATTTTGCGTCCTGGAACTGGTCTACATCCCCCTCTTCGGCGTCGATGGCACGGGGGTGCCTGTCCCCCGGTGGCAGATGAGGCCGTCCGATCTCATCTGCCATATGGTCCATTCCGTATCCCCCACTCTTGTGGAGCCGATACAGATCCTCCTTTTCTGGGGAATCGGATTCGGGGCTTATTTTGGATTCCGCACCATCTCGAAAAAAACTGTACTTGACAATACTGCAAGGCTGCAGGTCTTCAACACAATCCGGGAATCCCCTGGCATTCACTTTTCGGCGCTTCGTGACCGGACCGGTTTGAACCGGGGGACACTCCGCTACCATCTCTCCATTCTGGCACTGACCGGGAAGATCACCTCCTTCCGGGACGGAATATTCTCACGGTATGTCACCAGCGAGAGGAATATGTCAGCATACGACCGTATCGTGGCATCCAGGTTCCAGAACGGACCCGACCGGAAGATCCTAACCTACCTTCTCGATCACCCGGACTCGTCCCAGCGTGATATTGCCAGGGCTCTCGGTGTCGTACCATCGGTGGTGAACAGCCGGATACGGCAACTGTACGATGAAGGGATTGTTGCAATGGTGCGTCTTGGCAGAACCACACGGATTGCTCTGACCGATGACTCTGTCGAGGTGATCAGGAGGATCAAAGGTGCAGGACCATGTCGAGATCCCACTTGGGCACCAGCCCCTGAAATCCCTGGATGAAATGTCTATTCCTGCCTCTCTCCCTTGCCCCTCCCGAAAGATTCAATTGACAAGTCAAGGAATTGGAACGAACTTCTTTTCGACGAGAAAAATATCAGTTCAATGCAAGAAAATCCCAAGACCTGGAGTCTGTTCGGATTCCTGCACAGAGATCGTTTAAACAATCTGGGATTATTTTCTTATCAGAGCGTTTTTGCTCGGGGATGAAACATGAATCCAGACCGAAAGAAAGCAATTCCTGTGATGACCGTGATACTTGCAGCTTTGGTAAGTATTGTGAGCCCTTGCACTGCTGCGATTAATATCCAGGCAAGCCATGATTGTATACTTGCAAAGGGAGATCGGCTTATCATCACTGGGGATGGGTATCACAACGGATCTGCCGTCATCTGGGGAATAGGCCCTTCCTTCTTCACACATGAGATTGTCGACGCTGATTCAGATGGAATCCTAACATGGACTTTGAATGAAAAGGTTACTGAAAAGTTACGTAGTGGCCCCCTTACAATCATCGTCGAGGATCCCGGGCAAGATCGGATCTACTCAAATGTTAGGAATGATTCTGCGGGGGAATCTCTTTTCACTATAGCGGACAATGTATCAGTCCTCCCCGTTGATGCCCCCACCATGGATATACCCGCTGCCCTGGATCTCGCGGACTTCCTGAAGAACCAGATTGCTGGAAGTGATACGGATGATTCGTACCTTCTCCAAACAGTCTATGTGGAAGAGCCTACCCTGCGTCTTTCGACAGTGGAATTGGGTAGTCCTCTTAGAGTCCCCGCCGGGGGATGTGTGCTGGTAAAAGGTACTATGAACATGGCACCGGGAAACCCGATCGCGGTGAGGATATATGACACATCGGTGATTGAGAAGACAGGCCACCGCATCCCGGTAAGAGCTATCGATTCCGCCATTACCGGGAGCGGGGATCGGGGGAATACATGGGAATATAACCTCAATACCGCTGGCCTGGTACCAGGGGAGTACCTGGTCGAAATAGGATGGGATCGATCAGCAATATCAGGACAGAATGCCTTCATCCTCATAGTCAGCGGAAATGAGAATATAATGGATAAAAGTGCTGAATGAGATATTGTGGAGAGCTACGAATTTTTTTGGATGTATGTGACTGCTTGGGTCGCTTCGGCCAGTTTGGCTCCGTTGTGATGTCACCACATACCGTCCACCCATGCCAGCGAAGCGGAGGTCGCCACAAAGAAAGAGAATGAGAGAGTTGCCGGAGGGGAGAGCAACAGGGGTCCCTCATCAACCCACTGCAGGTCGCCCCGGAAAAATCAAGAACAAAAAGGGGTAAGGGACATTGACCCGGGTGACCATCACTATATGGCCGGGCCGGCCGGCATTTATCAACATTTGGTTCATGGTTGTTTTTATTGGTAATCCTGTCACTTTATCTTGTTCTCCTCGGGGTATCGCCGCATCTGTTCACCAGTAATCCGATATTCCCGGCCGATCTCAGTCGCCCGCAGACGCGTGGACTTGATCATTTCGCGCATCGTTTTCACATGCACCTTCAGGAGATCTGCGACTTCTGCGGGAATGTTAAGGTAGGGGCGGGGCTGACTGGCCCTCCTGGTATCACAGGATTCATCTGATCAGTCCTCCCCAAGGAGCATAATAGCGATCACAGATCCCCCATCGTCACCCGCCCGTGTCAGTGGCCCCCGGCGTTCGTTGAGAAACACAGGCGAGTCGAGCGTCACTTCACCGGGATAATCGGCCTTCCATTCCGCGAGGTATTCCTTCGCCATGACGAGCCTGATATAACGGGGATATGATGTCTTGAACTTGACATTGACGGCAATCCCCTTCGAATCCGCTTTCGAGATCTACCCAAATAATCTAAGCGATTTCGCCAACACTGAATCCTCCTACGCACATGGTCATTAACAAACCCCCGGTTCCTGATACCTATTGAGGTGCCGAGAAACGTCATGATCTCTTTTGGAATCTGCAGTTCGGCGGCTCTCTTGGTTATCGTATCCTTGGGCGGGCTCTTGATCCTCCGGATCTTCTTTTCCGGCAGTTCGAGATATTCGCTCTCGATCAACCAGAAAAGGAATCCTTTGAGGATGTCGACGTGATCAGCGGTGGTATTCTGTTTGCACGGCCGTCCCCTTATACGGTGGCCTGACCGTAGCGATTCGATGCCGAAGTAAATCGAGCCTATGGGAGGTCTTGGAAGGGTGAAATAAAATGTCGCCAGCATATGAGGGTGCAGCTGGTTTTGTTGCAACGGGGGAGTTTATTCCTGCGGTCGCCCGCTTTTCGGCAAGATATTCTCTGATAAGTTGCAGGTCTCTGTTGTTGATCTGTCCGGTCGTGAGCCCCCGGTTGATAGCGGCATCCGCATATTCAGATTTGATACAACCGAACGTCTCAGCTGTCACAGGTGTGGAAGGCATACAAAAGAGAGTTTCAGGCCACCCCCTATAAAGGGGAGCCTTGAGCATGTAACCTGGTGATCGAATGCTGCGGGTGGGATCCGAACCCACGACCTCCAGATATCTCAGATGATGGGCGCTTGTGTGTCTGCTCAAAACCCTATGAGTCTGGCGCCCTAACCAGCTAGGCCACCGCAGCGCACAAGAGTGCATATTAAAAACGCAGTATACGCTCTTAAAGGTTCTGTTTTGGAGTAAAAGGGGATAAAAGGGGTTTCTCCTCACTTCTTCCGCTGGCTCTGGAGGTAGATATTGACCGCACCCGTTATGGCCGCGATCTGCTTGCCCTGACGGAGGGATGCCGCGAGCGTCTGCATCCGCGACTCCTCTTCGCGGACGTACCGGGCGAGCGTCTTTGCCATGTGATCCTCTTCGAGGAAGTGGGTGTGTGTGTCACCCTCGACGAAGTGGGCGTTGTGCATGATGGCATGGTGGAGGGGGAGCGTCGTTTTCACACCGATGATGATATACTCGTAGATTGCCCGCCGCATCCGGGCTATCGCCTCCCTCCGGTCGGCTCCCCAGGCGCAGAGCTTGGCTATCATCGAGTCATAGGTCGGGGGAATGGTATACCCCATGTGAATCCCGGAATCGACCCGTATGCCGGGACCGCCCGGGGAACGGTACCGGAGGATCTTTCCCGGGTCTGCAGCAAAGTTGTTGAGCGGGTCCTCGGCATTGATCCGGCACTCGATGGCGTGGCCCCGGATCGTCACGTCCTCCTGGTCGAACGGGAGAGCCTCTCCTGCAGCAATCGCGATCTGCTTTTTGACGATGTCCCGGCCCGTGATGAGTTCTGTGACCGTGTGCTCGACCTGGAGGCGCGTGTTCATCTCCATGAAGTAGTAGTTCCCGTCGGCGTACAGGAACTCGACAGTCCCGGCGTTGGTATAATCCGATGCCCGTGCCACTGCAATCGCGGAGGCTGCCATCTTATCGCGGAGCCCGGGCGTCATGATGGGACACGGGGCTTCCTCTACCAGCTTCTGGTGACGTCTCTGGATGGAGCACTCGCGGTCGAAGAGGTGGACGATGTGCCCGTGCTCATCGGCGAGCACCTGGAACTCGATGTGACGGGGCTTCTCCAGGTACTTCTCGATGAAGACCGTCGCATCGCCGAACGCCGACTGGGCAATCCGCTGGCCGGCCTCGATGGACGCCCTGAGATGGGCCTCGTCATGGACGATGTGCATCCCGATCCCGCCGCCCCCGGCACTCGCCTTCACGATCACCGGGTACCCGATCCTTTCCGCAACCTCGCAGGCAACGTCAGGGTCATCGATGCCCCCTTCCGTTCCGGGAAGGACGGGGACGCCGGCCTCCCGCATCATCCTCTTGGACTCGACCTTCGAGCCCATGGCCTTGATCGTCTTCCAGGACGGCCCGATGAAGACGACCCCCTCCTCCTGGCAGAGCCTTGCAAACCGGTAGTTCTCTGCGAGGAACCCGTAACCGGGATGAATGGCCTCGGCCCCTGATTTCTTCGCGATATCGACGATCCTCTCCATGTTAAGGTAACTCTTTGCCGGCGGGGCTTCTCCGACCAGGAAAGCCTCGTCCGCGTACTTCACGTGGAGGGCGTCGGAGTCCGCGGTGGAATAGATGGCGACCGTCTCGATGTCGAGCTCCCGGCATGCCCGCATCACGCGGATCGCGATTTCGCCCCGGTTTGCGACGAGCACCTTCTCGAAGTAGGTCATTTCACCACCAGGAGCACGTCACCGCTCTGCACCGTGTCCCCGGTATCGACAAAGATGTCCGTGACTCTCCCGTCAACCGGGCTGTGGATGGGGTTTTCCATCTTCATCGCCTCCAGCACGAGGAGGAGGTCACCTTTCTTCACCTGGGCGCCGCGACTGGTGAGGATTTTCAGGACCATGCCCTGCATGTGGGCCTTGATCCCGCCCGGCATATCTCCGCGGGGGATCTTATCCTGAGCCGGTGATGCCTGGACGACGGAGCTTCCCCCGACTGATATGATCCGGACCGAGAAGACTTCCCCGTCCACCTCCACTTCCATCGCATGGGGCATGACGGGGATCTCGGGAGCGGCTGCCTTCTTTGCCGGAATATCCTCGGGTTTTCTCTCGCCCTTCAGGAACGAGGGAGCGATTGCGGGGTACAGAATATACGTCAGGACGTCTTCTTCCTTTTTTATCAGCCCCTCGGCCATTGCCTGCGCTTTCATCTTCTCGTACACCGGTTCGAGAAGGTCTGCGGGCCGGACCGTGATCACCGGTTCGTCGCCGATGATCAATTTCCGGATATCGTCGGGAATGTCACCGGGGGGTTTCCCGTAGAGCCCGCGGACATAGTCCCTGACCTCGTTTGTCACGTTCCTGTAGCGTTCACCGCCGAGAAGGACGTTGAAGACAGCCTGCGTGCCCACGATCTGGGACGTGGGCGTGACGAGCGGCGGGTAGCCAAGGTCCCTGCGCACCCGGGGGATCTCCTCGAAGACGGCATTGAGCTTGTCAAGGGCGTCCTGCTCCTTGAGCTGGGAGACGAGGTTCGAGATCATGCCGCCGGGGAGCTGGTAGAGGAGTACGTCGCTGTCGACCCTCTCGGATATCGGGTCGAGGATACCCGCGTACTTCTCGCGGATCTTCATGCACTCGTCCCGCACGTCCCGCAGGGCACGCAGGTCAATTCCTGTGTCGCGGGGTGTTCCCTGCAGAGCGGCGACAACACTCTCGGTCGGGGGCTGCGACGTCCCCATGGCGAAGGGAGACATCGCGGTGTCGAGGATATCGACACCGGCCTCGATGGCTGCCTGGTAACTCATCGGTGCAATCCCGCTCGTGCAGTGGCAGTGGAGGTCCACGGGGAGGTCCGTCTTTTCCTTTATCCGGGAAATCAGGTCATACGCCGCGTCCGGCATGATCAGTCCCGCCATGTCCTTGATGCAGATGGAATCGCATTCGAGTGAGTGGAGTTCCTCTGCCATGGCGGCGAACTTCTCGTTCGAGTGGACCGGGCTCGTTGTGTAGCAAATGGTCCCCTGCAGGTGGGCTCCCGTCTCCTTCACCCGCTTCATCGCCCGGGTCATGTTCCGGATATCGTTGAGGGCGTCAAAGACCCGGAAGATGTCCACGCCGTTTTTATGGGCAAGATCCACGAAGCGGTCGACCACGTCGTCGGGATAATGCCGGTAACCAACGAGGTTCTGGCCCCGGAGAAGCATCTGTATGGGGGTCTGCTTCAGCACCTCCTTGAGCATCCGGAGCCTCTCCCAGGGGTCCTCGATAAGGTATCGGATGCTCGAGTCGAAGGTTGCACCACCCCAGGCCTCCACCGAAAAAAAACCGATTCCATCGATCTTCCGGGCGAGGGTGAGCATGTCCTCTGTCCGCATGCGCGTTGCTATCAGGGACTGATGGGCATCTCTCAACGTGGTATCTGTAATTGAAACCTTTCCGGAACGGGAAATACGCATCGGGATCCTCCGGGCTTGGCGGCAGCTCGAGCGGGAGGCAACAGCTAAACCTCTAAATCCTTCATTGTATTAGTATAAAAAATTCTCCGAGTGGTCGAAAAGCGATGAATGCAATGGCTAATGCCGCAACCGTGACAAGGATATCGCGAAACGGTGTCCGGAACCGGGCACACACCGACCCGCCCCCGGAGTACCCCCTGGCTACGAGGAGGTCTCCCTGGTCAGACGCCCTCCGGAGGGCACTGTACAGGAGGCCGGTGGAGAGGGGGACAATACCCGCGATCCCGATCGGCATCCCCTTGAGGGAGAAAGCCCACTTTGCCTTCCTGATTTCATCCTCGAGGAACCTGAGGGCGGAAAGGGCAATTTCACCGGCAAGCCCGCAGTCAAAGCCCAGGCCCCGCCCCAGGAGCCACGTGCAGACGCTGAGAAACTCGCCGGGCCCCTGGTCCAGGAACGCGAAAGTGGCGACGAGAAGGACAACTGCGAGCCTGAGGCTGTAGGATGCCCATTCTCCACCCGTAACGAAAAGGGCGAGGGATACGGTGAGGAGGGGGAAAAAAACGAGGAGTGGCCACCGGGAACGCCAGAGGCAGACGGGCCCGGAGAGCGTGCAGGCCCACCACAAAAAAGCCAGGATTGCGCCATGCACGGACGTAAAGGCAGCAGCAGAGAGTGCAACGACTGCAAGCAGCCTCAATCGCGGGTCCTGCATGCCGCCTCCCCGATATCCTCGAATGACACGTTTTGGGGTACCTGTCCTGCGGCAACCAGGGCTTTAATCCCTGCAGGGGCCCCCTGCCAGGATGCGATTGCTTCGGGAACCCGTCCCCGGCAGGCGAGTGTGTGGTCTTCGAATTCCCAGATGACGTCCACGCGGGGGAGGAAATGCCGCTCATGGGTACACAGGATGACGATGCCCCCCCTCTTTTTTCCGATTTCCCTGCAGAGACGAAGCCTGCCGGTGCAGTCGAGGCCGCTGAACGGCTCGTCGAGGATGAGCAGGTCATCGTCCCGTGCAAGGACGCAGGAGAGAAGCAGCCTCTTCAACTCGCCACGCGAGAGGGAGAGGGGGTCTTCTTCGCCACGGCCAAAGAGACCGGACCGGGAGAGCACACCGTCTACGGGAACACCAAACGACGATATTTCTTCGCGGATGGTCTTTTCTGTCAGGTGCAACTCCGGGAACTGGAAGAGGAGCATGGAACGGGCGATCCCTCTCCGTTCCACGGACCCCTCCGTGGGCGGGAGAAGCCCTGCCGCAACGAGTGCCAGCGTCGATTTGCCGGCACCAACACTTCCCGTCACGAGGTGGACACCGGGAGAAAAAGCACATGAAGCACGGATCGATACCTCCCCCCGCTTCACGAGGACACGGTCGAGGACGAGCTCCACTCCCTCCACCTCCATGAGGGCGGGTACCAGCAGGTATCCTTCAGTGCAGGGAAGACAGAGAGCGGTGTGCCCGAATACCTGACGCGTCCCCCCTCCATGAATACCACGTAATCGGCGGATGCAGCAATGTCCATGTCCTGCGTGCACCAGACCACGTGGGGAATCTGCATCGCCCGGATACACGCCTCCGCATGGACAGCAGTATCGCTATCGAGGTGCGAGTCCCACTCGTCGAGCACGAGGAGGGCGGGATTTCCGACCACTGCCGTTGCGAGCGCACAGAGCACCTGTTCCCCGCCCGAGAGGTTCCGGACCTCGCGGGAGAGCAGCCCCTCTATCCCTACGGACCGGGCCGCACGTGATACGGCTCGCTCCACCTCTTCGCAAAGTGCATGCCGGAACCAGAGGGGCGAGGCTACCTCCTGGGAAACGATTGAGAAGAGGCTGTTTTTCCCCGGAAACTCGTGGACAAAGCCCCTCTCCAGGGTAGCGGGGTCTCTCCCGTCAACCGTGATGGATCCTCTTTCGGGAACGCTGATTCCCGCAAGGAGACGGAGCAGTGTCGTCTTCCCGCTCCCGTTCCTGCCCGTGACAACACAAAGGCCGTTTGGAATGGAAAGTATTGGGACGGAGAGGATGCCGTGGGAAAGTCCCTCAACCCGGATCATCATTGTCCCCCCCTGCGGGTGTTCACACCGGTGATCCGGGAAACCCTGTTCGTAACAGTATACGCGGCAAATGCCTTGAGCAGGTCACCGGGCACGAAAGGCACTGCACCGACGAGGATAGCAGCAGGAAGGGAGAGACCGGAAGAATACGCAAGCCACGCGATGCCGCATGAATAGTAGATGGATGCACCCGCTCCCATACCTGCCCACCGGGCCTGCCAGCTCCGGTGTTCATAGCACATACCGGAGACGAACGCCGCCGGGACAAACCCAAGGAGGTACCCTCCCGTCGGCCCGAGGAGAACGCCGATCCCGGCTGCCCCGTTGTGGAAAACAGGGAAATTGAGTGCACCGAGCAGCAGGAAGAGAAGGACCGGTACGACCGCGTACCTCCCCATGAACCCCGCAGCAAGGAAGAGAAAGAGGGTCTGGAGGGTCAGAGGTACAGGAACGAACGGAACCGAGATCCAGGACCCTGCTGCGAGGAGCGCGGCAAAAGTGCCGGTATGGGCGATAAAGAGGGCTCTCTCCCGTCCGGACAACATCGTCAACCATGAAATTTTTCCTGGTTGACGAGTTAATCCTGTCGCTGGATACAGTCCCCGGCGATCACGCGCTCGATCTTTCCGCTGTCCTTGCGGACGAGCAGCGCACCGAACTCGTCGATATCGATTGCCTCACCCTCGAAACTCGATTTCAGGGTGTTGATCCGGACCCGGCGTTCCAGCGTACAGGAGAGACTCTTCCATTCGCGGATGACCGAGTCGAACTCTCCGGCCTCGAGCAGCGAATAGCGGCTCTCGAATTCCTTCAGGATCCGGGCAAGAAGCGCGGGCCTATCGACATCGTGGCCGACTTCAAGGCTCACGGAGGTGACGGCATTGGGGACCACGGAGAGGTCCTGGAGGGAGACGTTCACGTCGATACCCATTCCGAGCAGGGCATAATTGACCCTGTCAGCCTCGGCAGATATCTCGAGGAGGAGCCCCGCGACCTTCTTGTCCCCGATATACACGTCGTTTGGCCACTTGATCAGGGCACCAAGGTCATATTCCTTCCGGAGGGCACGGGCAACCGCGATCGATCCGGCCATCGTAATCATGAAAATCCTGTCGATGGGGATCGCCGGCCTGAGAATGATCGTTACCCATATCCCACCCCGGGGCGAAACCCATGACCGGCCCAGCCGCCCCATGCCCCCCGTCTGCTGTTCCGCGATGATGACAGTTCCGTGGAGTGCAGCAGGGTCCTCCTCACGAACCATCTGCTTTGCCACCCAGTTCGTCGAGACAGTGCTCTCGAAGTAGCGCATCATCCTGCCCATCACGTTCGTCCGGAGCTTCTTGTGGACTTCGTAGGGGAGCAGCCGGTTGCTGCTCTTCTTGAGGCGGTATCCCTCCCGGTGCGATGCCTGGATATCGTATCCCATGTTGATCAGTTCCTTGATGTGCTTCCAGACCGCCGACCGGGATATCCCGAGGGCAGCGCTGATCTTCTCACCCGGGACCGGGCCGTCACTGTTTTCGAGCACCTCAAGGACACGGAATGCTGCCTCGTACATGGTATTACCTTTTGGATGCGGCCTGTTCGGAAGGGAGCGGGCAGGGGTCCTTGCCGCAGACCTGCCTCAAAATCTCTGACTGGTGTTCCATGAGCGTGGCAAGGTCGAAAATCCCCGTGATGTCCACGACACCGATTGCGGCAAGAACGTCTCCGGCAGAATCGCGGACGGGTGCCACGATGACCGGCACACCCCTGTAGGCCCCGGTCTTGGGGGTGGTCTTGATAAGCCGGTTCTCCCTGATGACATCTTCGAGGACAGGACCCGTGTAATTCCTGTCCACCACGAAGCCGTTCTCTATCCTGATGCCGGGGCGACGGGCAGACCGGACAGTGATGGGGAGCCTGTTGAGGAGTTCATGGAGTGCAAGGCCGACAGGTTCGAGGTCTTCAGGGCCGCTGTCCACGGAGATAACGTAGCGATTCATGGGCAGATCCTTACTCTATTCCCTGGTCTTTGTTCACAATAATGTTTCCGACCCGCCGGAGCAGAATTGACGGATGAACTCCTTTGAAGGGTATTCGTGGATGGTGGTGACAACCGCCTCGCCGCTGCCGGCACTGCACCGGAGGAGAACTGCCCCTTGTGCATTCCGTGCAACGACCTCGCAGTCGTGTTCCGGGAAGAACCCGTCGCACTCGATTGTGGCAGGGTCGAACCCGGCAAAAAGGGATGCACATCCGTGGGAGGAGACGCATTCGACCCCCCCTTCTCCCTTTTTATGCGTATAGAGCACCCGGAACGGGAGCCAGTCGTAGGCATCTGCCCGGTCGATTCCCGGCCCGAAAACGAGGAGTCTCCCCCCGTTCCCGATGAATTTCCTGATGCGCGACGATGATGCCCGGAGTGCAGGCAGCAACCGGGAATAGGCCGGGTTGGCAAAGCCCGTCGGGACGACGAGGGCACAGAACCTGCCCCGGAAGAAGGGTGCCGCGAGGAGCTGGGGGGTCACGTGGTCGCAGGAGACCCCGCATTCTTCGAGGTACCGGGAAAAGACGAGTTTTTCGTCCCAGAGCAGGCCGACCCGCGGTGTCACCCCTTGATCACCGCCAGCGGTTCAAGCCGGGCGACGAGGCGGGAGAGGCCGACCTCGTGGACGACGCGGACGACTTCGGCACTCGGCTTGTAAACGTCAGGGGCCTCGTCTGCCAGGGAAGCGTCGTTTGGTGCCCGCACGACGATGCCCGCCTTCCCGAGGCTCTCGCGGATCTCCCTGCCTGTGATCCGGCGCTTGGCCTGCGTCCTGCTCATGACCCTCCCGGCGCCATGGCAGGTGCTCCCGAACGTCTTTTCCATTGCTGTCTGTGTCCCGTGCAGGACAAACGAGGGTGTCCCCATGCTGCCGGGGATGATTACGGGCTGGCCCACGCGGGAATAGGAGGCGGGGATACCCGGGGATCCCGGTCCGAAAGCCCTCGTTGCCCCCTTGCGGTGAACGCAGAGCCGCAGCCTTTTGCCATCGACGAGGTGTTCCTCTATCTTTGCCACGTTATGGGCAACGTCGTACACGAGGCGCATCTCTTTCTGGGGCACATGGTAGAGTTCCTCCATGACTTTCCGCGTCCTGTGCATGATCACCTGCCGGTTTGCCCATGCGTAGTTTGCGGACGCCGCCATCGCCCCGAAGTATGCCCGGCCTTCGGGGGAGTCGAGGGGGGCGCAGGCAAGCTGGCGGTCAGGCAGGGATATGCCGTACCGTTTCGTAGCCGCTTCGAGGACACGGAGATGGTCGGTGCAGACCTGGTGGCCCAGGCCCCGGGAACCGCAGTGGATCATGATGCAGACCTGGCCCGGCACGAGGCCAAAGGCGGATGCTGCCGCCTCGTCGTAGATTTCCCTGACAACCTGCACTTCGAGAAAATGGTTCCCGGATCCAAGCGTCCCGCTCTGGGGGATTCCCCTCGCCCGGGCTTTCTCGGAGACTGCTGCAGGGTCGGCCCCTTCCATGCACCCCCTCTCCTCGCAGAACTCCGTGTCCTCTGCCCGCCCGAACCCCTGCCTGACGGCCCAGGAAGCCCCCTCCACGAGGACGGAGTCAAGGTCTTTTCCTGAGAGGCGGAGATTGCTCTTTCCCCCGACACCCGTCGGGATTTCACGGTAGAGTCGTTCGGCAAGCTCCCTGCGGTTGGTGATGTCCTTTTCTTCCAGCGGTGTGGAAAGGAGCCTGACCCCGCAGTTGATATCGAAGCCGACACCACCCGGGGAGATGACACCGCCTTCGAACGCGAAAGCAGCAACCCCGCCGATGGGAAAGCCGTATCCCCAGTGGATATCGGGCATTGCAAGCGACCGCTTCACAATTCCTGGCATTGTCGCGACATTGGCAAGCTGGCGGACGGCACCCTCCTCGAGCGTTCCGGCAAGCCGGGGGGAGAGGTAGAAGACGCCGGGAACCCGCATTCCCGGGACATATCCCAGGGGGACTTCCCATTCACAGGGTCCGAGGCTCTGTATCCCGGGGAGCATAGTCACTCACACATCAAAGATGACATCAAGGATATATGAATCATCTTCCCGGCGAAGGGAGAGATCGGAAAAAGAGATACCCTTGACCCCGCGCCCGCCCCCGTGCCTCTCCGGGGAGAATGGCTCGCCATGGAGTATACCCTTCGCCTTCGTGTCACTGACGGTCACATCGGCACGTGAGACGACGAACCCCTCAACCTCCGAGATGAAGAGAACCTCGGAGAGGAATGCGAAAACCAGGGATTCCGGGTCGTGGGCATCGACCTCAATCTCCCGTTCCTGTCCGTCTTCGCCAGGCCGCCCGTACATCACGTCCATCAGGGCCCTTGCTGCCTCGGAATAGAGTTCTCCAAGGGAGGCTGCCCGGATCCTGAACCGGGCATCCGCGGTATGTTCGAGCTCTTCAAAACTCATTGCCGGCAGGTCCCTCGTCCCCGGGAGGGTCCAGGAAGAGGGGGAGCATTCCCCTGTGGATGGAGTGCAGGTACCGTGCCTGGTGAATGGAGATAAAAATCGTCCTGTCCCTTATCTTAACCTGTATATCGGTTGGTTTGGGTGGCTTCATGCTCACGGGAAGGAGTATGGGACCGCCACACGAGGTGCAGACCCGAAAATCACACCCCCTCCTCTCGATATAGTCGGCCACGTCCTCGTTCACCATGATCTCTTCGGGAAGAAGACGTGAATTGGATCGTACATACATGATTCTCACCACATCGACCGGAAAGGGTAAAAAAATTGTGAAGGGATGCCCGGAGGTTTTCAGCCGACGATGCGGGAGACCAGGTCGACATACTGCTCTTTTAACTGGTAAATGCTATGGGTTCCTTCCTTGTTCTTCATGACATGGAGGATCCCTATCCGGGAAGCGATGATGCCCACCATCGCGGCAACAGAATGGTAACTGATGGAGAAACGCCTGTTGAGGTGTTCACAGATCTTCGCGATGGTCAGGGTTTTCATTCTGAGGAAGAGTTTCAGCATCGCACGCCGGACCCCGGTCTGGTCACGCGAAAGGTATACCTTCAGGCGGCTCTCGATGACGGCCTTGATCTCGTGCGGAGATCTCATGAAGTGGTACTCACCACAAGTTTTATATAAGCATTTCTTTTCGATCCAGTTTCATGTGTCCCCGGAAACCCCGATTCAGGGAGGATTACGGTGAATAATGTGCGAGGGCGGGGAAAATAACCAATCAGGGGATACCCGTGGATAGCCCGGTTCCCCGAAGAATTTTACCCATGTATCACCAAGTACTGGGCTATGGGATTTGTCGGTTACAATGTGAACAGGTATACTCCCCGGCAGATGATGGTCGTCCCGGCCGTTATCCTCCTCCTGAGCCTGGCCCTCCTGGGCTTTAACATGGCCAGTTTCGGGATGCCGGTCAGGCCGGGAATCGATTTCTCGGGGGGTACGGCGGTCACTCTTTTTACACCCGATTCAGCCGAGCAGATCAGGGCTTCATTCTCCGCGTATCCCCTCCTCTCCGTCGGGGAAGGCGTGAACAACGGAAAGTACCTGAAGTTCGGGCCGATGGATGATGCGAGCCTCCAGGCGCTTGCAACAGATATCGGGGGTCGCTACCCTGATGCCAAGATTGACCAGATCGGGGCGTCCTTCGGAGAAACTCTGCAGCAGCAGGCCCTGATTGCGCTCATCATCTCGTTCGTGGGAATGACGATCGTCGTCTTTATTGCATTCCGTTCGTTCGTTCCGGCAGGAGCCGTTGTCCTTTCTGCATTCGCGGACATCGCGATGACGGCAGCCGGGATGAGCCTCGTCGGGATCGAACTCTCCCTTGCGACCGTTGCCGGGCTGCTCATGCTGATAGGGTATTCTGTCGATTCGGATATCCTTCTCACCATGAGGGTCCTTAAACGGCAGGGGAAACTCGAGGAGAAGCTTGCCGGTGCTTTCAGGACGGGAATCATCATGACAACCACGACAATCGTGGCAGTCGCCGCAATGTGGGTCGTTGCACTGGTCGGTCAGATAACGGTCGTCTGGGAGATCGCGACCGTCCTCCTGATCGGGCTTTTCGTTGACATGATGAACACGTGGCTCACGAATGCCGGGATAATCAAGTGGTACGTGCAGAAGAGGGGTGGAAAATGAGCATGGAAAAGATAAAGACGATCGTGAGCCATTGGCAGGTCGCGCTCATGCTCATTCTCGTTGTGCTGGCAGCAATTGCCATCGCACCGCGTTTCGAGGACGGGAAGTTCACGACAAACCTCCAGTACGGGCTCGACCTGCAGGAAGGGACCTGGCTCCAGATGGAATTCAAGGCAGTCGTTGCCGGTTTCGAGACGGATAAGGACCCCGGGGATTTTGCCAAGGCCATCCAGAACCAGACCGATGCCGAGGTGTACGTCCTTGACAAGAACAAGATCGAGATAAGGAAGTACATCCCAAGGGAAGACCTTGAAACCGTTTTCAACACCGCAGGGGGACGACTCACCTCCTACGAGCAGGGAGTCTCGAAGCAGACGGCCGAGGATGTCAAGAGGATACTCGAGAACAAGCTCAATGCCCTCGGCACGAAGGATGCCCGGGTCAACCCGCTCGTGGGGCTTTCGGGTGTCTCGCATTATATACGCGTGGAACTTGCCGGCGTGAGCATGGCACAGGCAAAGGAGATCGTGGGCAGGCAGGGGAAGTTCGAGATCAGGATTCACACGACCGGAAACGAGACTGAAAACGTTCTCTACGGTGACAGCATCACGACGGTGGGAGTGCCGAGCCACGACTCCCCCGGCAGCCCGGTCTGGGGTGTCTCGTTCACGCTGAACCAGGACGGGGCAGAAAAACTGCAGAAGGCGGCAATCCGGACAGGAGCGGTCTCGAAACCCGATGCCCACTACCTCGATATGCTCCTTGACGGGAAAGTCGTATACAGTGCACCGCTCTCGCCGGACCTAGCGGCAAAACTTGCCCAGGAACCGATCCGCCAGCTGTATGCATCGACGGGAACCGGTGATGCGGGACTGAGGGATGCCAAGAACCTCGAGATACACCTCCGTGCAGGTGCTCTCCCTGTCGACGTCGTGGTTGCCGGTTCCGGTTTCGTACCGGCAGAGCTCTCGGATTACTTCAAGCTGATGTGCGTGGTTGCCTTCATCGCCGCAGCGATTGCCGTCGGGATCGTGATCTTCCTCCGGTACCGCGAGCCTGCTATCGTCCTGCCGATGATGGCAACGAACCTTACCGAGATCGTGATACTGCTCGGTATCGCAACATTCATCCAGCAGCTCGACCTCGCATCGATTGCAGCCCTTATCGCGGTGCTCGGAACAGGTGTCGACCAGCTGGTCATCATCACGGACGAGATCCTCCACGAGGGCAAGGTACCGTCGCCCACGCTCTACACGAAACGCCTGAGCCGGGCACTCGGGATCATCCTCGTTTCTGCAGCAACCGTGATCATCGCCATGGTCCCGCTTGCCCTGATGGATCTCTCGAGCCTCCGCGGGTTTGCAATCATCACGATGATAGGTGTCATCATCGGCGTAGCCGTGACACGTCCTGCCTATGGGGAGATAATCAAGGAGATCCTCTCCAAATAACCCCATAGAAAATCTTTATCATTCATTTTCTTCCACTAAGACACTTGGTAATAGTGATGAGCCGACCGGTTTTAATTGACTTTTTTGCCGAATGGTGCGGTCCGTGTAAACGACAGGGGCCAATCCTCGAGGAACTGAAGAGGAGGATGGGAGAGAAGATCGAGATCAGGAAGATCGACGTCGACCAGCACATGGACATGGCAAACAGGTACGGAATCAGGGTTGTCCCGACGCTGATCATCGAAAAAGACGGAAAGATCGTCAGGAGCCTCGAAGGGGTCACCAGCGCCGAGACGCTGGAATCGATGCTGGCACCCCTGGTGGAATGACCATGCGAGTCGGGATAGTGGGTGGCACCGGGGACATTGGCGAGGGGCTTGCAATGAGGCTCTCCTCCCGGCACGACGTCGTCATCGGGTCCCGGGACGAGGCCCGGGCTGTTACGAGCAGCCAGTGCTGCCTGACCACTCTCCGGCAGAGGGGCTTGCCCTGCTCCTGCGAAGGTACGACGAACCAGCAGGCCGTTGACAGGTCAGACATTGTCATCCTCGCCGTGCCGTTTTCCCACGTCGCCGGAACGGTATCAGGCCTCCGGGGTCTCTCGGGGAAGATCGTGGTCTCCCCCGTAAACCCGATCGAGAAGCGCGACTACTTCATGTACGTCCCGCCACCGGAGGGCTCCGCGGCAATGATGATCAGGAAGCTTCTGCCCGCGGGCGCCCGGCTGTGTACGGCGTTCAACACAGTTGCGGCAAACAAGTGGCGGGCACTGGACCAGGAACTGCACCTTGCCGTCCCGGTCTGCGGCGATGACAGGGATGCAAAGGCAACCGTGATGGAACTGGTCAACAGCATCGAGGGTATCAGGGCGTACGATGCCGGGCCCCTTGCCGCGTCGTGCATGGTCGAGTCCCTGACACCGCTCCTCCTCAACATTGCCCGGTTCAACAGGATGCGGGACGTGGGAATAGAGTTCAGGTAAATACTCCCCGGTTTTCCCGGAGGTTGATTCCATGACAGCCTACGCACTGGAATTTGAGAGCATAGGAAAGCGTCTCTGCCAGGAACGGCTCGTGTCGGCAAATTTCGGGAACATGAGCGTCCGAAGGGACGAAGGGTTCCTCATCACCCGGACCGGTTCTTTCCTCGACAACCCCGGAGAACCGGTCTTTGTCCCCCTCGAGGGCGATGTCCCCCGCGAGGCCTCAAGCGAGTTCCGTCTCCACAGGGAGGTATACCGGAGGACTGCCCACGACGCGGTGGTGCACGCCCACCCGGTCCACGCGGTGGCGCTCTCTCTCGGGAGGGACCACGTGATCACGCTTGACAGCGAGGGCCAGATGTTTGCACCCAAAATCCCGGTCGTCGGCGGGGCACCGGGGAGCATGGAGATGGCCGATAATGTTGCCGGCGCGCTCGCGG
>Ga0208940_1001887_pt1 | contig 20810 bp, 16 predicted proteins | sample AD_JPNNA6_MetaG_FD_184445 | JGI IMG/M metagenome (GOLD analysis project Ga0208940, IMG submission 184445) | Active sludge microbial communities of municipal wastewater-treating anaerobic digesters from Japan - AD_JPNNA6_MetaG (SPAdes) (version 2) | ecosystem: Engineered > Bioreactor > Anaerobic... | reverse complement strand
TACATCATCAAAATTAAGTCTTGACGGTACTCCCTGCAAAAATATCCGTACTGAACTTTTAATAATATCAAGAGAGCTTGCCACAATCATGAGAGCTATCGCCACGCTTACTATTACGTCAAGGATAACCCAGCTATTGTTAACCATGAGCACCAGGCCGGTAATGATAACCCCAATTGATGAAACCGCATCGTACAACAGGTGCAAAAATGCTGCTTTAAGATTCAGATTTTCATCTCTGCTTTTATACAGCACTAGCATGGAAATGACATTGCCTGCCAGACCAATACATGCTACCGGCAGCATCACTCCAGGATTGATGGGCTCAGCATGTACATACCGTTTGACAGCCTCAACAATGATATATCCGCCTATAACAAACAGCGCTAATGCGTTGACAAGCGCAATGAGCACCTCAAAACGTTTAAGCCCAAACGAATACTGCTTGCCGGGTTTGTGCTGTGATACCTTCTGCCCAATATAACCCAGTATAAGCGAGATGACATCAGAAAGGTTATGCCCTGCATCAGACACAAGGGCTAAACTGCCTGAAATAATACCACCAATATACTCAGCCGCTGTAATGATGACATTGAGCACTACCACAAGGATAAACCTTCCCTGGTTATACTCATGACTATCATGCTCGTGATGGTGGTCCATAGATAATCCTTTTTTATATACTCTTGTAATTCAATATACTATAGCCACGTATTGTCATCAATTTTTTATTTTTTGGTTGCATATATGTGCCATTTTTCTGTTAAAATACTATGGATTATCATGAACATATTTCCGATAGTATTATGTAAGAGTGAGATTATTCTATTTTTTAAGGAAAATGGTATGAAAACGGCAATATGTGCTGCAATTATTTGTTCTGTTATGGTTTTTCCTGCATATTCACAAAATAAAAATGCAAAGCCCCAAACAGCCAAAGAGGAAAAAACTACTCAACCAAAGCAGGCAAAAAATATTGCACAGGGATACGGCAGCGTTAAGTGGGGAAGTTATTTAAACGATGTAAAAAATAATGTAGCGGGCAGAATCATTTACATGGATGAAAAACGCATTATTATATCCCGTGATGGTGATCTTGAATACCGCTATGGATTTTTTTATCCCGAATACAATCAAACAGCTACTGAACCACAACAACCAAAACTTTTCTATGTTATTATTCAATTCCCCTATATTGCCCTTGATGATGTAAAGAAAAAGATGGAAGAAAAATACGGACCTGCAACCGGTGAATCCATAAAAAATAATCAGGGCGCCTATATATGGGACTCTGAATCAACGGCTGTTGTTTTATGGGTAGACAGCTATGAAAAAAAACCGTTCTGCCGTAAGATAACCTATATAAGCAAAATTATGGCAAAAGATATCAACGAATATTACGCTACAGTCTTCAGCAAAAAGGAGCAGGAAATCATCAAGAAGCTACAGCCATAATTTACATCTTCCATATCATCACAGGAATAAGAGCTATTTCATCATCAAGTGCACTGAGTGCTTTTGCAAACACCGTTCCAATCTTATCAAATGAATCAATAAGTGCTGGCATTGCACATCCAGGCGTGTCCGAAGTTACTAAAAGGTCACCGGGTTTTACCCCTTTTTGACGTGCATCAACTTTGCACAACACTGAGCCTGTTAAAGCAACGGGATATAGCTTTTTCTCTGAGCTGGCATTATTGATAACCATAACCGGATTACCAGCAACCACACCAATCACTCCTTTATTAAACGCACTTCGTGAGCGTGAAAGAATTGCGTTCCCCTGTTCACTGACAACAAGGACATCACCAGGTGAAATATATTCATTATCATCGGTTTTAAACATCTCAACAATGCTGGCATAATATTCTTTATTATCGCTATTCAGGCTAACCGTACCGTTAAAATATGATTGCCCGTTAACATATAAAGCCTTCCCATTACCAACAAGGCGTACAGTATCATCATAATGGGCGATAGTTCCATAGCCATCAGCCACCAGTGAATAGTTATGCTCACTTACAAACACACCTCCCGCACCAAATCGCGATAAACCCATGACTCCACATCCCTGAACGCCTTCTGAATTACCCTGTGACTGTCCCCGTACACCGCACAACGAGGCATGACCCAGCACACCGTATGCCTTTATTGTATGTCCATTGTTGCTCTGAACTATCCCTGCAACGCCAATGGCATTATCCTTATTTGCTACATTTTTTCCGTAAATAACCGCACTATCATGAGTTGGCGGTACAATATCAATAAATTCTTCTGACCTCTCTGCAGTTATAGCAATAGTTCCTGTATGCTCATGATAGGCATGTACTATGGGAGCGTAATCATGAGTATGAGGCAGTGGTTCGCGTTTATCGTAGAGTCGGGGATCATCAGATTGGACTGCATGCAACGTGCGGTTTTCACCATGCTTTGCAAGAGTGACAATACCAGGATTATCCACAGTTGCATCCTTTAACCGCCTGTCATTCCCCTGTACCACCACACCTTCTTTGTCCTCGCCATCCTCGGCTAACTCAACTATCCCCTTGCTGTGCGTTGTCGCATCTTTAAGCCGCCTGTCGTTGCCCTGAACCGCCACGCCTTCTTTGTCCTCACCATCCTCGGCTAACTCAACTATACCCTTGCTGTGCGTTGTCGCATCTTTAAGCCGCCTGTCGTTGCCCTGAACCGCCACGCCTTCTTTATCCTCACCATCCTCGGCTAACTCAACTATACCCTTGCTGTGCGTTGTCGCATCTTTAAGCCGCCTGTCGTTGCCCTGAACCACCACACCTTCTTTGTCCTCGCCATCCTCGGCTAACTCAACTATACCCTTGCTGTGCGTTGTCGCATCTTTAAGCCGCCTGTCGCTGCCCTGAACCGCCACGCCTTCTTTGTCCTCGCCATCTTCAGCTAACTCAACTATCCCCTTGCTGTGCACTGTGGCATCTTTAAGCCGCCTATCGTTGCCCTGAACCGCCACGCCTTCTTTGTCCTCACCATCCTCGGCTAACTCAACTATCCCCTTGCTGTGCGTTGTCGCATCTTTAAGCCGCCTGTCGTTGCCCTGTACCGCCACGCCTTCTTTGTCCTCGCCATCCTCGGCTAACTCAACTATCCCCTTGCTGTGCACTGTGGCATCTTTAAGCCGCCTATCGTTGCCCTGAACCGCCACGCCTTCTTTGTCCTCGCCATCCTCGGCTAACTCAACTATCCCCTTGCTGTGCACTGTGGCATCTTTAAGCCGCCTGTCGTTGCCCTGAACCGCCACGCCTTCTTTGTCCTCACCATCCTCAGCTAACTCAACTATCCCCTTGCTGTGCACTGTGGCATCCTTTAGCCGCCTATCGTTGCCCTGCACCGCCACGCCTTCTTTATCCTCGCCATCCTCGGCTAACTCCACTATCCCTCTGGCAACTATCGTTGCATCTTTAAGCCGCCTGTCGTTCCCCTGGACCACAGAAAACTCACTGTCTTCGCCATCATCTGCAAGCCTTACAATCCCAAATTTTTTTTCGGTAGCTTTTTGAATCCTTGAATCATTTCCTTTCACTACTGAATTTTCAACATATTCCCCATCGGGACACAGTTTAACAATTCCAAAGCTATTTTCTGTGGCTTCCTTCAATCGGGAATCAATTGACTGAACTGCAACACCTTCAACCATTTCTCTGTCATACGCCAAGCGTACAATTCCGTATTTAAGCTCTGTTGCAGGAGAAAGTCGTGAATCAGAAGCTTGAACAACCAATCCCTTTTCGCTTGAACCATCAGGAGCCATCTGGACAATGCCTTTGAATATTGTACTTGCATCGCGTAATCTGCTATCATTTGCCTGCACCACTGTTGCAGGTGTTGTATCACCATTTCCTGCTAATGTAACAATTCCTGGCTGAAAAATAGTTGCATATTGCACTGCTGCATTAACATGAGAATGGCTATCAGAAGGCAATGAGGCATATGCGCAGATCTGAGCAATCTGGGCACAATAGTTTTGTTTAGAAGATTGTACTGTTGTGCAAAGCATGCGTATATAGCGTGCATTAAACTGATACGAACCAAAGATATATGAGCGGTTAGCTTCGGCTTTAAATCGTTTTAATTCAGCTATGGTTGTCCATATCTTCCCGTCCCCACTTGATTCTATTGAAAATTGTTCAGGAAATAATTCTGCACTGGATGTTGAAATAAGACCAATGTGAGCAAGAGGGAAATCCCTTCCTATATCAATTTCAATCCACTGACGAGATGGTGTATTGCTTGTTTCAGATTCCCAATATTTTGCAGAATCATTCATTAATAAATTTGATGGATCATGCTCATATGATGAACATGAACTTGCGGTAATTGCACTTGCTCCCTGTATACCAACCTTTATCCCCCCTATCTCCGAAAAATATTTTGCAGCTATTCGCTTTGGTTTAATGATATACAGTTTCAAAAATTGGAATGCATTCATTGGCAGCAATACACGATACCTATCTTCATCAAGCGAATATCTGTTTTCTGTTTTTATTATCTTCCAGTTGCTGCCATCAACACTTGATTCAAGTCTAAAATCTGATGGGAATGTTGATTTGCCTGACGGAGAAGGAAACAACTCTATGACATTGACAGCCACAGCCAGACCATAATCAATAACAATATATTCGGCTGTAGCATTATGTGACTTATTGGTACACCAGAAGCTTTCTATATCGTCATTTAAAACATTGTCTGCTTTATTATCACCAGATGTACTGGATACTGAGTGTATTGCTCCCTTATAATAAGCTGATGTTAATATATTAACCGTATTCATCGTTTACTCCCCCACAGAAAATAAAATTATTCTTTTGGCCTTCTTGTGTACTAATGTGTAAAAAATCATCTAAATTTAAAAGCACATATTTTCTTTTAAGAATAAATAAAAGAATTAACATTTGCTTGATTTTTTATCAATTACTATTTATCTGTTACTATATCTTTTTTACCTTTTGTGGGCTCTTCTGAAAGTGGTTTTTTTATCTGATTAACAATGTGATTAAAAAATGGAAAATAGTTTTATCAATAGTTTGCACCCACAAAAGTATTACATAGTAAAGTTTTTGGTATCCTCTTATTAAGTATACTGTATACACATGGTTTACAAGCAACATGTATAATAGTCTTCAATATTCAAGGTACAATGTTTTAATTATTAATAAAATTTCAATGAAAATTTATAAACAATTACTATCAATAAAGAAGGTGTAATCCATGTCATCACCAATAACTGAAGAAAAAACTCCAAAAGGTTATGTTTTTAAAATAAATACTGTAAAAAGGCAATACGTATTATTTAATCAAAAAGGCGAACTCATCTATTCTGATGAAAACAAAACAAAACCATTCCACTCCATGAAAACAATTGTATTTATTGGTGTCCACCCTGGTGATGTAGCAATAAAGCAACCATATCAGCTTTTTAAGATACAAAACGCCTCAATAATTATTCCTTATATGTTAGAAAATAATACACGGCACTACATCTTTATTCCATCCGATAGCTATCTTGATCTAATACCCTGTATGGTAGAATATGCTAATGATATTGCATCATTCATCAGTTTTGTAAAAAAGGGGATTATGCCAGACTTCATCATTATAAATAGTGAATTGAGCAATGACGATAGTGCCATGATACAATCTCTTTGTCCATCGTCTCATGTTGAAATTGCAGGTCAATCTGTTGAACCACCAAATAATGATTCAAAACGTGCTGTAGATGCTGGCAATATTGATATTAATCTTTTATCAAATAATCCTGTATTTTTAGCGCGTGTCCATTTACGTAATCTGGATTTACCCCGGGTAAAACAGATTTTACTTGATATGGACCTTTCAGAATCTGATGCACAATATATCATCGCATTTTTAAATACAATGCTTCAGCATTCACAAAAAGAAGAGTTGCATAAGCACCTTGAAAAACTTAATGAATTAAAACATGCTTATGAATTTTATTATTATTGTATAGCTCATGATGACCATAATGTAAAACAACTCATAGAAAAAGCCGATAAAAAAGATCTTGTCACATTCCAGACATTAATACAAAAGGTAAAATTGCTTTTTCCAACAAAGGAAGAAAATTTACGGTTTGTTGATTTCGAAAATTACATCTGGGAAAAAAACAATGAACGTTAAAAAATTACTATCGCACATATTTGTATTACTCTTTTTTTCCGTATCCTATGCACAGCAGCCAATTGAAGTATATTTTACCAATCCTGACAGCAATGAAACAGTAACGCCAATACAAAAAGCCTTGATACATACCATCAACAGTGCTTCGGTGTCAATCTATGCTGCTTTATACGAACTATCCGATCCACTCATCATTGACGCATTATGCAACGCAAAACAACGTGGCATTGACGTCAGGCTTGTTCTGGAATCTGACAGGTTGAGCAGTACAGTAAAAACAAAACTGGAATCTTTTGCAATACCCATACGGCTGGATAACCGCAAAGGATTTATGCACAACAAATTCTTTATTTTTGACAACAAAGCAGTCTGGACAGGGTCATACAATACCACTGAGCGCGAAGCAAAGCTCAACAATAACAATGCTGTATATATTGACAATGAAGAATTAGCTTCAATCTATTTAGCCGAATTTAATGAAATGTTCCAGGATGGCATTTTTGGCAACAGAGGTGACAACAATCCTTTGCCTTTTTTGTTTAACAAATATTATGTCAAAATAGATGATATTAATATGAACGTTTACTTTTCTCCCGACGATGATGTTGAACGCATTATTGTGAAGCGTCTGGAAAAAGCAAAGAAGTCCATTTACTTTATGGCGTTTTCATTTACCAGCGAAGCAATTGGTGAAGCAATGATCAATAAGCATTCACAAGGCATTACTGTTAAAGGTATCTTTGAAAAAAGAGATATAAAAAATGTTAATAGTGAATACATTAAATTAAAGGTTGAAGGGCTGGATGTATACTACGATGCCAATCCCAATACCATGCATCACAAGGTCATCATCATCGATGACGAGCTGGTTATTACCGGTTCATATAATTTTTCCAAAAATGCTAAAAAGCAAAATGATGAAAATTGCATTATGATACAGTCACCCCGAATAGCTCAATTGTATATAGAAGAGTTTAACAAACTATATAACCAGGCATATAAAGCAGCCGTCAAAAAAAGGAAGTAATTCCATAAAAAGTACTTTACATATTCTCCATAGTTAATTGTTATATATTACATTAAAACATACTATCATAATACAATTGAAGTTATAAATATCATGAAGATAAAAAGTGCACTGGTCAACAGGTTTGTAGAACTTATAGAGGAAAACCATCAGGTTATCACCGAACAGTTTATGAACAATCTATTGCGCAATCCTGACACCATAGCGTTCAGAAAATTAGATCGACAGCTTGTATATGAGTTTGCCGATAACCTGTATCGCGAGCTTTCCAAATGGATTGCAAAAGATTACCCAAAAGAAGAGATTCTCAGGTTTTACCGAAAGATTGGCCATGAGCGCTTTGAGCAGGGTATCCCCGTTTCCCAGGCATGTAAGGCATTGATATTACAAAAACGCCATCTATGGCTTTTTGTACTGGATAAGCTGTACGATGACACCACTGCATACAAGGAAGCATTAACATTGAATAACCGTGTTGTTCTGTACTTTGACAGAGCGTCATTTGCCATGCTTCAGGGTTATGAAGACATGCTGTATCGTAAATTATAACGCTAATTTTTCCTTGCTTGCTATAAGCCTGGCAAGCACTCCCTCTAATTCAGCTTTTTTGTTTGTTTCCTTTTCTATGATCTTTTGTGGTGCTTTTTCCATAAATGTAGCATCATGTAACTTTTTTAGCACCTTATCAAGTTCACTTTGCATACGGACAATCTCCTTATCAAGACGGGCTTTTTCTTTTTCTATATCAATCAGGTCTTTCAGCGGCATAAAAATTTCACAATTGGGGAGTACCGCACCTGCATCAGTTTTACCGGGTTTATAGTCGGGGTTAAAGTCTACTGTTTCTAACTTCGCCAGTAACTTTATATTATGCGCCTGTCCCTGTAAACGTTGTTCAATGGATTTACCTGCCTTAATAATTACATGCCCCTTCTTATCTGGCGGAACATTCATTTCGCCGCGGATATTACGTATTCTATACACCACCTCTTTAAATAATTCAGCATCACTATATTCGTTTTCAAAATTATAATCCTCATTGTACTGGGGCCACGGAGCAACTACTATTCTCCCCTCATTGGTTGTAATAGTACTCCATATCTCCTCTGTTATAAATGGCATAAAGGGATGTAATAATTTCAAATACTCATGCAAAACAAAATACAATACCTGTTTGGCGATAGTTCCGGTAATAGCACCATTGTCATAAATCCTTGGTTTGGAAAGTTCAATATACCAATCACAGAACTCATGCCACCAGAAATCATACAGCGTTTGAGCAGCATCATTGAAACGATATTCCTCCAGTGCTTGAGTTGTTGTTTTAATAGTCTGGTTGAGTGCATGCAGTATCCATTTATCAAAAAGCTCTAACGAATTAATATCGAATGAAGAGGGGACAAAATCATCACCTAAATTCATACAAATAAAGCGTGTGCTATTCCATATTTTATTGCAAAATGCGCTGTAGCCTTCAATACGCTTTTCCGACAGTATGATGTCTCTGCCCTGAGCAGCAAAGATTGCCAGAGTAAATCTAAAGGCATCAGTGCCATATTTATCCATCATTATAAGCGGATCGATAACATTGCCACGTGATTTACTCATCTTCTGCCCATGCTCATCACGTACCAGTGCATGGATATAAACATCCTTGAAGGGGACATCATTCATAAACTTGCACCCCATCATGATCATGCGTGCCACCCAGAAAAAGATAATATCAAAGCCCGTAACCAGCACGCTGGTAGGGTAAAATTTTGACAATGCCTTTGTCTTTTCTGGCCAGCCAAAGGTAGAAAAGGGCCACAATCCCGAGGAAAACCATGTATCTAAAACATCCGGGTCCTGCTCAATATTTTTTGCATGACACATACTGCATTCTTTGGGATGTTCTAACTCAACCATGATATGTCCGCAATCCTGGCAATAAAATGCTGGAATGCGGTGACCCCACCACAGCTGGCGGGAAATGCACCAGTCCTTGATATTATGCATCCATTCAAAATATACCTTTTCCCATTGTGCCGGAACAAATCGTATTTTCCCTTCCTCAACTACCTTTATAGCTTCACGAGCCAGTGGTTCTGTTGTAACAAACCACTGTTTGGAAAGATACGGTTCAATAACAGTATGACATCGGTAGCAATGCCCAACAGCATGGTTATGCTCCTCAATTTTTTCTAAAAGTCCGGCATCCTGTAGGTCTTCCAGAATCTTCTGGCGAGCATCATACCGGTCAAGTCCCGTATACTTTCCTCCATTTTCATTGATAATTGCATTTTTATTGAAGATATTAATCTCTTCAAGGTTATGGCGTTTACCCATCTCAAAGTCATTGGGATCATGGGCAGGGGTTACTTTAACAAGCCCGGTGCCAAATGCTGGATCGACAAAATCATCAGCAATAATGGGGATTGCTCTTTCCATCAACGGCAACATAACCTTTTTGCCAACCAGATGCGCATAACGACTATCGCCAGGATTAACAGCAACAGCAGTATCACCCAGCATGGTTTCAGGCCGTGTTGTGGCAACGGTGATACAGCCATCACCATGTTCATAGGGATAGCGGATATAATACAGCTTACCTGCTAAATCCTTGTATTCGGTTTCAATATCACTTAACGCTGTCTCGCAACGCGGGCACCAGTTTATAATACGATATCCCTGATAGATTAATCCTTCCCTGTGCAATGCAACAAACACCGTGCGGACTGCATGTGACAAACCTTCATCCAGCGTAAAACGTTCACGCTCCCAGTCTAATGAACATCCCAGACGTTTCAGTTGCTCTTTTATCTGTCCACCAGAATGCGCTTTCCATTCCCAGACACGTTTTACAAATTCTTCTCTGCCTAAATCATATTTTGTTTTACCCTCTTTTAATAAAAGGCGTTCAACAACATTCTGTGTAGCAATCCCTGCATGGTCCATACCCGGCATCCAGCAGGTAACTTTCCCTTTCATCCTTTGCCAGCGAATGAGTATGTCCTGCAACGTATTGTTTAATGCATGTCCCATGTGGAGGTTACCGGTTACATTGGGCGGCGGTATTACTATAGAATAGGCATCGCGGGGATCATTTTCATCACCGTGAAAAAGTCCTTCCTGTTCCCACACTGTATACCATGTAGACTCGGCAATCTTTGGATTATACGATGCATGTAATTCCATACTCCACCACCTGTAATCTATTCTGTTTTGCTGGTAGTTAATTATTCAGCAGTATATGTAGTGTCAATGAATTTTTTCAGATTGTCATTTTCATGGTTTTGAAAATGACTTTTTCTGGAAATAACCTTCAAAAAGCTCTTTATCAATGGCAAGCAAACGACTGCGGATATCCAGCAAACTTTGCTGATCATAGTGCTGAAATTCATAATAATCCATCATCCACAGGTAGCGGTTAATCAAGCGTGGGATAATATTTGACTGCTCAACTCTATCCTTATTCAAGGTTTGATAGTTTTCTTCTAATCTCAAAATATCCTTCTTTAGCTGTTCAAGCTGTGATGAATTGAGCTGCCGCTTAACATAAAATATATCATGTATAAATGCAACAATTGGTATCCATTCGCGGATATCCTTGCAGTCAGGTTTTGTTTGTTTGGTTAACTCAACTGCCTCGATGATTGGTTTTGACGATAGCAATGGCAAGTCAATCTCCTGTGGATTAAGTAAAAATGCTTCCCTGAAATAGAGCAATGATCGCGGGATATCGTTTACATGATAGTACGCCTCGGCTAAAAGCGACAATATGCATGCATTACTCTGGTACTGTGAGCGTGCATATTCCAGCACCTCAATGGTATGCTGATATTCAGCAATACGCACAAGACAGGTACCTAATTGCATTAAAAGTTTCAGGTTATCAGTTGGATTTTCCCGATCATTGAATGCAGTGATATAGTGTTCGGAAGCAGTAAAAAAAACATAGCGCATGACCTTTTGATATGCTGTTGTATGAACTACATTTTTATCCATGGCAAATGCTTCGAATTCTTCCCACTGTTTCATTAAAAAATCTGCTGTTTCCTTTCCCTTTGATAACTCATCCAGATTTTTTTTTCTTGAATCCCAGAACCGTGCAACACGATATGATTCAGCAAGTCCGGGATATTCCGGATTTATTGTTAAAAGCTCATCCAGCTTTTTTACCGCAAGGCTAAAATCCCCTGACTCAATGAACATATACATTTCATTGGTTCCCTGGAGTAAAGGATCATCCGAAAATGTTAATTGCCCGTTTTTATCCATAGTTACAATTCAGTAACGTCATACATTTTTTTTATATTAGAATTATGGGAAAAAATGATAATCTGCCGGGAATGTGCCCATTGTTGCATTACTTCTGTAAAATTATAGATTGCATCTTCATCCATTAAAACAAAAGGATCATCAATAATGAGCGGTAATTGTATCCGGGGTAATTGCTGCTGCAACATGGTGTATAATCCAAACACAACAGTGACATAGAGCAAATATTTAACCGATGCAGGCGCTGTACTATCGAAAGAAGTATATAACGCTTTTTTTATATATTCTTCATCAATGTGTGGAAACTGGTCCCCTGTAAGTTCTGGATACATTGTTTTAACAGTATGCGTCAACACTGTTAGTGCATCATGGTAAAAACGCTCAACAGCATCATTAAACGAGTCCTTAACGATTGTCATAACTCGTTTTTTTTCTTTGATAGCATATAACTCCTTTTCCAGGGTGTGTATTTCATTTTCAACTTCCAATTTTTCATTGTTGAAATCAGCAATTTCTTCAGGTGTTTCTTTTAATTTATTTTGCAATGCTTGAATCATCATCTTTTTTTCATCACAATGATGTTGAATATCGGCTTTTGCAGCAATAGCTTCTTCAACAGTTTCAATATGCCCATAATCAATATCCTGAATAAAAGAATCCATCTGACTTTTTATAAAAGCATAATTACTTTCTATTTCTTTCTTTTCCCGTTCAAGATCGGCTAATGATTTTTGCTCGTCTATCTCCATCTGTATGGTTAATAAATCAACCTGTTTTTCATTGTATTCGTTATACTCTTCAAAATATTGTAAAAGAAATTCATAAATTTCATCAATGGTAATACTATCAAGTAGAATATTATTCTGGTTGAGAAGCGTTTCCAATTTTATTTGATACTCTTCCTTCTGTTGTTGTAAGGGTGCAATCAATTTATTAATAGAGTGTGTCATGGTATAAATAATGTAATAGCCAGCACTTACAACCTGAATCCCTATAAGTATAGCTAACAATAACCACCTGTTCAATGCAATTGCATTAAACAGTGGCTTCAGAAATAAAAATAATATACCAAATGCAAACATTACATTTATAATTAAAAGATTTCGAGCACGTTTATGATTTTTAGTTTCATGATTAAACATGCAGGTTTCAATTTCTTCAGATACCGATTGTATCTGCCGGTATATAGTTTGCATTGCATGAATATTGTTTCTTTTTTCCTGGGAAAAATTTTTAAATTGCGGATATTTTGCTGCAATGAGCTTTTCATATTTTTTTATTTTTTCTAATTTTTCTTTAAGTGATGCTATTTGTTGCTCCACAGCTTGCAACTGCTGTGCTACATTATTTGCCGCATTAAGGATTTCAATATACTCATCCAGCAATTTTAATTTTTTTTGGAATATAGCTATCGCCTCATTATGCATCGTAATTTCATCGGTAAGCGCTTTGATTTCTGCAAGTGCCTTTCTTTGACGTTGCTCTTTAAGTTCAATGAGATCTAACTTTGTTTTACAATGTTTAATTTTATCCTGAATTTCATCTGCTATATGTTCATAATAATTTCCGGATTGATTTGCCGTAGGAAAAAATATCTTTTTAAAAGAACAATAATACAATGATCTGTCTAATAAAAGAATGGATTTTATGCTTTCAGAAAAATTCTGCGCATAGTACTGGTTATCCAGTGGTGAAGGAATATATGACAATAATGAAAACGAATCCTTATTGAAAAGGTCATGGAGCCTTTCAAGATGACTATCGCCACTAAAACTATTTGCCACAACCGGAAGCTGGAGCGATAGTTCTTTAGCACGTGTATCACCGTCGGTAGCAGTAAAAATTTTAACTTCTTTATTCCCTTTCCGCTGTATCGCAATATTTGTCAGATTAGATTGGATGGTAAATGTTGCAAACATCGTATCCCATTCATCAGCAACAATGAGGGATGGTTCTTGCGGATAAAGCGTGTCTATGAAACTTTTTGCAATAAGCGTTTTACCCGAATTATTTTTACCATAAATAAAATGGATATTATTATTAAAGTCAACTTGTTTATTTTCAGCAAAACCAATTTTTGATATGACACTTCGTAGCAGCTTCACAGCTCACCTTTAAATAAAGAACACGTATTTTCAATATCATCTATAATTTCCTGCAGGTAGGGAGGGGATTCACTGGCAATTTTAGTATGCAACTCAGAATAAAAATAGCCGCGAAGCGATAGTTCCTGTTTATACCTATTACAGATAAATTGACTGGAAGGTTTAGAATGATCGTTTATCACCAGTTCAGCACACTGGTTGCACAGAGCAGAAATTACTGTAGTATCAAATGAGCGCATACCTTCCAGTGTACATTGCAACACAATATTGGATTTATTATAGCGTTGTAAAATAGCTGATAGCTCATCCTGTGAATGAACAGAATCGCATTGAATTGTTACTGTTTCCATCTTTACCGAGTTTACCGTTATACGCTTTATCTGATGAATTTCATTATTTTCAACGGTGATTGAGAGCACATATCTATCGCCTATTTCATCAGGCGTTACAGCCTCAGGACTGCCTGGATAAGCGCCAACTATCCTATTTTTAAATTTATACATTGAAAAATTATGATGGTGTCCCAGTGCATAAAAATCAAGTGGCATTGATTTTAATGACTTTACCGGAATAGTACCGTTATTATTGTAATTATCATCACCCAGATCAACATGAAACACTCCAATATGGAAGCCATCCAAACCTTCCCTGGCGATGCCATGCAACTGGTCGGCAATAAGCAATTGAGACCCGTAACAATGGATAACCTCACTCCCAAATTCCAATAGAGTATGATAATCATTCTTATTACCATAGAAGGTTACCGTAGATGGAACGGCAAGCACCCTGTCAGGATGATCATTATTTGCCAATTCTGCATCACCTGGAACATAAACAATTTTTACCCCTTCATCAAGCAGTGCTTGCAATGAATTGATAATGAAGGAAAAAATAGGTGTATCAATAACATGGGCATGGAACATATCTCCGGCAATAATAAACATGGTATGCTGACGGGCAAGCATACATATTTTATTAAATGTCATTTGACGTATGCTATCATCTATATATGGTGCAGCAGTATCAACACCAAAATGGATGTCAGACATTAACAGTATAGAAATCATTACTTATATATCACTTAAAAATAGAATGTATGCTACATCTATATAACGTTATACTCCACATCCCATAAGGCAGAATTTACAACTATATATATTACCATGATGAGCATTTTATCTTCCATTTATGAAATATAATTGCAAAATACTGTACATCGGTCAAACATTATTTAAAAAAAATGATTGTATATTTATCATAAATTGTTGATAGTGTCATGTGAAGCATAGAAATGGAATAATCTTTTGATTGTTTCAAACAGCGTCATCATGATGTAACTTCTTGAGCATGAGAAATACTAACTACTATCATAGCGATACGTATATGAAATAAATTGTAATAGTAGTAAATTGCTTTAATTGCGTTATTGAAGAAAAAAATGGACAGCAAGGGCATACACACTATTGAAGACACAAAGATAGATACAACCTTTAAAAAAGCTAATGGTATTGCGCGTATTGTTGGCAGGGATAAAGCTATTGTCAATCTAAAAAATAAGATTAAGCAGATAGCTAAATCAAAAGCAACCGTTATGATTCTTGGTGAAAGCGGCACAGGCAAAGAGCTCATTGCACGTGCAATCCATGAAGAAAGTCAGAGAAAGAATGGACAATTTATCCCTGTTGATTGCAGTACATTGACAGAAACCATCATTGAATCAGAACTATTTGGACATATAAAGGGAGCGTTTACCGGAGCTGATAAAAATAAAAAAGGGCTGATAGAAGAAGCTCATGGTGGTACTATATTCTTAGATGAAATTGGCAACCTTAAACCCAATATTCAAAGCAAGTTGCTTCGTTTTTTACAGGAAAGGGAGATCAAACCGGTTGGTTCAAGTAAAACCGTAAAGGTGGATGTTCGCATCATAAGTGCTACCAACATTAATGTGGAAGAAGAGATTGCACAGGGAAATTTCAGGGAAGATCTCTATTACCGGTTATCCGGTATTGAGCTCACTATAGTACCGTTACGCCAGCGTATAGACGATATCCCGCTTTTAGTAGAGCATTTTATTGCCTTCTATTCCGGAGACCTTGATAAGGATATCCAAACTGCCAGCGATGATGCTCTCGAGATTTTGATGAAACGTGAATGGAAAGGCAATGTACGGGAATTACAGCATATTGTAGAGCATGCAATGATCATCGAAGAAACATCAGTGCTGTCAAAAGATACTATAATCCAGATTTTACCTGAATACAAACAATCAGTTAACCATGAACTATCGCCATTAAACCTTGAAAAAGCCGTTGAAGCATTTGAAAAAAAACATATACAGTACGTGCTTAAACTATCGCACAATAACCGCTCAAAAACAGCAAAAACACTGGGTATAAGCCGAAGTGTTTTATATGAAAAATTAAAGAAGTATGGCATACATTAGTATTACTGCAGCAATATATCCAGATCATCAAGGTTAAAAGGCTTCATCAAAAAGAAAATATTTTGATCACCGGTATGTTCATTTATAAAAGCAGTCATGTCATACCCGCTCATAACAAATACTGTCACTGCTGGATTAATACTTCTGATTTTACTTAAAACATCTTTCCCGTTTATATCAGGCAAAATAAGATCAAGAAAAATACAATCAAACCGTTGCGGAGCATTTTGAATCATATCAATAGCACCTGTTCCGTTATTGGATACAGTAACAAATACTCCTCTATCCTCAAAATATGATCGCAGCAATAAGCATGTTTCATTATTATCATCAATCACCAATATCTTTTGATATCGTGGCTGCTTTATTATAGTAAGATCAGGTTCTTTTATAGCAGGTAAAACAATAGTTACCTTTGTCCCTTTTTCCATGCGCTCAATAGCTATATACCCTTCATGATTTTTTATATGTCCAAATGCAATCGACAATCCCATCCCTGAATGGTTTAATGCGTCTTTTGTGGTAAAATACGGCTCAAACACTTTAGGAATAATTGACTCATCTATTCCTGATCCTGAATCGGATATTGTAACACGCACACACCGTACATATTTTTTCCTGATTTCCACAGGCAAAACATCACTGCTGACATACTCAACGTTAATAGTTATTTCACCTCCATCACCTATTGCTTCAGCAGCATTCCGTAACACCTCAATGAACACCTGCCGCAGCTGATTGACATCACCATACACCCTGTAATCGGATTCCTCAAATTGCTTTATAAGGGTTATCCTGCTATGCAAATTGGGTGTAGCACCTATTGCATACATAATTGGCGCACGTATATCAAGGTAGGTTGGGTTAAAAAGCTGTCCCCGGGCAAAACCCAATAACTGGTTGGTAAGGGTAGCGGCTTTGCTTGCCGCTTCATAAATCCTTACTGCAAAATAGCGGTTGGGATCATCCTGTGGAATCTTCCGTAATAAAATTTCAGTGAAGCCTGAAATACCTGCAAGGATATTATTAAATTCATGAGCTATCCCCCTGGCAAGCCTTCCAACACTTTCAAGCCGTTTTGTTTCCAGCGTTTCCTGTTCCCTTTTATGTTTTGCAGTTACATCCTCCAGCATTGCAACAAATCCTTCAGTATCCCCGGAGGAGCGAGTATAGGGGAACGCCTTACCAGCAAAGTAAAAGGTTACCTCTTCCCCTTTTATTGTTAGGGTGTGAGGAAAGCGTGGAACGTCCATTACCCTGCCGCGTAATACCTCCCTGAAAATGAGATCAATCCCATATTCCTGCATTTGTTTATCCTGCAAGACATTATAGCCGGGTATAAAATTATCAACCTGTTCCATCATTGCCCTGTAGGTAAGGTTTTGCCGTGTAATATTTCCTTCTTTATCAAAGAGCACTATTATATACGGTGAATGCAAAAAAAGATTTTCAGAAAAATAAAACGTTTGCAGCATCTCTTCTTCTAATTTTTTCCGCTCGGTTATATCACGTATCACGGCATGAATACGGATAACATTTTCATTGTGCTTTATATAAATATTTTTTTGCTCAACCCAGATTGTGGTATTATCCAATGTTTTTACTTCAAAGGTAATAGAGGGTGTAAGTATCCCCTCTTTTAGATCACGCCAAAATTGTAGATATTTTTTTCTGTAGCGAGGTAACAAAATACGGGCTAAATCCTTGAGCTTGTGCACCTTTTTTGTTGAAAAACCCAGCCTTTCTATTGCACGCATGTTGGCATAGCGGATAACACCTGAAGGATAATCTACCGATAATACAAGATCCGGCAGATTGTCAATAAGCTCCTTCAGACTCAAATCGCTGTTATATATAGTATCCATGTTGTTCATAGGTTAGCCGTTATAAACTACCTTTCTCATTGTATTGACAACCAGTGGAAAGCTTCCCTCTGGCATAAAATCATACATCATTGACATTCTGAGATATGCAGCAATTTTTGTCGTTCTGAGGGAGCATTAACACCCAAAGAATCTATTTGTTCAACGGCTACATTCTTTACTTTGACTTATATCAGCATAGGCAGCTTAACCTCAGAATGACACATCACAACACGATTCTTTGCTATTGCTCAGATTGACATAAAACACTATTCATGCTATACTATACTCTATATTAATACATTGACAATGTCAATAATTATTATATCATGCGATTAATCATACCACATGATGGCATGAACTGCTTTGGCAGTATTACTTTTTTTAATAAAAGGGATGTTATGGGCAGAACGCTTATTGGGTTTGGAATACTGTTCATTATCATCGGGATTTTATTACAACTGTCACCAAAATTATTGGGTAATTTGCCTGGTGATGTTGTATTTACCCGAGGCAGAGTAACGGTATACCTCCCATTTACCACTATGATTATTATCAGCGTTATACTTACTATCATCATCAATGGTATCGCACGATTATTAAAATGATTGTATGAGTTACACACTTTTTTACTAATCACTATAGTAAAATAATTCTTGACGCATTATGTAAATTTTGCTTGTGTTCAATTTTCCATTCTATAATAGTAACAAAATAGTAACAAAATAGTAGCAATTATCTTTTTTTTACATCAAAGAGGGAAGGAACAATGCCTAAGTATTCGTTGCAACAAGTTATTGAACGCTCAAAAGGGTGGCTTAAACACCCCTATAGCCGGATTGCCGTTATCATCTTTATTGCCATTTCACTATACCTGATTATTTCGGCGATAGTTGTTGTTGTATTGACCAAACCTGATAAGGAAGTTAAAATTCCTGATGTCGTTGACAAACGCTATTTAGATATACACAACAGTCTTATCCGTAAGGGATTAACGCCCCAGCTGAAATTTTATGATGTTCATGATATTGATAACGATATCATTTTACGACAGTATCCTGAACCAGGGGAGATAGTAACCGAAAATAGCACCATACGTCTATTGGTAAGTCGCAGCAACCTGACAATAGACATGCCAAGCGTAGTAGGGATGGAATTACCGTTTGCTCTCAACAAACTAAAAAATCTTCATCTGTATGATAAAACCATTTCACTACGAGTTGGTGTAATATCCTATATCCCTTCAGAAAAAACCGCTGATAATGTTGTCATAGATCAAAATCCAAAATCCGGTCAAAAGATCCCACTGGATAAAAAGGTTAATCTGTTAGTTTCAAGCGGCAGCGCAACACAGATGGTAATGCCCAGAGTAGCTGGGCAATCAATTGATTTGTGTTATGATCTTTTGATGTCAAAAAAGGTTGTGGTACAGTATGCTATAGTACCTACTAATGATATATCGCAAAGTGGTATTATTGCATCAGTAACACCTTCTGAAGGGCAACCGCTTACCCAGGGACAGGTTGTAACACTGCACGTATACTATTATGCAATGAAAGACAAACCGTACTATGCCTATGAACGCCTGCAATACACCGTACCCAATGACGAAGATGAAGGTTTATATGAGGTTTACGTAAGTGATAATAAATCAAAACGCCTGTGCTTTTCACAGCAGTTGAAACCGGGCAACACCATTGATTGCGTATTCAACCGTACAGGCAATGCGCGGGTTTATATCATGTGTAATAAAAAACAGGTAAAGGTGCTTAGCTTTGATGTCGAAGAATTTGACTGATACCGTATTACTATCGCCATCAATCATTGCTACTGACCTTTCATTGCTGGGTTCTACTGTATCATCGTTTGACAGTACTTCTATACATTTTTTGCATATCGACGTTATGGATGGTAATTTTGTTCCCAATGTCACCATCGGTCCGGGCTACATTCAAAACCTGAAACACCATACCAGCATACCACTTGATATACACCTGATGATTGCTCAACCGGAACTATCGCTTACACGCTATAGTGAGTGTCATCCCTATTTTTTAACACTACACATGGAAAGTACCCGTCAACCCATACGACTGCTGCAACAGATAAAAAAGGCTGGAATAAAAGCCGGCTTAAGTATCAACCCCTCTACACCTGTTCCAACGTTGTTTGATATGGTTGAATATACTGATATGATATTGATAATGTCGGTTGAGCCTGGATTTTACGGACAGAAGTTTATTCCCGCTTCAATAAAAAGGATTGAACAGCTTTATAATTTTATTAACGATAACAACATGGATGTAGTCATTGAGGTTGATGGCGGTATCAATGAGGACACCATAGCAGACGTTGTTAAAGCAGGTGCCCGAATCATCGTTGCAGGCAGTGGCGTTTTTAATACAAATGATATCAATAAACAGGCAAAGGTTCTTATACAAAAAGCCTGTAAAGCCCTTGAATAATGGTAATAATTTTTGTGCTTGCATTGCAATGTGCTAATACACTACTATATATTTCTATTGACAAAATATGCTTATAAAAAATAATCATTCACTAATTACTTCAGGAGGTAGATAGGTGGTAAAGATTCGATTGCAACGTGCGGGAACTAAGAAAAAACCATTTTACAAGGTTGTGGCGATTGATTCACGAAAGCGTCGTGATGGTGCTGTCATTGAAAGTCTTGGACATTATCAACCAATAGTAAAAGGCGATCAATTTGTGGTTGATAGGGACAAAGTTACTGAGTGGCTTAAAAAAGGCGCTCAACCAACGGAAACTATTGCAAAATTATTGAAAAAAGCCGGAATTACAGGCTAATACGATTTTGATATGTGGAGGCAGTAACGATGAATTACAAGGAGCTTGTTGAGTATATGGTAAAATCGCTTGTTGATCATCCTGAACAGGTGGAAATCAAGGAAATTGAAGGTGAAAAA